>WNGA01002951.1_pt1 | contig 29255 bp, 29 predicted proteins | sample 5400061 | NCBI WGS metagenome assembly WNGA01 (sample SAMN13153366, study PRJNA577476) | soil metagenome | isolation source: 100 cm soil or saprolite under grassland replicate 2 | place: USA:California | collected 2016-06-15
CGGCCAACCCATCCGGCCGCGTCAGGGTCGCAGGCCCAGCCGGGTCAGTTGCTGGTCCAGCCAGACGTAGCCGACGCCGAGCTCGGCGCACAGCCGCCGCCGCGGCCAGCCTCGGGTGAGATACCGGTCCTGCAGGTACGTCTCCAGCGTTGCGAAGCCGAGTTTCGTCAGGCGTGCGTGGCGGCGCTGCTGGACCGCCCGTGCCTGCTTGACAGGGCCCCTGGCCGCTGCGGCGACGGTTCGCTGCCGCTCGGTCACACCGACCCGGCGGACCTGGTGCTGGTCCAGCAGCCGCCGCAGAGTGGCAGGGGCAGCGCCAAGCTCACCCTCGACCTGCGCCAGCGGCCATGCCTTGGTGACCAGCCGGTCCACCAGGTAGGCCCGCAGATTCGCAAAGCCGAGTGCGGCCGCGCGCTCGGTGGCGCGCTGGCGGGCGGCGCGTTGGCGCTGGCGGGCCAGCCGCTGGCGGCGGGGGAGTTGCTGGAGCTGATGGTTGGTGATGGCGCGGCGGATCACCGTTCGGGTGGTGTCCAGGTGGGTGGCGAGCTGGGGGACGCTCCAGCCCTCATCCAGCAGGGCTTGCAGGCAGGCGCGCAGGTCGGCGAAGCCGAGGCATCTGGCCTGCTGCTGGAGGTGGCGCTGCTGGGCGTCGGTGACGGCGAAGCCGCCGCTGAGGACCAGGCGGCAAGGCAGATGTGCTGGTGGAGGTGTTTCCCATGCGCTCGGAGTGCCGGGAGCCCCACCACTCCGGGAGATCTGTACAGCTGAAGTCACCAGCGGTTCCGAGCGCATCGACTGCGGCGGCGTGCCGTCGACGTGCCGTCGACGTGGCGCATGGCATCGCGGGACACGGGGATGCTCGCGCCTGGCTGTTGGCTTGTCGGCGATGACCGGGCAAGGCCCAGCTGCGCTCTGGCGCCCTGCGTCGATGTTGGTGGCGTGGGTGGTCCACGCGGGCGACGACTTTCGGGCCCGGACCGGCGTCCTGCTCTTGGATGCCTGGCGCCGGAGCGCTCGGGTGGCCGGTTCGTGGGCAAGGCGCTTGCCGGACGACCGGGGAGGGTGGTGAGGTGCGCGATGCGGCCCCGGATCGAAGGGACACGGTTTGGCTCGGTCACTATCGACGGGACGGTCTATGAGCATGACGTGCTCATCCGGCTCGGCGGGAAGGTCGAGAAGCGGAAGAAGAAGCTGTCCAAGGCCGTCTATGGCACCTCGCACACGATCTCGCTGGTCGAGGCCCGGCACGTTTATCAGAAGGGCGCGGCGCGGCTGCTCATCGGTGCGGGGCAGTACGACACGGTTGCGCTGTCGGAGGAGGCGGCAGCTTACTTCAGGCGCCACGGCTGCCAGGTGGACCTGCTATCGACGCCGGAGGTGATCCCGGTCTGGAACCAGGCCGAGGGGGCCGTGATCGGCCTGTTCCACGTCACCTGTTAAAGCGGTCGCCGCGGTGCTGTTGCGGCTGCTGTGATCGGGCTCGAGCAATGAGTACCCCGAGGGAGGCTGGTCCCACACTGAGGGCTGCGAAAGCGGGTCAAAGCCGCCATTGGTAGACGCCATCTGAAGCGTTCGGGCCACCAGTGGAGGACGCCGAGGGCGTTGATCGCCACATGCACATTGCCCTGACTATGGCCGGTCAGAAGGGGACTGTTGCGTTCGCCGTGACCGCATCTGTGCGGTGAGACTGATGGCATAAGAACCTGCCGCTCTCACCCTGTTCCTGCTACGCCGTCCGCCTTCGCTGGCTTCCGCTTCCCTCCCGACGTGATCGTCCTTGCGGTTCGCTGGTACCTGCGCTTCGGGCTGTCCTACCGCGACGTCGAGGAACTGCTCGCCGAGCGCGGAGTCCAGGTCGACCACGTCACCGTGTACCGGTGGGTGCAGCGGTTCACGCCGCTGGTGGCCGAGGCGGCCCGCCCGTGCCGGCACGCCGTGGGAGGTCGCTGGTTCGTCGACGAGACCTACGTGAAGGTCGCCGGCCGGCATCACCGACCAGGCAGCGACCTACCCAATGGTGCTGGAGGAGCTGTTGCCGGCAGCGTGGCATCGCACCGAGCAGTATGCGAACAACCGAGTCGAGGCCGATCATGGCCGCCTGAAGGCGCGGCTTGGCCCGATGCGTGGGCTCAAGCAGGACCGCAACGCCAGGATCGTGATCGCCGGGCACGCCTTCATCCAGAACCTCCGGCGAGGCCACTACGAGCTTGCGGTCGAGGCGTCGGCGAACCGGCGAGTAGCGGTCGCCTTCGACGAACTCGCGCTCGCAATCTGATCCGGAGGCACGCCCGAGGCTTCAGCATGCCGCAGGTTGGCACAACGCAACAGGGCCCTTGCAGCCGCATGGTCAGCCCCCGGCCGTCTCGCCGAGGGCCATGAGCCCGACTCGCAGGCCTCGCTCGGCGGCGCCCAGCGCGTCGGCGATGGTGAGCTCGAAGATGGCGTCCTCGGCCACGCCGGCGGATCGCAGCCGCTGGATATCGGCGTCGGTCAGCTGGTAGGAGGCGCTGCGAACCTTGCGGAGGTACTGGTCGAGCGGTTCTTGGAGCGGCTGTCCGGAGAAGGCGGCCCGCCGCGCGGCCACATCCGTGGTTCCCTTGCCTTCGAGCACGGCACTGCGAAGCGCCTGCAGGCGCGTGGCCAGCCGCGCGGGACGGCCCGATCCAGCGTCGTGGTGAGCTTCGGGGCCAGGCCAGGGACCTCCTCGCGCGATCGGGTTCAAGTCTAGCTTGTGTTGCCTGACGCATCGGCCTGGCGATCCATCCGTCGCTCCCTTCGGTGGCCAGGCCGCCGATTGTCAGAGTGGTGTGCCCAGCCGAGGCAAGCTCGTCGGCGGAGTTAGCCATGAGTAGCAGCAGGTCACAAGACGTGACCGAAGAACCGGCACCCACAGGGTCGATCAGCCTGGCCACCTCAGGTGCGGTCTGCGGTAGGTGGTGAATGTAGACGCGCTCGGCGAGCGTGCCGCCGTCGGCATGGCGCAGGAGCGCTGGCAGTTTCCTTGCCTAACGCCGATCGTCGTGCAAGACGCCTTGCGCGGGCTTGCGGGCTTGTCGAGAATCGCCTGCATGGATGCGAAACCCGTCAACCTGACCGAGGCGCTGGCGTCCTTCGACGACGTCTACAGCCCTCGGATCGTGGCCAGGATGAACGACTACGACGTACGGATCGCCCACGCTAAAGGGGAACACGTCTGGCACGTCCACAATGACACCGACGAGTTCTTCCTGGTTCTCGACGGCCAGTTCCACATCGGCATGCGCGACGCCGACGGCAACGAGACCGCGGTCGTGCTCCGGAAGGGCGACACGTTCGTCGTCCCAAGGGGCACCGAGCACAAGCCGTCGTCGCCGGGTGGGGCGATCCTCATGTTCGAGCCATCAGGGACATCGACCACCGGGAACCAGCACGAGGGAGAGATCCCGGACCACGTGGACAGCACTACTGGCCATGAGCTGACCTGACGCGGTCGGCAGCAGCATGCCCCGCCCGCTCTTCCATCGACCGCCACCTGCGACCGTGTCGGCGCCGTGGCCTGGGTGTGGGGCATCTCGCGGCTGGTCGCCGCCGCGGCCGGCTCCGCTATCCTGCCCCGCGCGCTCGCGCGGACCACCGGACACGGAGTACCGCGGCGCGCGGTGCTGCTTCTTGGCGGTCTGTTCGCCGTGGCGCTGACCGTGCTCGTCCTGATTCCGGGGATCTTGGTTGACGCGGTGGCGACGGCCAGCACCATCTTCATCGTGCTCTACCTGCTGAGCATCGTGTCGTACGGCTGGGCTTGGCGCTGGTCGCCCAACTCGTCGTCAGGCGACGGCGCTTCCTCAATATAGTCAAAGGTTAGTCTTACCGCGGGTATCAATGAGCCCCTCTTTTGGTGCTCATGCCGCTAGTCTTGACCAAGCGGTTAGTTTGGAGATAGGTTGCATTCGTCTCCAATCCGAGGGGGTCCGATGGGCACAGGCGACGCGTCCGGAGGCATGCGGGAACTCATGCGGGGCGGCTCCACCTTGCCGGTTCCGAGCAGCACCCTGCGCAAGGGCGATCAAGGCGACGATGTGCAATACCTGTTCGAGTATCTGAAACGATTCGGGTACTTTCCGAACAACGATCTTCGTGTCGGGAACCTTCTTTTTCGGCCTGCGGTGCCCTTCGATCCGGAGGACACCACGCGTTATGACGATCGGATGGAGTCGGCCGTCCGAAAGTTCCAGCAGCAGCACGGCCTCGAGGTGACGGGTACTGTCAACGATCAGACCCTCAACCTGATGACGCAGCCCAGGTGCGGATTTCCAGACCAGCCCGTGACTGGGGTGGGCCAGTTCGTGGCCCAAGGCAACAAATGGCCCAGCAACAGCGTGACCTACAACTTCGACAACTCAACGCCCGACCTCAGCCAGGCCGACCAGCGCGCGGCGGTCCTTGGCGCCCTCCAGCGATGGGCAGCGGTCACGCCGCTCATGTTCGCAGAGAATACCGGCGGTGGGGACATACGGATCGGGTGGTACAGCGGCGACCACGGGGACGGCTCGAGCTTCGATGGTCCGAGCGGTATCCTGGCCCACTGCTTTTACCCACCTCCCAACGGCGGCGACATCGCGGGCGACTGCCACTTCGATGAAGCTGAGACCTGGTCGGTCAACATCCCACCCAGCGGCATCGATCTGCCCACGGTCGCCCTCCACGAGCTTGGGCACGGGCTTGGGCTCGCGCACTCCAACGTGTCCTCGGCGGTCATGTACGCATACTACGGCGGTCCGCGTCGCGAGCTGACCGACGATGACGTCCAGGGCATCCAGAGCATCTATGGTGCCCGTTTCCGGTGGGAGTCGCTCGGCGGAGTGATTTTCAGTTCGGTCGTGGACAACAACGCCGACGGCCGCCTGGAGGTTTTCGTCCGGGGGACCGATGGTGCCCTCTGGCACATCTGGCAGACGGCGCCGAACAACGGCTGGAGCGGCTGGGAGTCACTGGGCGGGGTGATCGAGGGTCCGATCGCCTTGAGCCGGAACGCCGACGGGCGCCTCGAGCTGTTCGTGAAGGGCACCGACAACGCCCTCTGGCACATCTGGCAGACCGGGCCGAACAACGGCTGGAGCGGCTGGGAATCGCTCGGCGGATGGATCGCGGATCCGACTGCTTCCCGGAACGCCGACGGGCGCCTCGAGCTGTTCGTTCGGGGCGGTGACAATGCGCTCTGGCATATCTGGCAGACCGCGCCGAACAACGGCTGGAGCGGCTGGGAGTCACTGGACGGCGGGATGGGCAGCCGGGTTGCGGTGGGGAACAACGCCGACGGCCGGCTGGAGGTTTTCGTCCGCGGGACGGACGGTGCCCTCTGGCATATCTGGCAGACCGCGCCGAACAACGGCTGGAGCGGCTGGGAGTCGCTCGGGGGCGTGATCCAGGGCGCCCCGGTCGTCGTCTCGAACGCCGACGGGCGCCTCGAAGTGTTCGCCAGAGGCACCGACAGTGCCCTGTGGCATATCTGGCAGACCGGGCCGAACAACGGCTGGAGCGGCTGGGCGTCGCTGGGGGGATGGATCGCGGATCCCGTCGCGACCAACAACGCGGACGGCCGCATCGAGCTGTTCGTGACAGGTGCCGACAACGGGCTGTGGCATATCTGGCAGACGGCGCCGAACAACGGCTGGAGCGGCTGGGCGTCGCTCGGCGGGCAGTTGACCGAGGGACCCACTGCGGGACGCAACCAGGACGGCCGGCTGGAAGTGTTCGTCAAGGGAACCGACGCGGCGCTCTGGCACACCTGGCAAAGCGCCCCGAACGACGGTTGGACGTAGGTGGGCCCGTGCCGCGACAGTGCGGCCGGATAGGATGACATGCGAGTCCCCGGTCTCGAAGAGGTGCTGCAGCGCCTGCGCGAGGCCGGGGACGCGCGTCTTGGAAGGGGCGCCGAAGAGCGTGAGGTCGCCGAGGTCGAGCAAGGCCTCGGCCTGAGCCTCCCTCCGGGATACCGCTCCTTCCTGCTGCAGGCCGGGTGGGCTTCGGTGGGCGGCATCGCGGTCTTCGGGCTCGGGGAAGGAGTCCCCTCCGACCTTGATCTCCGCACCGTGATGGCCACAGCGCGGCGCCAGGGCCTTCCCAGGAACCTGGTGCCGTTCAGCCGTGACGAGGACCGAGCGATCTACTGCCTGGACGCCGCCCACTCGGGCCCCTACGAATCGCCGGTGTATCGGTGGCATCCGGGAGCGTCCGCCGACGATGCGCTGGAATACGCGGGTCACGACTTCGCGTCGTGGCTCTGGATGCGGCTGGCTGAACGGACGTAGGCGAGTGCACCCTGACGCGGGCCCGGTAGCGCCAGGTCGCCGACCCGGCGCCCCGCGACAGGTAGGTCGCGACGTCACCGCCGGGGGCGAGCCGGTCACTGCGTCCCGATCGCGGTGAGCGGGTTGAGCCGGGCGGCGCGGCGGGCGGGGACGGCGGCGGCGATCAGCCCGGCGGTGCTGGCCAGGGCGAGGTCGACCAGGAGCTGGCGGGCGGGACGATCGTTGCGGTGCCTGCCTGCTGCGCGGTGATGGCGCTGGCGAGCGCGGCGCCCAAGCCGCCTCCAAGGGTGGTGCCGAGCAGCGCGCCCGAAACCGCGATGATGACCGACTTCCAGCCGACCATGGCGGCGAGCTGCCTGGCGGTCATGCCCACCGCGCGCGGCATGCCGAACTCCCGGGTCCGTTCGAAGACCGCCAAGGCCAGGGTGTTGGCGATCCCGAGGGTGGCGATGCCCCGGCTCTGGGGGAAATACCGCTCCATCATGCTGAGCGGCAGGATCACCCCGCTGCCGAACAGCCGGTCGGCGCCGAAGACCCCGACGACGGGGAGCTGGCGGGTCGCGCCGACCTCGGTGAACCCCACCGCAACCATGCTGCCGAGGCGCCAGCCGTGGTCGGTGGCGAGCCGGGCGGAGACCAGCACGCCGCCGCCGGGGCGGTCCAGCGCCCGCACACTGCCCGACCGCATGTCCAGGTTGAGCACCCGGTCGGCGGCCTGCGGGTCGACCCCGTCCACCCCGACGCGCTGACTCACAAGACGCACGTGCGCGGTGTCCAGCGGTAGGGCCGCGGCCACCTCGGGGAGCGCGGCGAGCCGCGACACGGCGGTCAGCGGCAGGCCGCCCTCCAGGTACAGGTCGGCGTTGCTGGCAGCCTGGATGCCGGCGTGGACCGAGCGGGTCGCGGAGGCGGCCAGCACCCCGGTGCCAGCGGCCAGGGTCAGCCCCACCAGCGCCCCCATCGTGGCCGCGGACCGCTTCGGGGCACCAACCACGTTGTCGCGGGCGAGCCTGGCCACCAACCCGGCCAGGCGCGTCGCCGGCAGGCCGACCGCACGTCCCAGCAGCGGAGCGAGCACCGGTCCGAGGGCCATCAGGCCGACCAGCAGCGCAAGCGCGCCGAGGCCCCGCCGCGACCGTGCTCCTGGCGTGCAGGGCCGGCCCGGCCGTGACTGCGGCGGCGCCGAGCGCGGCCATGGCGAGCCCGACCGCGGTCTGCGTCCGGCTGGCGGGCCTCGTCGGCGACGAGGCGGCCTCGCGGATCGCCTGCAGCGGCGTGACCTGGCTGGCGCGCCGCGCCGGGGCCAGCGCGGCGGCCATGGTGACCAGCGCGCCGACCCCGAGCCCCACCAGCACGGTCCGGGGCGCCAGCACCAGCCCGGCGGGCGGGAGCGTGTCGCCCAGGCCGCGCAGCAGGGGCCCTGAGCCCGACCGCCGCGCCCGCGCCGGCGGCGACCCCGCCAACGGCAGCGACCAGCCCGACACCGGTCGCCTCCCCCAGGACCGAGCCGAGGACCTGGCGGCGGGTCGCGCCCAGCAGCCGCAGCAGCGCGACCTCGCGGGTGCGGCTGGCCACCAGCACCGCGAAGGTGTTCCAGATGATGAACCCGCCCACGAGGAGCGCCACCGCCGCGAACACCAGCAGGACCGCGCCGAGCCCGTCGACATAGCCCTGCACCTGGTCGGCCTGCCGCGCGGCCAGATCGGCCGCGGTCACCGCCTCCAGCCGCCCCGGGGGCAGCACCCGGGCGACCCGGTCGCGCAGCGCCTCCGGACGCACCCCAGGCGCGGTGTGCAGGTCCACCTCATCGATGGCGCCGCCGCGGCCGAGCAGCCGCTGCGCCGTGGCGGTCTGCAGCACCGCGACCGTGGGCGTCTCGAAGCTGTCCAGCTCCGAGGCGGGGCTGGCGCGGCCGGCGAAGCCGGTCACGCCGACCACCCGGAAGCGGTGCACGCCGCCGTCCGCGCCCACGATCCCCAGCGTGTCACCCAGCCGCCACCTCCCCGTGACGGCGGTGGCCGCGTCCAGCACGACCTCGCCACTGCCGCTGGGCGGGCGGCCTTGCCGCAGCGTGTAGCCGCTGGCAAGCGCTCGGTCGGCTGGCCAGCTCACCACCAGGTTGACCGCGCGCCGGTGGCGGATGGGCTGGCCGTCCCGGCCGACCATCTGCAGCTTCTCCCCGACCACCACCCCGGCCGCGGCCGCCACACCCGGCACTGCCCGGATCGTGGCGACCAGCTCCGGGCCGATCTCCTGCGGCGCGCCAGGTCTGGCGCCGTCGGCGTTGCGGACCACGACGTCCATGCCAGGGTGCGCGCTGGCGGTGAAGGAGCGTACCGACTGGCCGCCGGCGGCGGACGGCCATAGCGTCCCCCATGGCCCGCCCTGCCACCATCAGGGACCTCCCCCAAAAACCACCCTGACGTGAGGCAGAGGCCCCAGGGGCACTGCGGCTTCGGCCGCAGCCATGACCTTTCCCGGTCAGGACCTGGTCAGGATGTGGTGCAGGCGGCGCGACTCGGCGGCGAGCTGGCTCGACCCGCCTCGCTCAGCGATGGCGGTGATCGCGGGGATCGGGCCGCTGGCGCGCGCCGGCGTGGCGGTCTCGGCCCCGAGCGCGACGAGACCGGCGAGCCGCTGCGGCGCCTGTTCGACCACGGGTGGCAGGAGCCGGGGGAGCGCGGCCGCGACAACCGCCCACACCGCCGGGTGGGCGCCGGACATGGCGACGTCCCGCAGTGGCTCGACGAGCCGTTGGACCGGGAACAGCCCGAGCGCGACGAGACTGGCGAGCTCCCGTCCGAGCGGGGCGCCGTCGAGCTGCCCACGGCCGGCGAGGATCACGAGCGCGTCGGCCGCGGCGGCACGGTCGGCGCGCTCGCTGGCCCCCAGACCGTGTGCGAGCGCCAGGGTGAGCGCGGTGCCGACCGGGCCATCACCCTCGGCGAGCAGCGGCAGCACCGCGCCGAGCCCGCGGCTGTGGCGGTCGCGCGGGAGCAGCGAGAGGGCTGGAAGCAGGTGAGCGGCGGCCACGTCACGGTGACTGGGGAGCAGCGCGGGCCAGCACAGCCTCGCCGCGTGCTCATCCCCCCTGGCGTCCCACCAGCGTCCGGGCACGAGGCGCTCGGACGGGTCGAGGCCGAAGAGGAGGTCGGTGAGCGACGGCGGCCAGCTCCAATCGTCCCTTGGGTGGGTGCGCACGAGGCGATCCAGAGTTGGATCGGGTGGGCCGCCGGTCTCCAGCCGGCCGGCGAGCCGCTGCCCGGCGGGCGAGCGCAGCCGCCGGGCGCGATCCAGGACGGCGGGGTCGGTCTCGCGTGGCAGCCGCAGCAGCGCCTGCTGCAGGTCGAGCTCCCAGGGCTGCCAGCCCTCGCGCTCGGCGCGGGCGAGCTTGTCGAGCAGCACGGCCGGGTCGACGTGCCCGGCGGCGGTGGCCGGGGTGGCCAGCAGCGTGGGAACCGGTTCGTAGAGCAGGCCGGTGCCGATCTCCCGCAGCCGGTAGACGATGGCCTGCCGCGGGCGTGAACGCCGCGGATGTCTGCCGGCCCCGGGCACCGACGCGACCAGGCGCACCCATGCGTTGCGCGGTGATGCCGCGCCGCTGGTGCCGGCACCCGCCGGCGACATCGCGGCAGCGGCCGCGATCAGGCCCACCGCCATGCGCGCGCCGTACCAGTACCAGTGGTCATCCGATCGCAGCCATGCTGCCCACCCTTCCCACGAGGCTCGCTGAGGGATGTCGCCTGGGGGGCAGATGTTGTAGCGGAGCAGCACCGGTGCGATGGCCTCGTGCAAGGCGGCACGGTCGGCGTGGGCGAAGGTGACGAGCGCCGCGAGGGCTCGCTCGAGCGCGACCGGATCGAGCGTCTCGTCGATCACTCGGTCGACCGTGGCGGCGTGGAACAGCGCGGCAAGCTCCTCGGCCAGCTCGGCCGGCGTGCCGATCGGGGGTGGCAGCGCCCGAGGCGCCGGCGGCGGCCAGGACGGCCCTGACGCGAGCGCCGCGCCCCGCGCGGCCGGCGCGGCAGCGCCGAGGGCTTCGGCGAGTCGGCGCCGCAGGTCGTCTGGGAGCCCCTCGGTAGCGTGGAGCAGCGCGACGCGGCCAGTCGGGCTCGCGTGGCGAGCGTGTCTGCGCACCAGGGAGAGCGCGCGTTCCTGCAGGTGGGCAGCATCCTGTCCGAACGCGGCAGCGACGGCGCCCAGCAGCTCGCCGAGCTCGTCGGGCCGGCCGCGGCGGCGGCGGGCGGCCGCGTCCAGCCAGGTGAGCTGGGCGCGGACGAGCTTGCGCTCGGTGCGGAACAGCACTGCCCGACTCGCCTCCAGGAGCACCGACCGGTCCAGCCGGCCGGCGTCGTCGAGCCGGCGCAGGGCCCGCTGCGCGAGCTCGGCCACGGCGGGTTGGGCGTCAGGGAGCAGTCGGTGATAGTCCCGCGTCCTCGCGGCCAGCTCGTCAAGGTCGGGGTCGAGCGCCTCGTGCAGCGCGACGAACCCGCCCAGCGCACCCGACCGCCCGCCGCGCAGGAGCCGGCCGAGGCAGCGGTCGAGCAGCGCCGCCCTGTCGAGCCGGCCCTCCGCGGCGAGCTGCGCGAGCGCGCCCGGCCAGGTCTGCTCGGCGGGAAGCCGGTGCGACGGCCGGGCGCCCCATAGGAGCGGCTCGCCGGCCTCGTCGACCTCGAACAGGTGAGGGCTGAGCGCGTCGAGGAAGGAGTCGTCGCGGAGCCGGTCGACCAGCGGCCGGTGGTCATGGTCGCCGGCAGTCCTCGGCCACGACGTCGCGTGCGCCAGCATCCAGCCGGAGACGAACCCGTCGGTCGTGGGCGGGTCGATCCCGGCGTGCCGGACGAGCGCTGCTGTGGTCGCCCAGAGGATCCTGCCGGTCTCCTGCCTGTCGCCCGAGCGCAGCCGGCCAGCCAGTCGGCGGGCGACGTCCGCGAGCCACCGGGGATCACGGTCCCGCAGCACCTCGAGGACCGCCGCCGTCTGCCCGTCAGGGCCGAACTGGAAGCCCCAGCCCTGGAGGTCGCGGCGGGCCAGCCATGCGGCCGTCGCGTCGGCGCCGGTGAAGCAGCCGGCCCCGGCGACGCGCAGCGCGTAGGCTCTGGCGCGGCGCACCTCGAACGGGGTGGCCGACCCGTCCGAGAAGGCCCGCCGGCCCAGCAGTTCCCGCGCATAGGCCCGGATCGGGCTGGCCAGTGCCCGCCGCTCCGTGTCCCGCAGCTCGCGCACGAACGCCACGACGGCGAGCGTCGACGCGCGGGCAGCATCGGCCAGCCGCTCCCCGGCCACCAGGTACGCCCTCCTGGCCTCGTCCCAGCGAGCCATCCCCGCCGGCTCCCCGAGCGGGTTGTGATGGAGGGCCCGCTCAGCGGCGAGCACAGCGTCCACGGCACCGGTGAAGCCGCTGTCGTCGAGGAGCAGGAGCCGTCGCAGCGCCTGCCAGTCGCGGCGCGCGGACCGGCCGCCGTCGGCAGCGGCCGTCTGGAGCTTCATCAGCGACCGCCTGTGACCGAGCCCGATGGGTCGATGGCCGACCGTGCCTCCCGCCGGGCGATCCCGGCGGCGAGCACGTGCTTGCAGGGGCCACGGCTGCCCCGATACTTCGCCCACCACGGGCAGGTGCACGATGCGGCACCGTCGGGGGTGAAACGGACCCGTTGGGCATGGTCGTCCACGGTGACCGTGGCGAGATCACCTCGGAGGCGCACCGCGCCCGCCTCGACCAGAGCGCGGGCGTTGCGCAGCCGCGGATTCATGCGCTCGACGCGGTCGGGGTCGTAGGGCAGCTCGCGGTGGAAATAGGCGGCCTCTGTGACGTCGAAGCCAACCCGGCCGGCAGTGCCGAGCTGCGCCAGCGCGGCCCGAATCCGATCGGCGGGCAGCCCGGCACGCTCGGCGAGCAGGTCGACCTCGACCCGCGGCTCGAACGCCAAGAGCGCTCCGACCAGGTCAGCGTCGGCGGCGGTGTCGTCGTCGGCGAGCGCATGCAGGGCCGCGCCCTCGCCGGAGAACCCGCGCCGCGGCTCCGGTGACAGGGTCAGCACCAGCCGCATCTCCGGCAGCTCCAGCTCCCACGCGCTCGCCAGCGGCGGGCTGCCCGCGGCTGCGACCGGCCCGTACGCCCGCAGCGACCGGGCGAAGCGCAGCAGCGGCAGCAGCGTCTCCAGCCGCTCCGGGCCGGGCAGGCACACCGCCCCGGGCACCGGGCGGGCGCTGAGCCGCAGCGACCGGCCGGCGGGCACCGCCCACAGCGCCACGCTGGCGCGCGAGCGGCCGCGTGGCCGTGGCAGGGAGCGCAGGAACCGGACCGCCTCGATCGCGGGCAGCTCCGCACGCGGGTCGAACGCTGCCGTGATCACCTGCACCTCGGTGAAGCCGCGCAGCCAGCGCTCGGGCAATGGGACCTTCTTCTCGACCACCGGGCCGTCGAGGGTCGTCACGGCCAGCTCGTCCGGGCCGACCGTGAGCCGCAGCGGGTCACCGCCGCCGACCCTGGCCAGCGCCTCGCGCAGGGCACCGTTGACGTCCACGTTGGTGGTGCCACGGTCGATGACCTCGCCGTCGAGCGCGCCGGACAGCACGTCCAAGCGGGCGTAGACGCCGCAGCAGCCAGAGAACGACTCGAACCGGAGACGGTCCCCACCGCAGGTGACAACCGGGTCGCGCAGCACGGTGAGCTGTGGGTTGTAGTAGCGGGCCTGGGCGACGTCGGCGACGGCGAGCAGCCCGGTCGCGGCCTGCTCGGCCGCGGCGAGGAAGCCGGTGAAGAACCGCGGGTGCGCGACCCGCCCGGTCGTGGTCACCCCGCCGGAGGTCTCCAGACCGACCCGACCGGTCGCCGGATCCGCCACCGACCGCGCCCGGTATGTGTAGGCATGCGCCATCCCAGACATGGGCGAAACCTACCAGACCAGCGTGACAGGCAAGCGGCCCAGCGACCCGAGTGGGGCAGGTCTATCTCTCCGCCCCCGGCGGCCGTGGCTCGAGCCGAGTCATGGTTTCCTTGTAACCCCCACCCGGCCATTCCCACGCGCCCGAGAGCGCGTTGCCGTCATCGCTCCACCGACCCTTGTAGAACGATGGTGAGCCCTTCTGCCCGAACCAGATCGTCACGTTCCTGTCGTCGCCCTCGTAGGTGTAGTCCAGGATGTCCCCACGATTTGTGTAGAGCCGGCCGGTTATGGCGTCGGCGGGCTCAGTGCCAGGTCCACGGTCATAACCGATGATTTGAAGGTACCTGTAGGCCTCTCCCTCTCGCTTCACCTCGCCGCGCTGGATCAGGAAGAAGCCGCCCTCCATCCACTCGTAGGTGGTCTCGCCTTCTGTTTCTCCGGAGACCTTCCAGGTGCCGACCAGTCGGTTGAGCGCCTTCAAACCCGGATGCGGTGTGGGCGTCTCCGAGGGCGTCTGCCCGTTGCTGTCGTCGCTCGCCATGTGCTGCCTCCACACTGGGTTGACGCGGATCCCAAGCTGATCGAGCCGATTGGACAGGTAATCCGCATCGATTGCGATGCGGAAGGCTCGCACTGCGCCTCGCGCAAGACATCAGCCAGGTGGCCGAGTTCGTGGCCGCAAGATGGCCGATCAGCCACTGGCGATGTCCTGCGAACTGGCACACTGAGGGGCCAGGTGTGGGGCAACCGCGCAGCCGCGCCCGAATGATCGAGCATCGATCATGCCGACCGGTACAGTGACCTTTCTCGTCGCCGACCTCGACTCGTCGACTCCGCACGGACCGATGCCGGCCGTCGCGGTCTTCGAGTCGGCGACCGAGGCGGTGGCCGCCGCCCTGGATCTCCAGGCTGCCGTCAGGCAAGACGTCCAGCCGCAAGCTCCGGCACGCCCGCCGCGCATCGCGCTGCACACAGGCGACGCTCGCATGCGGGACGACGGCCATTACACCGGCCCGGCATTGCGCAGGTGCGAGCGCCTGTGTGAGATCGCGAACGGTGGCCAGACGCTGCTGTCAACGCTGACGGCATCCGCGATCGCCGACCTGCTACCAGCCGGATCGTCCCTGCGCGACTTGGGGCTGCACCGGCTTCGGGACCTGTCACCGCCAGCGCGGGTCTTCGAGCTGCAACCCGGCGACCCCACCGCCGACCCCCTGCCGCTGCGGTCGCTCGACACGATGCCGAACAACCTGCCGATCCAGCTCACCAGCTTCGTGGGGCGGCACGTGGAGCTTGCCGCCGTCCAGACGCTCCTGACTGGCGAGCGGTTGGTGACGCTCACGGGCGCGGGTGGTTGCGGCAAGACACGGCTGGCTGCCCAGGTCGCCGCGGACCAGGCCGAGCGCTGGCCAGAGGGCGTGTGGTGGGTCGAGCTCGGTGCGGCCACCGACCCTACGCTGGTCGCCGAGCTGGTCGCCTCGACGATCGGTGTGCTGGTCGAGCGCGTTCAAGGTCCGGTGCGGTCCTTGGCGTTGCAGTTGCGGGACCGTCGCATGCTGGTGTGTCTCGACAACTGCGAACAGGTGCTGGATGGCGCCGCCGAGGTGGCCGATGCGCTGTTGCGCTCGTGCCCGGAGGTGGCGGTGCTGACGACGAGCCGGGAACCGCTGGGAGTGCCGGGGGAAGCGGTGTGGCGGGTGCCCTCGCTCGCTGAGGAAGAAGCATTGGCCCTTTTCGTGGAGCGCGCCAGCCTTGTCCGGCCGTGGTTCACGTTGGACGCATCGAGCGAGGCCGCGGTGCGGACGATGTGCTCGCGCCTGGACGGCATTCCGCTCGCGCTCGAGCTCGCCGCCGCGTGGCTCCGCACGCTCACCCCGCAGCAGATCGAGGCAGGGCTCGACGACCGGTTCACGCTGCTTGTCCGAGGTCCTCGCGGGGTCGTCGCCCGCCAGCAGACGCTCGCCGCGTCGATGGAATGGAGCCACGGCCTGCTCGACGAGTCAGACCGGGTCGTGTTCCGCCGCCTGGCGGTGTTCGCGGGCGGGTTCACCTTGGACGCCGCACGTGCGGTTGGCGCTGGCGGGCTGGTCGGCCGTGACGACGTGCTCAACGCCTTGGGCCGCCTGGTGGACAAGTCGCTGGTCGTCGCCGAGGACTGCGCCGGTGAAGCCCGCTATCGGCTGCTGGAGACGATTCGCCAGTACGCCGACGACCGGCTGCACGAGGCCGGTGAGGCCGTTGCGGCCCGCGATCGCCACCTGGACCACTACCTTTCGGTCGTCGAGGCGGCCGAACCCGACTTGGAACGCGACAAGGACGCGTGGCGCACCCCGCTCGAGGTCGAGCACGAAAACCTGCGGGCTGCCCTCAATTGGGGACTCTCAGCAGCCGACCCCGAACGCGGCCGCCGTCTCGCCGCCGCCTTGCCGTGGCTGTGGCACCTGCACGGGCATGGACACGAGGGCATCGAATTCCTGCAGCGTGCGCTCGGGCGCGCGCCGGAGGACCGGTCGACGCTCCAGGCACGGCTGCTGGCCGGCGTCGCGCTGGTCGCGGACACCGCAAGCCCGCTCGACCTCGAGTTCGACGCGGCGCAACAGGGCTTGGCGATCGCCACCGAGCATGGTGACGAACGACTCCGTGGTCTTTGTTTGCTGCTGTCTGCGGTCGGGCGCTTCTACGCGGACTTCGAGACCGCATGGCAGCTCTGCCTCGATGCTCAGCGCTCCGCCGAGGTCGCCGGCGACGGCTTCGTCAGCGACGGCGCGCGGGCCCTCCAAGGGATCATCCTTCACCTCCGCGACCGGCACGACGCGGCCCGACCCCTCTTGCAGGATGCCACCGCCGGGCTGCTTCGACGTGGCGACCGCGGCGTCGCCGCGACCGTGGTCGACTACCAGTCGGGCAGCGCGTTGTATACGGGCCAGCTGGATCTGGCCCGTCAGCTCGCGGAGCACGCAGCGCGGATCGCGGCACCGCTCGGCGACTACCACCGGGTGGGCACCACTCGGAGCGTGCTCGCCACGGTCCATGGTGTTGCCGGCGACGTCGACGCCGGACTGCGGCTGATGGAGCCGGTCCTACGCCTTGTCGAGGGCGCCGAGAACGAGGTGTTCGTACCGGGGATGGCGCGGGTGCTGGGAACGCTGCATCTCTGGCGTGGCGACCTCGACGACGCGGTCTATTGGCTCGGCCGTGAGGCGCGGTCGACCGATCCCGGTGCCAACACCATCCTCGCAGCGTCATCATTGCCCGGGCTCGGTGCGGCGCTCCGCCACCTCGGCCAGCTCGACGAAGCCGCCAGCGTGCTCAACCGGGCCGTCACCCTCGCGACCACGCTGGACATGCCCCGCATCCTGGCCGACGCGCTCGAACAGCAAGCGCACCTGGCCGCGGCCGACGATCCCGACCGGGCGGCCGACCTGCATCACGAAGCCCTGGCCGTGCGAGCCCAGCACGGGTTGCGGACTTTCTACGTCGACAGCCTGGACGCGCTCGCCGCGCTGGCCGCGCAGACCGAACGGCTGGCGGAGGCGGTCCGCATGCTCGCCGCCAGCGACCACGCCCGGGACGCCATCGGCTGTTCCCGTCGTCCCCTCGACCAACCCAGCCACGACGCGACCGTCGCCAATCTGCGCGCCGCGCTGGGCGACGGCTCCTTCGCAGACGCGTGGACGGAAGGCGCGGGTCTGACCCTCGACGAGGTGGTCGCGTACGTCCGCCGCACCCGTGGTGCCCGTGGCCGGCCGTCCACCGGCTGGGCCAGTCTCACGCCCACCGAGCTGGACGTCGTGCGACTCGTCGTGGAGGGCCTCACCAACCCGGAGATCGGAGCCCGGCTCTTCATGAGCCGGGGTACCGTGAAGACCCACTTGTCACACGTGTACGCCAAGCTCGCCATCGCCAACCGGATCGCTCTGGCGAGGCTCGCCACCGCCCACCTGACCAAGAGCCGATGATGTGGCGCCCCTCCTCTTGCGCAGGTTTCTCGCACTGCCGCCGGCCCACGCTGGAACAAGTTCCTTCCTCTATCGTGGTCGTCGCCTCACACTCAACAGGAGACGGCGATGACGACGGTAGAGCTCACCCGGTTCCGGGTCGCGCCCGAGCAGGTCGAGCAGCTCCTGGCGGCCCGACCCGCGATGCTGGAGGACTTCCGCGCCGACCGTGCGGGATTCCTCGGCGCCCGACTGGTCCGCCTGGGCACGGGCGAATGGCTGGACATCGTCGACTGGCGCTCGCCCGAGGACTTCGCGGCCTCGCGGGCAAAGGGCGCGAACCTGCCGGGGATCCGCGCCTTCTTCGCCGCCATCGACGCGCTGATCAGCTCTGAGCAAGGACAGCAGGTGTGATGGTGTTCACGCGTCGCGCAGTCGCAGCAGCAGCCCGCCGGCGAGCAGCGCCGCTGCGGCCCACGCGGCGAGCACGCCAAGGCCCGCCCACGGACCGATGGGCAGGCTGGGGAGGTTGATGGTGGCCTGGATGGCCAGCCCGGCCGTCATCGGCCCGATCTGCTTGAGGTGCCGCCGCCAGTGCGGGTCGGTGACCAGCTCGGCGACGACCGGGAAGAGATAGAGCAGGCCGAGCACGACCCCGATCGCTGCCGCGGAATCCCGTATGGCGGCGGCGCCGAGGCTGAGCAGCGCGATCAGGGCGAGGTAGAGGACCGACCCGGCGGCGGCGCGCAGCACCGGCCCGTCGCCCAGCGACAGCAGCGGGTAGCCACGCGCCGGGGTGAAGCCGTGGCCGGGCAGGATGAGCCGCCCGGCCAGCAGGCAGGCGAGGACGGTGATGGTCCCGGCCGCCGGCATCACCCGGTGAGGATGGCTGCCTTGGCGGCCAGGACGGCAGACCGGCGCGGCATCGCCGCCAGGGTGATGTGGATCATGCCGGTGCGGTACTCGCTGCTGATTGCCAGCACGGCGAGGATCGCCACGGCCGCCTGGCCGAGGTTGATCCCGGTGAGGCTGAGCTTGGTGGTGTCCACTGGGCAGGTGACGGCGGACCGGCAGGTGACGGCTGCGGCCGCTGCGGCGCTGGCGGCCACGGTGAGCGTGGTGGTGGCGAGCAGCAGCCAGCTGGTGCCTGCTGCGGTGCTGGCCGAGGAGCGGCTGATCGCCTCGGGTCGGCGCAGGCCGGGTCGTGGCCGGGATGGTGTTTCGGGAGCGGGATACGGTGCGTTGACACGGTGGTGCGGGCTGGTGGACGGTGGAGCCGCGGCACGCCCGGACTGCTGGGCGCTGGCGAGGAGGGAGGGGGGCCCATGCGCATCCTGGTCAGCAGCACGGGCGGCGTCGGCCATCTGCTTCCGCTTCCCGTCGCGCGGGCGCTCGACCGGGCGGGTCACGCGGTGCGGATCGCCTGCCCGGAGTCGTTCACCGGCTTCGCGGGGCGGTACGGCCTGCCGGTCAGCGGGTTCGGTGAGCCGGATCCGGACGAGTTTGCCGCGGTCTGGGCCACGGTCCCGTTCGACGACACAGAGGAGGCGAACCGGATCGTGATCGGGCAGGTCTACGGCAGGCTCGACGCGACCGCCGCCCTGCCCGGTTTGGACGCGCTCACCGGCCAGTGGCGGCCGGATCTGCTGATGCGGGACACCAACGAGTACGGGGCCGCCCTCGTTGCCGAGCGGTACCGACTGCCCTGTGTGCGGGTCGGGTGCAGCCTGGCGGTGCTGGACACCGTCGTCGCGCCGGCGGCCGCGGATGGCCTGGCCGCGCTGCGCGCCGCGGAGGGCCTGGCGCCCGACCCCGACGGCAGCATGCTGCTGGCGGGCACCTACCTGACCCAGTTCCCGCACAGTCTGGAGGACCCGGCGTGTCCTGGGGATGGCGCCTGGCGGTTCCGCGACGTGGCGCCGGCCCGGGAGCCGCTGCCGGGCTGGTGGGCGGGTGGCGACAGTCCGCTGGTGTACGTGTCGTTCGGCACGGTCGCCCCGTCGCAGGGCCTGTTCCCCAGCGTGTACGCGGCCGTGCTGGACTCCCTGGCCGAGCTGCCGGTACGGGTCCTGGTCACGGTCGGCGAGGCTGCCGACCCGGCCGTGCTCGGGCCGCTGCCGCCCCGCGTGCACGCCGAGCGGTTCGTACCGCAGGACCAGGTGCTCGGCGCGGCCACGGTGATGGTCACCCACGGCGGGTCCGGATCCGTGCTCGGCGCCCTGGCCGCCGGGGTGCCGCTGGTCGTGCTGCCGCTGTTCGCCGACCAGCCACACAACGCCACCCGGGTGGCGGCGGTCGGCGCCGGGATGACCATTGCCGGCGGACCGGCCGCAGCCGGGCGAATCGGGGCGGCGGTGGCCGCCGTGCTCGACAATCCGGCGTACCGGGCCCGCGCGCAACGTATCGCCGCTGAGATCGCGGCGCTACCGACCGCAGACCAGACGGCGGCCATGCTCACCGAGCTGGCCACCCCGGGCCCGCCTGACCGGTACAGCCATCCCGTTCCGCCGCGGCGGTCTCCGCCGGTGTAAGAGGAAAACGCTCTGACCTGGAGCCCGAGGGGGGACTCGAACCCCCGACCTGCCGATTACGAGGACGCAGCGGGCTACCAAGCCTGGGGAGGGCTGGCAGGGTAGCGCAGCTCAGAATGGCTGACTAGCAAGGTGGGAACGCCTCCGTCAAGGGTGAAAGGTTAGCCGAGACGTTAGCCGAGCAGAGCAGGCTCGGCGGAACGCCGCGTCAATTTCGACCGTCCGATCCGAGATCGGATGGCACGCCGTCTGCCCATCCACCGCATGGCCACAGACCGGGTGCGCGGGTCCCAGCCCGCTGCGCCGGCGTCGCAGATCCAAGGACCTGCGGTCCGGCCCAAACTGATGTCTCTTGTGCCGCGCCGAGCGATCGGCTCGACCCCAGCCGCCAGATCCGTAGGCTGCTGCGTGCCGTCCAACAGGTCGGCTCCAGTCGGGTCTGCCCTGCTCAGGTGGGTAGGGCCGTCGGTCGTAGCGGGTTCAGGAGGAACCATTTGGTTCGTCCGGATGATCATCGGGATGATCAGGCCGCAACACTACGAGCACCAAACTCAGAATCTGGTGCTCTGCCGTAGGCCCGTCGAATACCACGATGATCCTAGACGCTCGCACAGGCCATGCGGGATGCTCCGTTCACCACGGCGTGTTGCCCACGACCGGGAGGACTCCATGCAAGACCTGTTGGACACCCTCAAGCAGTGCGTGGAACGCATCGGCCGCTACCGGCGGCCCAGCCAGCGCGTCGGTGAGTCCAACACCAAAGCCGGGCTGATCGAGCCGATCATCGCCGCCCTCGGCTGGGACGTCCTGGACCCAGACGAGGTCCACCGCGAGTACCGGCGCCGCCCGGCGGACAATCCGGTCGACTACGCGCTCCTGCTCAGCCGCACGCCGCGACTGTTCATCGAGGCCAAGGGGCTCGGCGAGAACATCAACGACCCTAAGTGGGCCAACCAGACGATCAGCTACGCGGCGGTGGCAGGGGTCGAGTGGGTGGCGCTGACTGACGGCGCCGAATGGCGCGTGTACAACGCACATGCGCCGGTGCCTGTCGAACAAAAGCTCTTCCGCGCCGTTCGGATTGCCGAGGACCTCGATGCCGCCTTCGAGTTGCTGGCGCTGCTGAGCAAGGACAACATGCGCGACAACCGCATCCAGGAGCTGTGGCGCGGCTTCTTCGTCGACCGTCAGGTGCACGCCGTCCTTGACGAGTTATTCAACGCGGGAGAACCCGCGCGTGACCTGGTCGCCCTGGTCGTCAAGCGCGTGCCCACCCTTCCTCGGGCAGACATCCGCGCGAGCCTGGTCCGCGCGCGGGTGGCCTTCGACTTCCCAACCCCAAGCCTTCCGATGACACCCGTCACATCAACCACTTCCGCTGCGCCCACCTCGCTAGTGCCTGCGCCTGAGCCAACCGGCGCACATCAGCGCCCGCGTGTTCGCTACACCCCCGTCAGCGGCACCGAGCGACGTCTCACGCTGCGCGACGTCATCGAAAGTGGACGCCTGCAGCCGGGTGGTCACATCGAAACCCATTACATGGGCCAGCATCACACCGCCGAGTTGCTTGCCGATGGCCAGATCCGCTTCCAGGGTCAGACCTACGGATCGCTGTCGAGCGCTGGTGTGGCGGTCAAGCAGGCCGTTCGCGGCCCAGACATCCCTGAGTCGATCCGCGCGACCGACGGGTGGGCATTCTGGCGCGCTAACGATGCCAAGGCCGGCGACACCGTCGCGCTCAAGGTCATCCGCCAACGATTGGCGACTGATCACACTCCCTGACGAGGAGCGAGCAGCGCTCGCCGAACGTGAGTGAGTGGCTCAGGCGTCTGCTGGCGAACGGCGCTTAGACCCCATCCTTGTAAGTGATCCCGCGCTGACCGCCATGCCGACCTGCGGTTTCCCTGCTCGCTGGGCTCCAGAAGCGGCGAGGTTATGCGCTGTGGACAGGCAGGTTGCCGAGGTGGCCGTCAGGACCGTTCCGGCCAGGGCGCTTCGCCCGCCAGGAGCCACGTTCGCCAAGCAGCTTTGAGCCTGCCGCCGCTGGCTGCAAACAACCCACGAATTACGGGGACTAAGCGGCCCGGCGGCGAGAGTCCCGCTCTACCAAACCGCCTATGCCTCCAGGATTCTTTGCAAGACATCCTGCATCCCCATCGGAGTTACGCCACGCTCCACCATCTTATCCAAGATTACGTTAGACAACGTAACGGAGTCGACACCACCGCAGTAACGCGACGTGTATCTCCGCAGAATCAGTCGACCAGGAAACTCACTAATCCATCCACCGTCGCTCAGAGATCTTTCCAGCCGACCTCTGTGCTCCTCGATACGCGCTCGGAGTGTCTCCACTGTCAGTTCTTCACCGAGGCGCGCGATTCTCTCGACGGAATTTGCGATAGATGGCTTTAGATCCTCAGCAAGCGACTCACTATTGGGCGAAGCACCAATGCTAATCGCCCGAATCAGCTCATCATTGATTTCCCTCTGTGCACGTTCAAGCACGAGGCGATCAACAACATCTCTAGCGCATTTACCCAGCGCCGCGAGCACGTCGTCATCAGAGGGAAAGGGGTCCCGACCAAGTAGAGAAATCGTCGCAGCGCGAACACTACCGATATCAAGAAGATAATTTTCTATGTGGTAGACATCCCAGGTAAATTCTTGGGCGCTAGACCCGTCAATGGAAATGGACGAATCCGCATCCTTGTCAACGACCGCAAAGAACCGATTCCTAATACCCGCCTGGGATACTGATTCTGCTAGTACTCTATACAAGTCCCGAACTCGCTGCTTCGATCCACCACTGGCAAGGTTTACTCTTCGAGCGAAGTCGGGGAACAAGCGCCGCACCATGTTCACATCGAAGCCATTTTCAGACTTACCCTCGAAGATCACAACTTTACCGTGCGGCTGATAAGAAGCTAAGTCGCCGACCAAGTCAATGATTACTCGGTCCACGTCATCATCGGCAACTACTTCAGTCGCCTGATTCTGACCTGCCTCGGTGACGCTCGGCAGCATCATGTGGTAGACCCGATAGTTAACATTCCCCACGGCCTGACGCAGCAAGGTGTCCGAGTGAGTCACCAGCCACAACTGATTGCCTTGGGCTAGGCCAAGATGACGATAGTAGAAGTCCGTGAACCCTTGCAACAAGCTGGGATTCAGGTGTAGCTCAGGCTCATCCAAGAGGATAACTGAGTTCCGCGGAATTGAGTTTTTGAGGCGTAGATAGCCATATAGAATTTCCTTCTCACCAGAGCTAAGATCATCGATATCGTGCCATTCGCCAGTGCTCAGCCCTACTGGAAAATCGAGACTTCCCTGCGGGCTAGGCCGAACACCTTCATATGTTTTGTCAGGAAAGAACGTCTGAAAAAGTTCTGCAAGAATCTCGTTGAGATCCTCGCCCTCGGGCGCCTCCCCAGACTCCTTGCCTATCAAATTCCTCAGATAACTAGTCGCAAGCTCTGTCTTCACATTCTGGTACTTTGCTTGCCAGTTGTAAAGGGCTTGCTGACGGCGTTGATCGGCGAACGTACGTATGTCTAGATTTATGCCGCCCAAGGTCTGACGCGTATAGGAACGCGACGCGCTATGGTATTCGATTACTCCAAGGGCATCCGGCCTATAGGCCTGAAACGCGACTTCCGCGGGCTTGCACTCCGAGGTGTACATCGAACCATCGGGCGTAATGTGCAACGAAAGAGTATACGAAGACGACTGCATCAGCGCCTGTCGAACATCTGCTGAAAGTCGGCTAACTACTGCGTCAACTGCCTCGCGATACTGACGGAGCTGTGTAGCGATCGCCATTCGATTGAATGTCGAGTAATCAACCCGTTGACCAGTTACCTCCTGCCAGGCCAGAGCTTGGACAAGCTCCTCGGCATGCTCCCTAATAAACTCGATTTCACTCTTGGCAAATTCGATGGTTCCTGAGATCTCAATTGGCTTTCCGTGGTCACGAAAGAGACGTTTGAGCGCTTCCGTATCCTGAATATTGATAGAGAACTCGCCGAACCATTGAAGGTACTCATCGGTTTGATATCCGCCATAGACAGACTTCAAGAGGCGGACGGCGTCAAAGACGCACGACTTCCCGCATCCGTTTTGGCCCGCAATTACAATAAAGTCCTTCAGGTCGCCGATTTCAAATTGTCGAACGGCGCGAAGATTGCTAATGATCAAGCTAAGGAAACGCACGTGTCCCCCTGCATAGCGTCAAGCGTAGTCTCCTGCATGTTCCTGGGCGTGAGCTTACGCCTTCCTGGCCACAGGGTGCGGCGAGATGGTACTGATCCGTCAAGTACGGTCGCCGACGACTGGGCCACGAACGGCTGCCCGTATCAACGACTGTGTCCGCTATTGACCAGCCGAGCCGTCCAAGGGGCGGCAACCCCTCAAACGAAGACGTAAGCGGCGGGTGACGAGATCAGTGCCACGCGATCCTTACCATGGATCGAAGCCCTACCGCCGTGCCCACCTGCGACTTTGCAGCCTAGGGGCCTCCTTGGCGCCGGTTTCAGTGGGCCGCGTCATGATTCGGCCGATGAGCCTCACCCGAGAGGCTGCCGGTGTCCCGTGGAGGCTGTCAAGCACGAATGGGCATCGTCGAGGTGCGGTGCTGCGGCGGGGAACCGGACATTCGCGCTTGACAGCGAGGCATCGGTGCCCCATCTGCGCCACGGTGGCCCGGACGATCCATTTGGCCGGTACGCCGGGGGAGGAGGTGTCCTCCCCCGGACCCCCTCCTCGCACCTGCGCCGTACTGCGGGTCGGCAGGGCTGTCATCCCTGCCTGCTACAGTTCGACGCGTTGAGCTACCGACCCCCAAGGGGGTGGTCACGCTGCCCCTGACGCTGCACTAGTCCCGGAAAAACCGCCTTATGCGGGGCACCACTGCCGCCCGGGGAGCCTGGCAGGAGGGCTCGAAGTTCGGTAAGGCCCGTTACGACGGCCCAGTGGAGACGCGGCATGCCATCTGCGGCGGGACGGTCACCTGTCGGACCTTCCCGTAACCTCTGGCCTTCGACGCAACAGCCTCTCCTTGTCTGGTTACTGGCGGATCGTCACACCTCGGGCTTGTCGGGAGGCATAGGAGTACCCGGCCGGACGGAGGGTTCGGCCGGGGTGTGACTCAGATTGAGTAGCCACGGGCCTGGAGCGCTTGAATGGTGCGCTCGGTCTCGTCGTGCTCGATCTGGTCGGCGAGTGCATCCATTCCCTGCTCGCGTGCGGCATCGGCGGTTGCTTGCGCGTTGCAGTTGTCTTGGTCGAGCTGGGCGAGGAACGGGTCCATGGCAACCTCCTGGGGTGTGGCCTGGCTGGTCTCTTGCTGATCAGTGCCGGGGTCCTCGCTGGCGGAAAGGCCGCCCGGAGGGCGCCGCGGAGCGGCGGGAGTACCGGAGTGAGCGCAGCGAGGGAGGAACGGACCGGCCTTGGAGCCGGCGGGGTGGCACTACGCTGGGGAGACCAGGCAGGCCAACCTTGGTGAGTCACGCATGGACCGTCACCATCGGACGGGGCTTGGGGTGCTCCCCGCTTCTGGCACGGATAGATCGTCACAACCGATCGGAGTGGTGTGACCATCGGATCGTCACACGGCGCGGTGGAGGTGACGGGCGGATCGTCACTGTGTCCGTCACCAATGGATCGTCACAGCTCGACGTGCGGAACGGATCGTCACAGCAGAGCGAGCACAACGGGTCACGCTCGGATCGTCACCGGCGGTCACGCCGGGGGTGACGTTCCGTTCGTGACCGCCGGTGACGATCCGTTGGTGCTTGACCTCGGCATGGTTGTAATGGGATCGCCATCGAAGATGGCGGCGCGCCGTAGGTGCGCGGAAATTGCGAGCGCTCCATGCGGCGCCCGGTCGGCTGAATGAATCGATCGCCGCCGAAGGCGGCTCCATGCAGCCGGACGGGTGACGGATGGATCAAGCGCGCTCGCACCTCTCCCCCAAGGGGGGCCAGTCGCCCGCGCTTTTTGCGGGCGACTGGCCCCCCGCAGGGGCTCCTGCCTGCGGTGATGCCGATGCCGAAGGCGAGGCCGGGTCCGCCACGGCGTGCGGGGCTTTGGCGGGGCTTTGGCGGGCTTTTGGCGGGGCTTTGGCGGACCCGTCGAGGCGCCTGCGCCGGGCCGGGTACGGCCATCCTCGGGGCCAGTCGGGTTGGGCTGCGGAGCTTGCTAGCGCAGCAGCAAGCGCCGAGGCGCTTCCCTACGGACGGCAATTCCAGCATGCCTGGAGGTGCCGGCCGGCGGGAATTGCTCGGCCGGATCGTGCCCGGGCGGTGACGATCCGCTCGTGACGGCTGAACGTCCGGAGCGAGACGGACGGATCGTCACAGCGAATGGCGAGGTGTGACGATTCGTTGGTGACGACCAGGAGGGGCCAGCGGCGCGGGGGTGTGACGTTCCGTCCGTGCCGCTGGCCTTCCTGGGGGCTGGAGCTAGAGGCCGTACTTGTCGCGCATGGCGTCTGCCTTGGCGCGGCAGGCGTCGGCCTCGTGCGGGAAGCTGGTGCCGGCGGCCTTGGCCCTGAGGCCCTCGTAGCGGCGCCAGGCGCGCTGGTGGGCGGCGTCGTCGTGGTGGTAGGTGTGCGGGCCACGCATCCCGCCACAGGGGCCGCACCAGGTGCCGGGCCGGCTGGTGCCGGCGTGCGGCGGCGGCTGATGCGAGTGGGCGCGCTCGCGCTGGCGGTGGGCCTGGTCCTCGTAGGCGCGGCGCCGCTGCTCCTGGCGCTGCCGCTCGCGGTCCTGTTCTTGGCGGCGTTTGCGGGCGCGATAGGCGGCGGTGCGGCAGGCGCCGGAGCAGAAGCGGCGCTTGCGGCCGGGGTCGTTGGGCTGGGTGAAGGTGGCGCCGCAGTGGGCGCAGTCGGTGTAGATGCTGGTCACCATCGGTTCGTCACCTCGTGGGCAACAGGAAGGCCACCCGGCGCGGGGGTCCGGGTGGCCTTCGGGACGGCAGGTCAGGGTCGGTGGTCGGTGAGGCGGCGCCTGCGCGGGCTGGTGGCCAGCTCCCACAGGCTGTACAGCGTCCAGCCGGCGCTGTAGAGCGCGATCGCCCAGCACACCACCCCAAGCGGGGTGAGCGGCTGGTGCGCCAGATGCCACAGGATGGCCGCTTGGACGGCCAGCAGCGCCAAGGGGATGCCGCGCAGGTGTTGCCTCATGGCGCCTCCTCCAGGTGCAGGGCCGGCTGTGGCCGCTGGCCATTGCCACCGGTGGGGGTGGCGTTGGCCTGGTGGGCAGCCAGGTGGCGTTGTGCGGTGCGTCGGGGCATGGGCGGGTCGAACGCGGCGGCGAACTGGCGCCAGCCGACCGACTGGCCGGCGGCCGCCAGCCGCTCGTAGACGCCTCGGGTGGCACCGATGGCGCGGCGGGACTGGCGCGGGCTGATCGCCCGGGCACTACTGGCGTCGGCGCGCCGGTTGGGCGCCGATGCGGCGGCCGGCGTCGTGGCGCTGGTGGTCTGGAGGGTGAGCAGGCGCACCATCAGCCGGACCAACAGGTGGACGCTAGCCAGCAGCGCCACAGGCACGCTGCCGGCTACCAGACGCGCGTCCCACCGGTCGGGCGCGTGCGCGGCGTTCAGATAGGCGCTGGCCACCGTCGAAACCGTGATCAGCAACCAGGCGAACCAGGCATCATGCTCGCTGGCCAGCCGCGCGCCGGACAGGGCCAGCCACAGCAGGAACGCGGTGGCGATGGTGATGAACGTGTCGATCAGCAGCGGGCCACACCAGCGCAACCACGAGGGCATGGCGCCGATGTGGGCCACGTAGGCGCTGATGGCCTCGAAGCTGACCAGGTAGGCGATGGCGGCCACCAGGGCGGCCAGGCTGGCCACGCAGATGACTAGCGCCACCCGTACCCGGGCAAGCCGTGGGTTGGCCAGTGGCGCGACAGGCGTCGTGGGCATCAGGGAACCTCCAGGGCTATTGGCGCCAGCGGAGCCGCCCGGCCAGACCAGCGGCGATGACGGCGCGGGTCTGGCGGGCGTGGACGGCGCACACCAGCCGTGCGGCGCCGTCCACCTCCACCAGTTCGGTGCCGGCGGCCGAGCATGCGCGCCACCCGTCGTGGTGGCCGGCCAGGGCGCCGAACCGCCAGATGGGCCGGCCGTAGGCACGGGCGTCGTACCAGAAGGCGGCGCAGGGGACGGCGCCGAGCGCGGGTGAGTAGAACGGGCTCACCTGGCCACCTCCCGCGAGGTCGGGCTGGTGGTGCAGGTGTGGGCGGCGATGATCTTGGCGGCGTCGGCGGGGGTGAAGGTGACCGCGATGGTGGCCTCGCAGCGCTCGCACACCACCGCGACACCGACGCTCAAGCGCACGGCGTACAGGTAGGATCGATCCTGCATCACGGGTCCTCCCGGAGATGCGAAAGGCCGGGAGCGGTCGCGTCGCTCCCGGCCTGCCTGTTGGCTGGATGCCCGAGGTGGCTACCAGCGCGGGCTGTTGGTGAAGTCGTCGTCCGTGGACGGGTCGAAGTCACGCCCGAGGGTTGGCGGGTCGGGCTCGTGCCAGCCGCCGGCGTGGTCGGTGTACTCGGCGGCGGCCTGCGCCTGGTCCTGGTTGGCGTACGGGTCCACGCTGTTGAACAGTCCCATTCGGGTCCTCCCAAGGGAACACGGGAAAGGCCCGGGGATGGTCGCGTCATCCCCGGGGCCTCGGTGCTGCGGGTGGGTTAGAAGGGCGGTTCGTCGTTGAACTGCCCCGAGGGCTTCGCCTTCGCGCCTGCGGTGGCGCGCTCGGGCTTGGCGGTCGCCCAGCGCAACGACGGGCCGATCTCGTCAGCCTCGATCTCGACCACGCTGCGGCGCTCCCCCTCGGGGGTCTCCCAGGAGCGGGCCTTGAGCCGGCCGACCACGATCACGCGGTCGCCCTTGGACAGGCTCTCGGTGGCGTTCTCGGCGAGCTGCCGCCAGGCGTTGACGCGGAAGAAGGAGGTCTCCCCGTCCTTCCAGTCGTTGCCGTCGCGGACGCGGGGGGTGACGGCCACGCGGAAGTTGGCCACGGCCGCGCCATTGGGGGTGAAGCGCAGCTCCGGCGCGTCGGTGAGGTTGCCGGTGATGATGGTGGTGGTGTCAGGCATCGTCCCCTCCTTGCGGGGCTCGAACGGTCCGGACGGGTGCAGGGTCCCGACCGGGCCAGGTGGTCAGGTGGGACCAGGGGATCAGGGGGGCCAGCCGGCTTGGCGGTCGCGTTCGGCTTCCAGCTCGATGACGAGGCGGTCGCCCAGCTCCAGGGCGTCCTGCTCCTGCTGCGGGTCCGGGTAGCCGGTAGTCCCGCCGGTAGAGGCGTCGTAGCCGTAATGGGTCAGCAAATCGGTTCACCTCCCTTCGTGAATTCGAGGGGGAATGCGTGCTCGCCACTGGTGGCACGGAACCGATTAGCGGTTCCTGCTAGCCATCGGGACCTACCGATGGGGGCCATGCGCTGTGCCTGCCTGGGACCGGGACGGGCGTCATGGGCGCTGGTTGCCCTCGTGCCGTGTGGCGCTCCCTATGGAGTTGTCAACGAGCAGCAGGTCAGGGGTCCGAGCGGGCGGGCGGTGGTCCCGCAGGGCCTCGCCTTGGAACAAGGCGGCCGCTTGCGGC
>WNGA01005038.1_pt1 | contig 29253 bp, 39 predicted proteins | sample 5400061 | NCBI WGS metagenome assembly WNGA01 (sample SAMN13153366, study PRJNA577476) | soil metagenome | isolation source: 100 cm soil or saprolite under grassland replicate 2 | place: USA:California | collected 2016-06-15
AGAAGCAGCCCGAGAGCGATCTTTGTCCAGCTCGGTCGTTCGTCGCTCGGTGGGTGTACGAGTTTTTCGTACTCCGACCCAAGCCCGCCTGTCCCCTGTTTCCGAGACCCCATCAAGGTATTGCGGGCACGACCGCTGGGCGTTGCCAATGGACAGCCGACTAGTCGGTGCCAGACCTTCGGTGGTTCAGGCCTAAGACGGACGAGCGCCCGGTCAAGAAGAGGCGAACGCCATGGCGGCTAACAGACTGTTCGATGCTCGCTCAACTGCGCGCGATCAGAACTCGTCTTGATCGGTTAGAGGTCGCACTTCAGAAGCGCGCGAGCCTTAGCTTCTTGCGGACACTTAGCACGTAGCAAGCCTTCATCGCTTCTCGCAGGCGATGCCGTCCTTGTCGCGATCCAGACCCCTGTTGTACCTCATCGCAGTCTTGTAGAGAAAGTTGCTGCGTTTGAAGTTGGTTACGGGCGTACCGCTCGTCTTGTCTCGCGCACCGACCTTCCCAACTCCGTGCGGATAGCTCTTGTTCACTTGAGAGCAGTTCTTCCACGGTGCGACCACCGCACTCGCGGCAGTCGCAAACGGCGTGCCGCCGCAGACGATTACACCGGCAGCTAGCACCGCGCTCGCACCATTCCGTTGAAGCTTCATCCGCCCAAGGTACTCGCTAAAGGACTCGACCGTTCCAGACCCCTTAGCCTTGGGTGTTCTTGAACAACCGAATCGCGGCGCGCGCCTTCGCGAGCTTCATCAGCCCCTTGCACACTTGCCGTTTCAGTTTGTTCTCAAGTGGGTCTGACAGCTTCGATTGCGAGTGCGGTTCCGGCCAGAGGTTCTTCGGGTTGCGCGGCGCGCCGCCCAGTTCGAGCGGGATGAAGTGATCCTCCTCATATTCGGAGAGTGAGCCAGTCTCTCCGTAGAGCACCATCTGCGTGATCTTGAGCGCGTTCGTGTAGCTGACCGGCGGGCGGATCTTCTTTGTCCAGCCGCTCTTGCAGATCGTCTTGCGGATCGTCGCCTGCCGCACCTTCGCGGGCATGAACCGCATCACGCTGCACGAGTGCAGGCACTCGTTCAGGACGTATCTCGACTACGCGGGCGTCTCGGAAATCAGGTGCGATCGCTACTTGGGCCACTCGAACCGCAGTCTCGGTGCGCGATACTCGCACGCACTAACGACACAGCTGGCAACAGACGCGGAGGCGCTCGACGCCTTCCTGGACGGTGCGACGGCAGGCCGGATCGTCCCGCTCGCGGCGACCGGCTGATCGCGCCGCCGGGTCAGCGACGTAGGGGCCGTCGAAGGCGGCCCTTATGCTCGCGACTATGCCTCGCAAACGCTCGTCACAGGGCCGACGTGGCCCCGTAGAACAATCAGGAAGATCAGGTCGGCACTCCGTATGGAAACGCCTCGTCCCTCGAGGCTGGCCGGAATGGGCTGCGATGGTTGTCGTCTTCACCGGCATTTTCGCCGCCGGGGGTTTTGTCTTTCGGTCGTGCGGCGGCTCGGATCATCTCACGTGGGAGGACAAGATCGATCTTGTCTGCTACGTCGCATATTCGAAGATGTCGGACGCTGCCTCCAAGGCAGACACGGCTCGCACCACTTCCGAGGCCAGAATCGAGCATGACTTCGTCGATCAACTCGATCGGCAAAGAGGTGGCGTCCCTGTAAGCGTCCTCTTGAACTACAACGGCTTCGTAAACGCGCATCGCCGCATCGCGATGTTGCGAGATCAGCGAGCGGCTCTAATCAGAGAGAAGCGAGAGCTGCCACCAGGCTTCGTCGGGCGTCTGGACGACGCCCAAGTTTCTGCGCAGCTCGCCGCGCAGGATCTGCACCTCGGGGTCTGCGGCCAGGTAGATCCGAAATTCGAGTAGCGCGCTCTGACAACGTGCGCGAAAGTCGCGCGAAAATCACTATCGCGCGGGAGCGGTTGAGAGCGGTTTCAGGGCCGGTCGAACCGACTGCTGTCGTTCGAGCACTGATTGCGCCGTAATCCCGCATGCGCACTCGAATTCCGGCTTGCCCAGCCGTCTGTAAGCTCACGCGCGGAGTGGCTGGGGCCGGTGCCCCAACTGGTCTTCAAAACCAGTACGGCGTCGTAGCCCGGCGCTAGGCAGGTTCGACTCCTGTGCCGCTCCGCTGCGATCGAAGCCCTGCACCACTCCACCTTCTCCGAATCCGCCGCCGGTTCGCCGTCGCCTTGCCCCGCGTCGCAAAACAGGCAGCGCCAGCCCGAGCAGAGCCGGAACGGCGAGGGTCCCGCGCTTCACTCAGTTCCAGGTGAGACCGCGGAGCTGGTCGAGGTCGATGTTCCCGCCGCTCAGGACGGCGACGACCTTGCTCCCGCTCGGCGCGCTGACGAGCCCGGTCAGGAGCGCCGCGACCGGGGCGGCGGCGGCGCCTTCGACGACTATCTTCGTGCGTGCGAGCGTCCAGAGCAGTGCCTCGAAGATCCGTTCGTCGGGGAGCGTGACGATGTCGTCGACCATGCGGCTGACGATGTCGAGCGTGTTCTGGCCGACGCGCTTGACCTTGAGGCCGTCGATCGAGCACTGCACCTCGTCGAGCTCGATCCGGCGGCCTTCCGCGACGCTGCGTTGCATGGCCGGCGCGCCCGAAGACTCGACCCCGACGACGCGGATGTCCGCATTGAGCGATTTCAGCGCGCTCGCCACCCCGGAGATCAGCCCGCCTCCTCCGATCGGGACGACGACGGTCTGGACGTCCGGGAGGTCGTCGTAAATCTCCAGGCCGAGCGTTCCCTGGCCCGCGATGAGCTCGAGGTCGTCGAACGGATGGATGTAGGTCAGCCCTTCGGCCTCGACGAGCTCGAGCGCGCGCTCGTTCGCTTCGTCCCAGATCGTCCCGTGGAGCACGACCTCCGCGCCGTAGCCGCGGGTCGCCTCGATCTTGGCCGGCGTCGCGTTCTCCGCCATCACCACGACCGCCCGGATTCCGTGCAGCGCCGCGGCGAGGGCGACACCTTGAGCGTGGTTGCCGGCCGACGAGCAGATGACGCCCGCACGCTTCTCCTCGTCGCTCAGGTGCGTGAACTTGTTCAGCGGGCCGCGGATCTTGTAAGAGCCCGTGCGCTGGAACGACTCGGCCTTGAGCAGCACGTCGAAGCCGGTGGCGTCGCTCAGCGTGCGAGAGGTGACGAGCGGCGTCCGGTGCGCGTGGGCGCTGACGTGCCTGTGCGCCTCGCGGAACGTCGCCGTCGAGAGCTCCGTAGCGACCATGCCTCGGCGGGGATCCTACGCGACTGCACTCACTCGGACACTGCGTAGCCACACTGCGGCTTCGCCCCACAGGGACATGGCCGCAGCGGCGGCGTACTGGACCGACGACGGACCCTGGCCGCCCCACAAGCCGGGCGGTGGCAACAAACGGAGGGTCGGTCCGACCCGGTCGCCGTGGTGTCAACCGCACGGACGGCGCCGCTCAGTAGCCTCGAGGCATGGGCACGCGCGTGGCCGGGATTGTGTTGCTTGTGGTCACGCTCCTCGCGAGCCTTGGCTGTGGAGCCTCACGGCCCGCGAAGTTCTGGACGGTGAGACAGGCGGAATCAATCAAGCTTGTTCGGGGGACCCCTCTCAAGAGGACGACGTGCACAGGGCTCGGGGAGCGGCGCGCCTCCGCATATCGGCGGTTCTCATGCGTGGGAGTGGTCGTGCCGAAGACCGTCCCCGACCTGCCCGTGCGTGTCAGATACGTCTTGAATCCTCGCGGCAAGTACAGAGGCCACCGGTCTGCCTATCTCGCGACGAACGTGCACTTCGATTCATTCGGCGTGCCCTAGTGCTCCAGCGACGAGGTCCGTGGTTCGTTCGCCCGCTGTCGGTGGGTAGGTTCTACGGTGGGTGAACACAGGAGCACAGCGTGAGAAAGGGGAGAACATGACCACACTCGAGAACCGGCCGAACACCGCACTCCTCGTCGTCGACGTACAGAACGGCGTCGTCGAGGGGGCTCCCGAGCGCGACACGGTCGTCGCGAACGTCGGCAGCCTTGTCGAGAAGGCGCGGCGGGAACGGGTCCCGGTTGTCTGGGTCCAGCACTCCGACGAGGAGCTTGCGAGGGGAAGCGACGACTGGCGGATCGTCCCCGAGTTGGCTCCGGGCGACACCGAGCCGCTCGTCGAGAAGAACTACGGCGACTCCTTCGAGGAGACCAGCCTCGAGACGGTGCTGTCGGGCCTCGGAGTCGGGCGACTCGTCGTCGTCGGCGCCCAGACCGATGCGTGCATCCGCTCGACGCTCCACGGCGCGTTCGTCAGGGGGTACGACGCGACCCTTGTCAGCGACGCCCACACGACGGAGGACCAGACGGCATGGGGAGCGCCGCCGCCGGACCAGGTCATCGCGCACACGAACCTGTACTGGACCTACCAGACGGCGCCGGGACGGACGGCCGGGACGGTCGAGACCAAGGACGTCGACTTCGTCGGCACGTCCTGAATCCTGTGCGTCAGGTCTGCTCATACGACTTGTAGCGGCGGTGGAGGAGGATGGCGTTGCCGTCGGGGTCGCGGACCCCGGCCCCATGGCAGACGCCCGAGTCCCACATCTCATTGACCGGCACGCCGGCCGCCTCCAGCTTCGCCTTCGCCTCGGCCACGTCGGAGACGCGCAAAGCGATCGTTCCGGGCGGCAACGGCGTGAACTCGTAGTCGTGGGTGTGCGGCGTCATCACCGCAAGCGTCACGTTGCCGGTCTCGTACTCGACCCAGTCCTCGTCCGGCGAGTTCGGGTTCCTCTCGAGGCCCAGCAGCTCTCCGTAGAAGTGGTTCGCCTTCTGCATGTCCGTCACCGGGATGCGGATGTAGTCGACTCGCTGCACATCAATCACGGGCCCGTACCTCCTGTTCAGAAGCGACACGATCTCCACGCGCTCTACCCCGATCGGCCTCCACCAACGCCCGCGGCTCCTGTGCCGATCCGTCGAGCTGATCGCCTCGGCGGGCGCTCTCAAATCGGCGACGACCGTATAGCGTCGTCGAGGAAGCTACGACCAGGAGGCGGGAGCATGGCGATCGATCTCGATGCCTATCGAAAGCAGAGTCGTGAAACCTGGGGGCAGATGGCTACGGGCTGGGAGGATCGGCGCGACTGGCTGATGGCTATCACCGGCCCGGTCAATGATTGGCTCGTAGACAAAGCGGACCCGGAACCCGGCCAGACAATCCTCGAGATCGCAGCGGGAACGGGGGACTTGGGCTTCCACGCCGCGAAACGGGTGGGCGAAGAGGGTCGCGTGATATCCACCGACTTCACCCCGGAGATGGTCGACGTCGCGCGCGCCAACGGCCAAGCCCTTGGCCTAGCGAACGTCGAGTACCGGCTCATGGACGCCGAGAAGATGGACCTTGACGACGACAGCGTCGACGGCGTGGTCTGCCGCTGGGGCTACATGCTGATGGCCGACCCGGTAGCAGCGTTGAAGGAGACGAAGCGCGTGCTGCGCGGCGGCGGCCGGCTGGCCTTCGCCGTCTGGAGCAACGCCGACCGGAACCCGTGGGCGGCCGTGCCCGGGATGACGCTCGTCCAACTAGGCCACGTGCCTCCGCCCGAGCCCGGCATGCCGGGGATCTTCGCCATGGCAGACCCCGGCCGCATCCGCGAGCTGGTCAGCGGGACCGGTTTCGGCGAGCCCGAGTTGGACGAGATCACGGTCGACTGGCGCTACGCGGACTTCGACGACCTGTGGGACACACTCACCCGCATCACCGGCGTGCTTGCGCGAACGATCAACACGCTGCCCGATGATGAGCGGCAGGCGACACGCGCGGCGATCATGAAAAACGTTGCGCAGTTCCGCGACGGCGCGGGTTCCTACACTATTCCCGGGTCGACGTGGGGCGTGCTCGTACGCTGATCAGAGAAGGGCGTTGCAGCCCAACGCTAGACAGGTTCGACTCCGGTGCTTAGAGCACGTCGCACCGACACGGGATTAGTCGATCAGTACCCGGTTGCACGCAGGTGACGCAGTTCGGCGGCGGCGGGATCGTCGAAGCCCTCAATCAGATCCTGTTCGGCACGGCCACACCGCCGACGTTCTTCTTCGGTCCGTTCAACTTCGTACCGGCAGGCGGAGAAACGACGCTCACCCCGGCCACGCTGACGCCGGGCACGCACCTGTTCATCTGCGCGATCCATCCCTGGATGCACGAAACGGTCGTCGTTCGCTGATTCAAGGGAGTCGGGGCGCGGCCGACTGGCGGCGCCTCGGCTCATCCTCGCCCGCGCTTCGCCAGGAGCCTGTAACGGACGGTGTCGATGAACTCGATCGGGGTTGCCTTGGTTTGCTGTAGCCGTCGTCGCACCGGAGCCGGCAGCCGAAGGTTGTCCCAGCTGTCCGATTCTTCGAGCGCTTCCGAGGCGGTGTCGTAACGCTCGACAACGTGCCGCCGTAGGGTGCGCAGCTCCTGGAAGAGACCCTCGGCGACAACTTGTCGGACGCAGTTGTTCATCTCCTCGAGGATGCCGCGGAACTTGCGTGTGTCGACGAACCCAATCCCACGCCCGTCTGCGAGAACAGGAAAGTCGTCGCCAAGAGGATGGACGTCGAGGAGAAGTCCTCCTGGCCCGAGTGCTCGATGGATCTGACGCAGGACGTGCACGACGTCCTCCGTCTCAATTCATCAGAGTGACCAAGAGAAGAGCGCGAGATCGAACTCGCCCTTCGGCAGTTCTAGCTCAGCAGCGTCGGCGACCTCGAAGCGAATTCGTCTCCGGAGAGCATTTGGCGTCTCCGCTTGTGCCTTTCGAATCGCATCCTCATCGGAGTCAAATGCGAGCACGGATGCAGCCTCTCGCCCGCACTCGAACGTCAACCTACCGGCGCCGCACCCGACCTCGACGATGCGCAGCCCTTCAAAATCGACGAGCTCTTTCATCGCCACGATCTCGACGCCGTCGGGATCGATGGTCGCTGGCATGCCGCGAAATCATACGGCTCGAGCCCATACGTACAGAAACGGCGCGCGTTCGAGCGAGTCGAAAGCGGCAACCTCGTTGCTACGTACATGCGCTCTCGACCGACGAGCTAGCGTCCGGGAGGCGCGGCCGCGCCTTCGACCTCGACCCTGGGCAACCACTCGAGCCATCGCGGTAGGTACCAGTTCCAGCGGCCGAGCAGAGCCATGATGCTCGGCAAAATCACCGAGCGGATGATCGTCGCATCCACCAACAGCGCCACCGCGACACCGAATCCCATCTGTTGAAACTGGAGCAGATCGCCCATCGCGAAACCCAGAAAGACGGCGACGATGATCAGGGCAGCGCCGGTGATGATCCGCGCCGTGGAGGACACGCCCCAGGACACCGCTTGGCTTGTGTCTCCTGTCAGGTCGCGCCGCTCCTTGATGCGACTGAGCAAGAAGACCTGGTAGTCCATCGACAGTCCGAACAGCACGGAGAAGAGGAAGAGCGGGACCCACGCCTCGATCGTGTCGGACTGCGTGAAGCCGAAGAGCCCGGCCCCTACGCCATGTTGAAAAACGAGGACGAGCAATCCGTAAGCGGCACCAACCGAGAGCAGGTTGAGTAAGAGGGCCGTAGCCGCGACGACGACCGAGCGGAAGACGACAGTGAGGAGCACGAACGTCAGCCCGAGCACGAAGGCGAGCACAATCGGGGCCGGATCGCTGACCGAGTCGAAGTAGTCGATGTTTTCGGCCGTATCGCCTCCGACGTAGACCTTCGCGCCGGTGCCGCCGAAGACATTGGGGATCGCCTCTGCGCGCAGCTTGCGGACGGCCGCGACAGCCTCTGTCCCGGCCGAGTCCCCTTTGATGGGAACGCTGAGCAAACCAACGCTGCCGTCCGGCGAGCGGCGGATCTCACCCGGCCCGAAGCGAGGGTCGGCGGCAAGACGCCGGCGCAGCCGTTCGAGCGCGGCACGAGCGGCTGGTCGGTCGTAGCCATCCGCGACGACGGCCCTGACCGGATCGGTCGTCAGGCGAGGAAAGTCCCGTTCGAGCGCGACAAAGCCGCGCTTCGAGGCGAAGCTGTCAGGCAACGTCGAAACTCCACTCGCGCCGATGTGAAGACCGAACAATGGAATCGCCGCCGCGATCAGGGCCCCGACGGCCAGCGTGAGGCTCAGAGCCGGCCGGCGCGTGACACGCTCCACGATCGCGTGCCAAAACCGGCCTTCGGGGCTCGCAGCCTCGACCGAAGCACGGCCGATGACCGGCACCCGCAGCGCGTTCACGCGATCGCCGAGTAGACCGAGCAGCGCCGGCAACAGAGTCAATGCCGCGACGACCGAGACGATCCCGACGAGGATCGCCCCGAGTGCGAGGCTGCGCATGATGTTGTTCGGGACGATCAGCATCCCGATCATCGCCAGGACGAACGCCGTGCCGCTGAACAGCACGGCGCGACTCGCGGTCGCGCCCGAAGCGGCGATCGCATCAGACTTCTCCAGGCCACGCCCACGCTCCTCGCGATACCGGGAGACGACGAACAGCGAATAGTCGATCCCGAGCGCAAGGCCCATGCCCGTGAGCATGTTCGTGATGAAAACGGACAGGTCGAAGGCTTGCGAGAAAAGTGCGACGAGGCCAAGCGCGACCACGATCGAGAGGATCGCCATTAGCAGCGGGATCAGGCCCGCAACGAGCGCACCGAAGACGAGCACGAGAATAATGAGGGCCGCGGGAACGCCGAACCGAAGCTCCCCGTTCTTCAGGTCGCTTTGCGAGAGCTCGTTGAAGTCGTTGTCCACCGTCTGATCACCCGTGATCGCGACCTCGAAGTTCGGATCGGCATCGGCGCGCTCGACGACATCGACCACGTCGCTCACGCGGTCCGAATCAGGCACATTGATGAGAAGCGCGGTCGAGTGGCGATCACTCGAAACCAACGCCGGGTTATGCGTGGTATAGAAGCTCTGCGCCGCAGACACCGCACCCGTCTCGCGGCCCTGCGCGGCGAGCCGCTGAGCGAACGCCTGGAACGATGGTGAGCCAACCGTGTAGCGGTTGGAGCGCACGATCACGATGTCGCTCACTGCGTTCTCGGGCCGCGGCGGAAACGCGTGCCCGATCGCGCTCGAGGCGCGCTGCGACTCCGGGTTGTTGGTCGGATGACCCTCGGTCGTCAGCTCACCCAGTAACAGCGCAAGAGCGGCGCCGGCCACAACGACCGCAAAAAGCCAGGCTCCGATTGTCCGCCAGGGGTTGGCGCTGCACGCCCGGGCGAGACGCTCGATCACACCCTTCCCCGCAGCGGTGCGCCCAGCGACACCCGATCAAGGCTCAAGCGACTGGTGCCTCACGCTTCGTAAGGCGGAGCAAGAACCCGAGAACAAGCCAGGTCAGCAGCCCGAAGACGAGTGCCTTAAGCGCGAACCACTCTGCCGCTCCGGTAAGTGCGCCCGCGATGAGACCTCCGCCGAGAGCTGCTCCGACGGAATCGACTCCATCCACGACCACGTCGGCGAGAAGTCCGCCAATCGGAAAGCCGACCAAAATCGCAACAGGCCACAGCCGCAGCCGACCGGCGATGTCCGACCAGCTGTCTCCGACATCCATGAAAATCCCGGCGGCGTGCGGTGACGAAATAGTGCGCCTCAGCCTATAACAGCCCTGCACCCGCCTCAGCGCTCTGATGCCGTAGCGACGCGACGCCTCCGTCGCGTTCATCTGGACCGCAACTCACGCCCGAGCAAGCAGCCGTCGCGGCCGGGACGGCCCGCGCACCTAGCATTGCTGGCGATGGAGAGCATCGTCTGCCCGGTTTGCGGATTCATCGCCGAGACGACGGACGCCTCCCGCCTCCGCACGGTCTGGGCCGATCATCTGCTCGGTGGCTGCGGCGACGACGTCACCGCGATCACCGCGGCGATGGAGTCCTGCATCGAGCAGCGGCAAGAGCTTTGGCGCTCGGGCATGACGGACGAGGTACCCGGCTTGACGGTGACGATCGACCTGCTTTGGGAAGCGCTTCGCTATGCGCGGTTGGCCGAACCTCCGGTGCCGGCTAAGCCGGCTTCCTCGCGATGAAAACGACGAAATCGGTGTCCGCGTCCGGTTCTTCGTCCGTGTAGTCGCCTCGGAGGGTGACGTCCGTGAATCCTGCGCGCTCGAGCAGGCTGACGAGCTCGTGCGTGAAGTACATCGACATTCTCAAGACGTGCTCCTCCGCTGCCACGTGCTCTCCGTCGCGCCACATGTCTGCGCGCATTTCGAGCGTCACGCACTGGGTCAGGGGATCGAGCTCGACGACCCGACTGCGCAGTTCGTATTCCGCTCCGTCGGAGCCTTGCCGCCGGTCACCGTCCCCGAGCTCGGGCCACGGCCTCGGCAACGCCCGCCGCTCTTCCTTCGGCCAGTGAGGCCAGATGCCGGCGACCGCATATGGAACCTCGTTGTCGAGCAGCAGGAGACCACCGGGCTCGAGATGCTCGTAGATGCGTCTCAGGCTTTCGAAGCTCTGGTCGCGATCCCCGCCGAGCCCGAAACCACCGCAGACCACGATCGTCTTGTACTTGCGTGGTAGGTGGAGCTCGTGCATGGCCTGTGCATACAGTTTGGGCGACAAACCCTCCGCTTCCGCTCGCTCGCGACAAAGCGCCAGCATGTCCGCCGAGAGGTCACAGCCGTCGACGTCCAGACCGGCGCGGAGGTAAGGGACGAGGAGCCGTCCGGTCCCGCACGCGACGTCGAGGGCAGGCTCACCGTCGTCCTCGATGTACTCCTGAAAGAACGAGATCTCCGGGCCGGTGCGGTTGAACTCCGCCCACCATCTGGCGACGACCCCGTGATGCCAGGTCTGCGGCTGCTCCTCCCCGCCGGTCATCTTGCGCCGAGCGTATTGGACGCGCACAAATTCGCCTAGCAAGTTCTCCCGCTGGCACGGGTCTGACTCAACGGAGCCCTGCGCGCTTCGACTGTGGTGGCCGGTCCACCGCCGGCTGGAGCTGCGCCGGGCTCCTTGAGGAGGCTCAGCCGGAGAAGCGGCCGATGAAGATCGTGACCTGCGAGCCCCCGGGGATGCTTGCGTTCGCGCGCGGCTGCTGCTCGACCACGAGGCCGTCCTTGGATTGGTCGGCGGTCGGGCGGTTCAGCGCCGCAACCTTGAAGCCGGCGTCGCGCAGGGTCTGGACGGCTGTTGCCTGATCTTGGCCGACGACGTTCGGCACGGCCGCGTTGGGCTTGGGGTTCGGTCCGGTCGACACGTTGACCCGCACGCGCGCGCCGGGTCGTAGTGAGGTGCCGGACTTCGGCGACTGCGAGACGACTCTGTTCGCCGGCTGGCTCGAGCGTACGTAGACAACGTTCGGGCGCAGGCCGAGCAAGTTGAGGCGCCGAAGCGCCGGCGTCTGTGCGAGCCCGACGACACGCGGCACGCGCACGGGTGCGGTCGTGGTGGTCGTCGCCGTCGTCGTCGTCGTCGTGGTCGTGGTTGTCGTCGGCTGGCCGCCCCCCGTCGACACGTTCACCGTCACCTCGGCGCCCTTGTCGACCTCTTTCCCGGCAGAAGGCTTCTGGCCGACGACGATCCCGGCAGGTTGGTCGGAGGGGACGTTCTGCAGCACCGGTTTGAGACCGAGAGCCGTCAATGCCTGTACGGCAGCGCCTTGCGTCTGACCGACGACGCGAGGAACGACGACGGGCTTGGCAGCGCTCGACACGCTCAACGTCACCGTCGTGCCACGGAGGGCGGTCACGCCCGCGGCCGGATCCTGCTCGAGGACGATGCCCTTCGGCTTGGTGGAGGCCACTCGTTTGACCTCGACTTCGAAGCCGAGTGCCTGCAATTTCTGCTGGGCGTCGGCCAGACTCGACCCTGAGACGTCAGGTACTGCGAGCCGGCCGCTCGAGACGAAGATCGTCACCGTCTGACCCTTGTCGAGCTGCGTCCCGGCCCCTGGCTTCTCCGCGAAGACGACACCCTGCGGGCGGTTGCTCTGAGCGGAACGCGCGAGCGCTTCGAGGTCGCGGTCCTCGATGCGGATCTCCGCCTGCTGCTCGCGCAACCCGATCACGTTCGGGACGACGGCCTTGTCGTTGCCTCGGCTGAGGAAGTACCAGGCGAGCAATCCGCCGATCACGAGCAGCAATAGCAGGAGCAGCCAGAGCCACCAGTAGCGCTCCGGCGGCGGACCCACGGGCTCTGCGACCTCTTCTTCCGCAACGGCCGCCGACGGCAGCAGCCGGCGGATCATCTCGTCGATCCGACCCGCGCGAGCGCGACGTCGGCGTGCTCGATCGATCCAGGCGATCCAGGCCGTCTGCCTGTCAGGTGGCAGCGCGGCGAAACGGGAGCCTGCTTCGGGAACGCGATCGAGCGCAGCGGCAACGTCAGGCGGAAGTTCTCGGCGAGCGGCCATCGCGCTCTGTTGCCCCGCGCAAAAATTTTGAATCCGTGGCCAACCGGCAGACTTCAGGAGTGCTCGCCGTCGCGCCGCCCCCGCTCATCTGCCTGGACCCTGGTCATGGAACGCTTGCCGCCGTCGGCCGGCAGACGGAGCCGATCGGTCCGGGCTCCTCGCAGCTCAAGATCAAAGACGGCGGCGGCACTGCGGGCGAGGCGGCCGTCGCACTGGCGATCGCACTCCGAACTCGTGCGCTGCTCAGGCAAGAAGGCTATCGCGTGGCGATGACGCGCGCCGGCCGGACCTATGCGGGAGGGAACGTCGAGCGAGCGCGCTTCTGCAACGTGCGACACGCGGCCCTGATGATCCGCATCCACGCCGACGGAGCGTCGGACTCATCGTTCAACGGCGTCAAGACACTCGTGCCTGCGCTGCGCCGCGGGTGGACGGATGACATCTACGCCTCCAGCGTGCGTGCCGCCCGCAACGTGCAGGCGGCGGTCGTCCGGCAGACAGGTGCGCGCAACCTCGGGCTCGTGCAGCGCTCCGACCTGACGGGATTCAACTGGGCGAACGTGCCGGCGATCCTCGTCGAGTGCGGATTCATGACGAATCCCGCCGAACGTCGACTCCTGCAGTCGGCGCCGTACCAGCTGAAGATCGCCCGCGGTCTTGTCGCCGGCGCAGCAGCATTCGCGCCGCGTTAGTTACGGAGCGCAGTCAGCGCAAGCGCCGGTCAGTACGACCTCGTGCTCTTCGACCGAATAGCCGAGCCCGCCCGCAACGCGGTCGATCGCGCGCTCGAGCCGCGAGTCACTGAAAGCCTCGACCTTGCCGCAGTCACGGCAGACGAGGTGATGGTGATGGTCGCCGTCGGCCGGAGCCGGCTCGAAACGCGCGATCCCGTCTCCGGCATCGACGCGCTTGACGAGACGCAGCTCGACGAGAGCGTCGAGAGCCCGGTAGACCGACGCGATCCCGACCGGCCGGCGCGCCTTGCGCAGATGGTCATGGATCTCCTGGGCACCCAGGCAACAGTTCTGGCGTCCGAGCAGCTCCACCACCGCTTTGCGCGCGCCGCCGCGGCGGTAGCCGGCAACGGAGAGCGCGTTCAGGGCGTCTTTCGTCCAGCTCGTCTGCATCGCGTCCACGAACGTAGTGTATCGTCCCGCGCGTGATTGTGAGAATCGTTCTCGTTTTGGTCGTGGCAGCGATCTTGACGGGTTGCGGCGGCGGCAGCGGCGGCAAGCGCACGGTCGTCGCGGCCTTCTATCCCCTCGCCTATGCGGCCGAGAAGATTGGCGGGCCGAGCTTCGCCGTTGAAAACCTGACTCCACCAGGCGCGGAACCGCACGACCTGGAGCTGACACCGCGCGAGGTCGCGGGGATTCAAAAGGCGGACGTCGTCCTCTACTTGAGCCACGGCTTTCAGCCGGCGGTGAGCAAGGCCGTCGAGCAGGCGCGCGGAACTCGCGTCGACGTCCTCGCCGGACTCCCGCTCCACGGCAACGATCCGCACGTGTGGCTCGACCCGGTCCTCCTTGCGCGCATCGGGAGAAGGATCGGCACAGCTTTGCATCGTCCCCCGAGAGCATTCGTCGCCGATCTGCAACAGCTCGACCGCGATTACCGTGACGGCTTGCGTGACTGCAAGCGGCACGAGATCGTCACGAGCCACGAGGCGTTCGGGTATCTCTCCGCGCGCTACGGCCTGAAGCAAGTAGCAATCACCGGTGTCACGCCCGAGTCCGAGCCGACGCCGCGTCAACTGGCGCACGTGATCCAGATCGTGCGCCAAACCCACGCGACCACCGTGTTCTTCGAGACGCTCGTCTCGCCCAGGCTCGCGGATACGGTCGCGCGTGAAGTCGGTGCGCGCACCGCGGTGCTCGATCCGATCGAGGGCCTCACGCCGGACGAGCAGAAGCGCGGCGAGAACTACCTCACCGTGATGCGGCGGAACCTCGCGGCGCTGCGGAAAGCCCTTGGATGTCGCTAGCGCTTCGGCTCGAGAAGGTCACGTTCGAGTACGGTCACGCGCCGCCGGTCTTACGCGACGTCGACCTCCAGGTTGAGCGCGGCGAGTTCGTCGCGATCGCGGGACCAAACGGCGGCGGCAAGACGACGCTCGTCCGCCTCGTCGTCGGACTGGAGCAGCCGACATCGGGACGCGTCGAGCTGATGGTGAGGAAGGTTGGCTACCTCCCCCAGCGGACGCAGGCGGGAATCGACGCTCCGGTCACGGTCCGCGAGCTCGTCACGACCGGCCGTGCTTCGCGCACGCGCCTGATCGGGCCGTTGAGCAGTGCCGACCGCGTGTCCGTCCAGGAAGCGATCGACCGGGTCGGCCTGAGCCCAAGCGCGGACCGCCGCCTGACGACGCTCTCGGGTGGACAGCAGCAGCGCGCGTTCATCGCCAAGGCGCTGGCCGCGGATCCGGAGCTGCTCGTGCTGGACGAGCCCACGACCGGTGTCGACGTCGAGGCGCAGGATGCGATCGCAGCATTGCTGCAACGGCTGCGAAGCGAACTGGAGATGACGATCCTCTACGTCTCGCACGAGTTCGGTGCGGTCGAGCGGTTCGTCGAGCGGATCGTGCTCGTCCGCGGCGGCATCGTCTTCGACGGGCCTCCCTCGGCCCTGCCCGGTGTCTGGCACGACCCCTCGCACGCCCATGCTTGACCTCGAGTTCATGCGGCTCGCGTTCGGCGCTGGCATCGTCGTCGGTCTGCTCGCGCCGGCGGTCGGCTTCTTCCTCGTGCAGCGGCGTCTCAGCCTCGTCGGCGACGGCATCGGCCATGTGGCGTTCGCCGGTGTCGCGCTCGGCTACCTCCTCGACCTGCCGCTCGTACTGACGGCCCTGGTGGTCTCGGTCGCCGGCGGCCTGTCCATCGAATGGATCCGCGCCCGCCGGCGAACGGCGGGCGACCAGGCTCTCGCCCTGATCTTCTACACGGGGATCGCGGGCGGAGTCGTGCTCGTGTCCGCGGCGGGCGCGTTGAACGTGAACCTCTTCCAGTTCCTCTTCGGCTCGATCTTGACCGTGACGCGAGGCGACCTCGCCGTGATCGCGGCGCTCGGCGCCTGCGCACTTGCCCTGATCGCGCTCCTCTACCGACCGCTCGTCGCGGTCGTGGTCGACGAGGAAGGAGCGCGCGTCGCCGGGCTCCCGGTCTCCGCGCTGAACTCGCTCACGGTCGCACTCGCCGCCGTAACGATCGCGCTGTCGATGCGCATCGTCGGGATCCTGCTGATCGCCGCGCTGATGGTGCTCCCGGTGATCGCCGCATCGCGAATCGCCTGGAGCATGCGCTCGACAATTCTGCTCGGCATGGGGATAGGGCTCGCCTCGGTGCTGGCCGGGATCACGATCGCCTACTACGCGGATCTCCCGCCCGGGGGGACGACCGTCCTCGTGGCCGCAGCGGCCGTGCTCGCCGCGGAGTGCTGGTCGGTCGTGCGCGGCTAGCGCTGGCGGTCGCCGCGCATGCGCTCGACCGTCGCGCGGCCGGCGTCGTGCACGGCGCGGCGCCTCGACTCGATGTCCTCGGATGCAGGCTCGGCGCGATCTACGGTCACCTCTGCAGCCTCGAACTCGTCGCGTTCCTCGACGATCGACCGGGATTCGGCAAGCTTGCGCCGTAGCTCCTCCGCGCGCGGGTCGGGCCCGGAAGGCACTTCGCGGCGGCGGCGCAGGAAGCCGAAGAGCGCGAACCCGCCGAACAACCACGCGAGCGGGTGCTTCATCGCGGCGATGCTACACTGGCCGCCTTCCTGCCTTGCCATCGCGCCCCTTTCCCGAGTGGCGCCCGCCGGTGAGGCCGATTCAGACCAGAGGAAGCGAGGTCTCGGGAACAGTGGTTGCGTACGAAATTTTGCTCATGCTCGATCCGGACCTGCCCGAAGGGCGGCAGGAGGAGATCATCAAACGCGCGCGTGAGCTCGTTGAGAAGGCGAATGGGAAGTGGGTACGGCACGACGTCTGGGGACGGCGCCGGCTGGCCTACGAGATCGCCCACAAGGGCGAGGGCTCGTACCACCTCCTGAACTTCGATGCGGACCCGGAGACACTCGCCGAGCTGTCGCGGATTCTCCGCATCACCGACGGCGTCATGCGGCACCTCGCCGTGCGCCGGGTCGAAGGCAGCGCGCCGGGGCCACCGCCGCCGGAGCCCGAGCCGGTCGCCCGATCCGTCCCCGAGCCCACCTATGCTGAAGCGAACACCCGTTCGGAAGAGGAGTAGAACATGGCTGGAGACATCAACCGCGTCACCATCGTTGGACGACTAACCCGAGATCCTGAACTTGCTCATCTGCCGTCCGGGACGGCAGTGCTCAAGTTGGGCGTCGCGGTCAACGGTCGACAGAAGGACGAAGCCGGCAACTGGATCGACAAGCCGAACTTCTTCGACGTCAAAGTGTTTGGCAACCAGGCAGACGCTCTCAACAACCATCTGGCCAAGGGCCGACGCGTTGGAGTGGACGGCCGCCTCGATTGGTCCTCATGGGAAGCGCAGGACGGCACGAAGCGGTCGAAGGTCGAAATCGTCGCTCAGTCCGTGCAGTTCCTCGACAGTCGCGGAGACACTGGGGGCGGGGGCGGCGGCGGTGACGGCGAGCGCCAGTTCGTCCCGGCTGCTGCAACCGCCGGCAACGAGGACTTCTCCGCCTCTGCTTCGGCAGACGACGACATTCCGTTCTGATGCCGCCGCGCGGAGGAGGAGAGAAGCGAGACAAGGACCGGCAGCCCGGCCGCAAGCGTCCGGGCCAGTCGTCCGGTCCGATCCGGCGGAAGTCGTGCTTCTTCTGCAAGGACAAGGTCGACGAGATCGACTACAAGAACGTGAACCAGCTGCGCCGGTACATCTCGGAGCGCGGGAAGATCCGTTCGCGTCGCATCAGCGGCGCGTGCCGCCGGCACCAGCGGCAGGTAGCGGTCGCGGTCAAACGCGCACGTGAGATGGCCCTTCTGCCCTACGTTTCAGAAGGTCGGGAGGGCCGCTAGTTGGAAGTCATTCTCCGTTCGGACGTCGACAAGGTCGGTCTCCGCGGCGAGGTCGTGAACGTCGCGCGTGGCTACGCGCGCAACTTCCTCTTCCCGCGCGGTCTCGCCGACGCGGCGACACCGGCGCGCGTCGCGGAGGTGCGCAAGGTCGAAGAGCGACGTGCCAAGAGCGAGGCGAAGACGTTCGAGGACGCACAGTCGGTCGCGGAGCGCCTCGGGCAGGTCGAGCTCAGATTCGACGTCAAGGCCGGGCCCACCGGCTCGCTGTTCGGGTCGGTCACGCCGACGGACATCGCCGACCAGTTGTGGGAGAAGCACAAGGTCCGCGTCGACCGGCGCAAGATCAGCGGCGACGCGCTCAAGCGGATCGGGCGGTTCCAGGTGCCGATCGAGCTGTTCCAGGACGTCACCGTCGAGGTGCGCACCATCGTCGTGCCCGAGGGGGGCGAGCTGCCGCCCGAGGAAGAGCTCGAGGCGCTGGCAGCAGCAGAGGAGGCCGAGCAGGCTCCACCCGAGGAGCAGGAGAAGCACGAGCTCAGCCTTGACGAGCTGGATGCGATCGCTGCTGCGCAGGATGCGCAGCTAGTCGCGGCCGGTGAGCTGCAGCCCTCGCAAGCGGACGTCGACGTTGAGCTGCAAGAAGACGAGTTCGACCGCGCCGTCGACGCGGGCAGCTCCGAAGAGCAGAGCTAGCCGCCCCACATCGCCACCGTTGCGCGTCGCGTCGTCTCGAAGAGGAGGCGGAGCCGACGACCGTCGACGGCATAGACGCCCGGACCGCCGTGGTAGGTGCCGCCACAGACACCCGTTGGAAAGTGGACGAGTGCTCGGCCGTCACTTCCAGCCCAGCGCGATGGAGTCGTCGGCGGCGCCGCCGAGACGCCGCACACTTCCACTCCGCCGACTAACGAGGAAGGCCTGCGGCGTCTCGCACTCCGCTGACCACTGCGCGAGCAGCGTCCGACCATCGGGCGAGAGGCGAACACCGGCCCAGTGACCGACCGGAGCGATATTCGGCGCGAGGCACACCCGCACCAAAGGTGTTCTCGGAGGCAAAGCGGAAGCCTTCAACTCGGCCGAGAGCACGGCCTTGTAAGTCGACGAAGGCCAAGGTCGCGCCGCTCGACACGACGAAACCCCTCACAGGGAGCGCCGGCAGGTGCTGAGGATCGAGCGTCGAGGCGGCAGGTGCTGCCAGCGTCGCGGCTGCGATCAAGACGCCGACCGGAGCAATCATGTCCACAATCTTGCCCCTGTTGTGAAGCGGTGTGCACGCCGTTCTGTGGAAAGCCTGGGTACAACGATGCACAGGGCTTTCCACGCCCTGTGGACTTGCGCAAAAAGTTCCCGCTCGTAGCGGTCGAACCATCAACAGGCTCCGTCCGAACCGTATGGGAACATGTGTTCTTTTTCGCTGCAAACGGCGCGAAAAGGACATGTCGAGAACTCACCTTCCCACAGATGGAAACACGCGCACAAGGGTGGTTCACTCCGAGCGCGTGACACCTGTCGCCCAGCTCGCAGAAGCCGCTCCGATTGCGCCACCCCAGAACCTCGAGGCCGAGGAGTCGGTCCTCGGGGCGATGCTGCTCTCCCCGGGCGCGATCGGAGCGGTGAGCGAAGTCCTCGATGCCTCCGACTTCTACCGGGAGAGCCACGCGAAGATCTATCGCGCGGGCCTCGCGCTCTATGCGAAAGGCGAACCGGTCGACGCGATCACGCTCGTCGACGAGCTCGAGGAACGTGGCGAGCTCGAAGCCGTCGGCGGTCGAGTTCGGATGCACGAGCTGGCGGCGCTCGTGCCGGCGACCGCAAACGCGGCGCACTACGCGCGCATCGTCCGCGAGATGGCGACGCTGCGAGGGCTCATCGCCGCGGGACAGCAGATCGCTCAGCTGAAGGAGAGCTTCGAACGCATCACCGCCCTGTACGAGGCCGGCGCCGATGTCACCGGCGTCCCCTCCGGCTTCCGCGATCTCGATCGGCTGACCTCCGGGTTCCAACCCGGCAACCTGATCATCATCGCCGCGCGCCCGAGCATGGGGAAATCGGCGCTCGGTCTCTGCGCGGCGGCGAACCTCGCACTGCGGCACGAGATTCCGGTCGCGCTCTTCACGCTCGAGATGTCGAAGTCGGAGGTGACGCAGCGGCTCCTGTGCAGTGAGGCGAAGGTGGAATCGCAGCGGCTGCGCACCGGCAAGCTCGCGCAGGACGATTGGCCCCGCCTCGTCGCGGCCGGCGACAAGCTGATGAAAGCGCCGATCTACGTCGACGACACAGGCTCGATCACGATGATGGAGATCCGCTCCAAAGCGCGGCGGCTGAAGACACGCGAGCCGAGCCTCGGGCTGATCATCGTCGACTACCTGCAGCTGATGACCTCGGGAACGAGTGCGGAGAACCGCGTCCAAGAGGTCTCGCAGATCTCACGCAACCTCAAGGTGCTGGCGCGTGACCTCGACGTGCCGATCCTCGCGATGTCGCAGTTGTCGCGGGCGGTGGAACAGCGGCACGACAAGCGGCCGATCCTGTCTGACCTGAGAGAAAGCGGAAGCATCGAGCAAGACGCGGACCTCGTCATGTTCGTGTACCGCGACGAGTACTACAACGAAGAGAGCGACCAGCAAGGGCTCGCGGAGATCATCCTGTCGAAGCACCGCAACGGGCCGACCGGCGTCGAGAAGCTCTCGTTCCTCAAGCGTTATGCGAAGTTCGCGGATCTCGCTTCCTGATGGCTTCCTGGGCAGTCGTCGGCGAGCAGGTCGTGTGGATTTCACCGCGGGCAACGGGCTTCACCGTCGTGTGCGAGCGCTGCGCAGAGTCAGGCCAGGGGTTCCCATCAGTCCAGGGGACGCTCTCGCTCGAGCACGCGCGCGGGTCCATGTCCTGCCCGCGTGGCCACGAGATCCGCATCGAGCGCGACGGGCGCTAGCCCGGCGCGGACCGAGATTCCATCGGTATGCCCAGACGGGCGGCGACGAACGGGATGCTCGCTCCCTGCAAGACCACCGAGAAGGCAACGACGACGAAGACGATGCCATAGATCCGGTTCGCATCCTCGACGCCTCCTAGTACCGCGAACGAAGCAAGCAGGATCGGGACCGCTCCCTTCAGGCCGCTCCACATCACGAAGAGCCGCTCGCTATGCGAGAGCGTCGCGGGAACGAGCAGCGGACCGACGGCCAGAGGACGGGCTACGACCGCGAGCACCACCGCCAGCACGAGACCGTCGAGCCAGCGATGGTTCGCGCCGAGCTCTGTCAGGTCGATCGTCAGGCCGAGCGCGACGAATACGACGATCTCCGCGAGACTGGCGAGTGACGTGTTGAAGCGCTCGATGGTTCGCTTCGCAGGAATGCCGGCGTCGCCCACGAGGATGCCCGCCACGTAGACCGCGAGGAAACCGGAGCCGTGCGCGACGGTCGCGAGCCCGTAGATCGCCCCGGCAAATGCCAGCGTCCGCAGCGGATAGAGCGCCGGGTCCGGCAGAACCACGCGACGCAGCGTGAGCACGACCACGTAAGCACCGATGGCGCCGACGACAATCCCGGCGCCGAGCTGGAGGACGAACTCGCCGACTGCGTGAGCCACTGACGTCGAATCAGACTGAGCAAGGCTCACGGCGGCCAGCATCATCGCGATCCCGACCGGATCGTTCGCACCCGATTCGCCCTCGAGGATCGTGCCGGTGCGGCCACCGATCTCTTTGCGCCCGAAGACGGAGAACATGACCGCAGGGTCCGTCGGCGCCAACGCCGCCCCGAGGAGGCCGGCCGTCTGCCAGGAGAAGTCCAGCAGGTAGTGCGCGGCGAGTGTCATCAGGCCCGCAGTTGCGAACGTCCCGAGGAGGCCCAGCGACACGATCGGAACGGCGGACTCGCGGAAACGCCCCCAGCCGACCCGCATCCCGCCGTCGAACAGGATCACGATCAGGGCGACCACGGCGATTCGCTCGACGTTGCGGATCGAAACGGCGTCTCCGATTCCGGGCCAGACGTCGGAGATGACGGCCGCCGCCAGCAGAAAGAAGGCCGCGGTTGGGACGCGCATGCGTTCGCTCAACCTGCCGGAAAGGAGCGCGACCGACAGCGCCGCGGACACGAGCAGGACGATCTCACCGAAGTGCGTGACCTCGTGCATCGGCGGACCCTAGCCGCCTTCGGTGGAGTGGGAACAGGCCGCAGGCCAAGCCGGTGGCCCTCCCGACGGCATCGACAAGTGACGCCGTAGGCACGCTCTGTCACACTCGGACACATGCCCGCGACCGTGATCGTGGGGGCGCAGTGGGGAGACGAAGGCAAGGGCAAGATCGTCGACCTGCTGGCCCTCGACTCCGACTTCGTCTGCCGCTACCAGGGTGGGCCGAACGCCGGGCACACAATCGTCGTCGACGGCGAGACCTTCAAGATCCGGCAGATCCCGAGTGGTGTCCTGCGCGGAAAGACCTGCGTCATCGGCGCCGGCTGCGTCGTCGATCCCGAGGTGTTCCTGACGGAGGTAGACGAGCTCGAGTCGCGCGGTGTCTCGACCGGCGTGGTGCACCTCTCGGGGGAGGCGCACCTGATCATGCCGTGGCACGTCGCGATCGACCAGGCAAGCGAGCGGCGCCTCGGCAAGCTGCAGATCGGGACGACCAGGCGTGGCATCGGCCCCTGCTACGCGGACAAGGCGGCGAGGCTTGGCATCCGCGTCCAGGACTTGCTCGAGCCGAAGATCCTGCGGCAGAAGATCGAGGTTGCGCTCGCGGAGAAGAACGTCTGGCTCGAGCGCGTCTACGGCGTTCCACCGCTCGCACTGGAGGAGATCGCGACGCAACTCGAGTCGTTCGCGCAACGGATTCGTCCCTACGTGTCGGACACATCGCTGCTCGTAGACCAGGCGCTGCGCGAAGGTCGCGAGGTTCTGATGGAGGGCGCACAGGGGACGCTGCTCGATCTCGACCACGGCACGTATCCGTTCGTGACCTCTTCGAACACGGTGGCGGGAAACGCGGCGACAGGGATCGGGATCGGGCCGAACAGGATCGATCGCGTGATCGGCATCGCAAAGGCTTACGTGACGCGAGTTGGAGAAGGACCGTTCCCGACGGAGATCGAGGGCCCAGATCAGGAGCGCGTGCGCGAGCTCGGCGGCGAGTTTGGGACGGTCACGGGGCGCGAACGCCGTTGCGGCTGGCTCGACCTCGTCGCGCTCCGTTATGCAGTGCGCCTCAACGGGATCACCTCACTCGCACTCACGAAGCTCGATGTCCTCTCGCACTTCGCCGAGTTGCCTGTTTGCGTTGCGTACCGGCTCCGGGACGGCTCCGAGACATATGAGTTTCCGGCACACCAGAGCGACTTCCATCACTGCCGCCCGGTCTACGAAACGCTGCCGGGTTGGCGGGAGCCGCTGACGGACGAGCTGCCCAAGGCAGCCCGCGGGTACGTCGCGTTCGTCGAGGAGGCGCTCGGTGTCGAGATTTCGCTCGTCGGCACCGGCGCGGAGCGCGAGAGCGTCGTCGCGCTGCGCTAATCGAGGATCAGGCGCGACCTTTGACCGCCCACGCTTTCGCGCTGAGCGTGAATGCGCCGTCCGGGTCGCCCAGTCGACGTCGGCACTCCTCACGCAACGCGGCGCGACGATCAGCATCGAGCGACAAGGTGTACGCCCCAGCCGGGCCTACACCGGCCGTGAACGGCTCCCAGTAGTCGTCGAAGTCCTGGTAGGAGGCCTCGACGACGAGCGCGCCGGTCTCCACTGCTTCGAGTCCCGCCCGCAGCCAGAGCTCTCGCAGGCCGTCCGGATCGTTGTAGCGCATCGTGCGCCCCTCGTCGGGCGTCTCTGAATCGAGCGAGAGCGCAGCGTCCCAGAAGGTTCGCAGCATCGTCATCCCGCCGGAGTACTCCCACGTGCATGACGCGACCGTGCCGCCCGGGTGGACGACCCGCCGCATCTCGGCGACGCCCGCGTCGGCGTCCGACATGAAGTTCACGACGAGCTGCGAAAGCGCCACGTCGAACGTATCGGCAGGCCACGGCAGCGCCTCCGCGGCGCCGACCCGAACGTCCGCGGCGGGAACACGATCTGCGGCGGCGGCCGCGAAGGGCTCAGAGGGATCGACAGCGGCGACGTTTTCAGGTCCGACGAGCTCGCCGAGCGCCTCGGTCAGCGAGCCCGGCCCGCAGCCGACGTCGAGTACGCGCTCACCCCGGTGAACTCCTGCGAACGCGATTAGGCGCGGCGCCAGCCGGTCCGCGTAGCGGCCCATGAAGGCGTCGTAGGCTTTACGGCTGGTCTGGAAGACCATGGTCTGCCAACCCTAAGCCCGTGCGGGCGGCCGCCGCTGTCCCTGCCGCTAAGCCTCGCGTTACGGCGGGGCTCGTTCGACGATCAGGTAATCGTGCAGCGAGCGGTAGCCCTCGATTGCGGTTGCGATGTCCTCATCCGAAACGTCGTTGCCCTGTTCGAGCAGCTCCGTGATCTCGTGCGCGGCAAGGTACTCGGCCACGATCTCGCGGTCGTCGCCCTCGCGCGCGACGGGATCTTCGACCGCGTACCCGCGTGCCTCCAGCATTTGCAGGATCAGCCCGTCGAGTTCCGACAACGCTTCGCCCGGCGACGTCTGCACGTCCTCCTCGAATTGCTGCCACCAGCTTTCCCAGAGGTGCTTGTCGAGCCCAGGGTCGAGCATTCGCTTCCTACCTTCGCGATTAAAGGCGCCTTCAAACCCGTCAAGCCCCCTCGCTAGAGTCCTCGTGTGAAGGTGCTTCTGGTCGGCTCGGGTGGACGCGAGCACGCGCTCGCGTGGAAGCTCAGCCAGGCGCCGGACCTCGAGGAGCTCCACGCCGCCCCTGGCAACCCGGGCATCGCCGCGCTCGGCCGCTGCCATCCCGTTCGAGCGGAGGACGGCGAGAGCCTCCTCACGCTGGCGCGGTCCCTGGAGGCAGACCTCGTCGTCGTCGGCCCGGAGGCGCCACTCGTCGCCGGCGTCGCGGACGAGCTACGCCACGTCGGAGTGCCCGTCTTCGGTCCGAGCTCCGGAGCGGCGCGGATCGAGGGGTCGAAGTCGTTCGCGAAAGACGTCATGCGCGCGGCGGGCGTGCCGACCGCGGAGTCGCTGTCGGTCGCACGGCCCCCGTGCGTGATCAAGGCGGACGGGCTCGCGGCAGGAAAAGGCGTGTTCATCTGTCACGACCAGGCCGAGCTGGACGTCGCCTTGCAGGCGGCAACGTCCTTCGGTGATTCCATCGTGATCGAGGAGCTGCTCGAAGGTGAAGAGGTGTCCGTCTTCGCCCTTTGCGACGGGGCGCGCGCTCTGGCCCTGCCGGTCGTACAGGACTTCAAGCGCGCCGAGGACGGAGACACCGGCCCCAACACGGGTGGAATGGGTTCTTACTCACCGGTGGCCGGCTTCGGTCCAGCGGAGGTCGAGGAGGTCCTGGACACGGTTCATCGTCCAGTCCTCGAGGAGCTCGCCGTGCGCGGCGCTCCCTTCGTCGGCGTCCTGTTCGCCGGGCTCATGCTCACGGACGACGGGCCACGCGTGCTCGAGTTCAACTGCCGGCTCGGGGATCCCGAGACGCAGTCGCTTCTGCCACGCGTCAACGGCGACCTCCTCGGTGCGCTCGCCCGCGCGGCGGCAGGCGATCTCTCCGGCGTCGAGCTCGAGGTCTTGGACGCCGCCGCGGTCACCGTCACCATTGCGGCCGGGGACTATCCGGCCGGTAACGACCTGGGATCGCCGATCGACGGGATCGAAGACGCCGAGCAGGCCGGTTCGCTCGTCTTCCATGCGGGCACCGCGCTCAAGGGCGACCGACTCGTGACGAACGGTGGCAGGATCCTCAGCGTCACCTCCACCGGGGTCAGCGTTGCGGTTGCACGAGAGCGGGCCTACGCGGCCTGTGAGCTCATCTCGTTCGCGGGAATGCGGTATCGCAACGACATCGCCGCGATGGCCCATGTCTAGCCCGCTCGTCGGCATCGTGGTTGGTTCGGAGTCCGACCGGCCGCGGATGCAGGCGGCGATGGACGAGCTGGACGCGCGAGGCATTGCGCATGAGTTCGAGGTCCGGTCGGCACACCGGCAGCCGGATGCGGTCGCCGAGTACGGACGCACCGCGCGCAAGCGTGGCTTGCGCGTCCTGATCGCGGGCGCCGGGCTCGCGGCCGCGCTGCCTGGGGTGCTCGCGGCGCACAGCGACTTGCCGGTGATCGGCGTCCCGCTTCGTTCCTCGCTGAGTGTGCTCGACGGGCTCGACGCTCTGCTCTCGATCGTGCAGATGCCGCCCGGCGTACCGGTGGCCTGCGTCGGCGTCGACAACGCGAAGAACGCGGCCGTCCTGGCTGCCCGGATTCTCGGACCGACGGCCTCTCTAGAATCGACCCAGTGATCGCGCGTTACTCCCGTCCGGAGATGACCGCGATCTGGTCGGAGGAGAGCAAGTTCGCGCGGTGGCTCGAGGTCGAGCTGGCTGCACTCGACGGGTGGGCCGAGCTCGGCAGCATCCCGGCCGGCGACGTCGCCGCGATTCGCGCGCAGGCCCACGCTCCGTCGGCTGAACGAGTCGCTCAGATCGAGCAGGTGACGGACCACGACACGGCGGCCTTCGTCGACGCAGTTGCGGAACAACTGGGGCCCGAAGGGCGCTGGTTCCACTACGGCCTGACCTCGTCCGACGTGGTCGACACCGCGCTTTCGCTGCAGATTCAGGATGCCGGGCGCCTCATCCTGGAAGGGATCGACCGCGCGCTCGCGGCCGTCGTCTCACGCGCGGAGGAGCACCGTCACACCATCTGTATCGGCCGCTCGCACGGCGTTCATGCGGAGCCCACTACCTTCGGGTGGAAGCTCGCCGGCTGGGCGTTCGAGCTCGACCGCGCACGGAGCCGCGTTGCGCGCGCGCTCGAGACGAATCGTGTCGGGCAGCTGTCCGGAACGGTGGGCACGTACGCCCAGGTCGATCCCGAGGTCGAACGAATCGCCTGCGAACGATTGGGACTGGAGCCCGACCCGGTCTCGACGCAGGTGATCGCCCGCGATCGACACGCCGAGCTGCTCTCGGCGCTCGCACTCGCCGCCACCTCGCTCGACCGCTTCGCCACCGAGATCCGGCATCTCGCCCGCACCGAGGTTCGCGAGGTCGAAGAGCCGTTTGGCAAGGGAATGAAGGGCTCCTCGGCCATGCCGCACAAGCGGAACCCAAAGGTGGCCGAGCGCATCTGCGGGCTGGCGCGCGTCCTGCGCGGAAACGCAGTGGTGGGTCTCGAGAACGTCCCACTCTGGCACGAGCGCGACATCTCGCAGTCCTCGGCCGAGCGCATCGTCATTCCGGACTCGTTCCTCGCGCTCGACTACATGCTCGACCGCTTTGCCTGGATCGTCGAGGGCCTCGTCGTCTATCCCGAGCGGATGCGGCGGAACCTCGAGTCGAGTCATGGGCTCGTTTTCAGCCATCGAGTGCTGCTTGCGCTCGTGGAGGCGGGCCTCGCGCGCGACGACGCCTACCGCCTCGTCCAACGCCATGCGATGCGCGCCTGGGAAGAGGAGACGGATTTCGCCGAGCTCGTCCGCGGCGATTCAGAGATCGTCGGGCGCGTGGACCTTCAGGCCGTCTTCGACCTGGAGGCAACCGTCCGGCATGTCGACACCGTCTTCGACCGTCTGCAGGCCCTCGCCCAGAAGGAGGTACCAGTCCATGCCTGAGGCCGCGCTCCACGTGGGTAGCGGAAAGGTTCGCGAGCTCTACGCCCTCGACGAAGAACGGTTGCTGCTCGTCGCCAGTGACCGCATCTCGACGTTCGACGTCGTGCTGCCGACCGACATCCCCGACAAGGGTCGCGTGCTCACCGGCTTGTCCGGCTTCTGGTTCGCGCGCACGCGAGAGATCTGCGAGAACCATCTGCTGGCTCTCCGCTCCGACGGACGCTCCACCGAGTGCCGGCAGCTCGAGATGCTCCCGATCGAGTGCGTCGTGCGCGGCTACCTCGCAGGATCGGGCTGGAAGGACTACACCGCGACCGGCGCGGTCTGCGGTCATGCACTCCCTGCAGGGCTCACCGAGTCCGCAGAGCTGCCGGAACCGATTTTCACACCGGCGACGAAAGCCACGACCGGCCACGACGAGAACATCGACCGCGAGCAGGCCGCCGAGCTGGTCGGAGCCGACAGGCTCGCGGAGGTCGAGCGCGTCGCGATCGCCCTCTACCGGCACGCGGCGGAGCACGCGCGTCAGCGCGGAATTCTGATCGCCGACACGAAGTTCGAGTTCGGCCTGGACGACGAGGGACGGCTCGTCCTCGGCGACGAGGCTCTGACGCCGGATTCATCGCGCTTCTGGCCCGCCGACGAATACACGCCCGGCGGCTCCCAGCCGTCGTTCGACAAGCAGTTCGTCCGTGATTACTGCGAGACGCTCGGGTGGGACAAGACGCCGCCAGGCCCGGAGCTTCCCGACGGTGTCGTCACGGGCACGCGGGCACGCTACGTAGAGGCATTCGAGCGGCTGACGGGAATCGGCTTCGGCGATTACCTCGCAGACCCCGAGGCGGTACTGCGATGAGGGCCACCGTTCTCGTTCGCCCGAAGGACGGCATCCTCGACCCGCAAGGACAGGCGGTCGAATCGTCGTTGCGCCAGCTTGGCTTTGCGGTCGGCGAGGCTCGTGTCGGCCGGGTGGTCGATCTCGAAGTCGAATCGAACGACGCGGCAGGAGCCCGCGCGGAAGTCGAGCGTATGTGCGAGCAACTGCTCGCGAACCCTCTGATCGAGAGCTATGAGATCGAGCTGGCGGAGACGCCGGGTGACTAGCCCGCAGCCCCGCATCGGCGTGTTGCGCTTCCCAGGGGCCTGCGACGACCGCGACGCGCTCTGGGCGCTTGCCGCACTTGACGCGGAGGCCTTGTTCGTCTGGCATACCGAGACCGAGTTGCCGCACCTCGACGCGGTTCTGCTTCCGGGTGGGTTCTCTTACGGTGACTACCTGCGCTGCGGCGCGATCGCCCGGTTCGCGCCCGCCATGGAGGCGGTCGCCAGCTTTGCCTCCGACGGCGGGCTCGTCCTCGGAATCTGCAACGGCTTCCAGATCCTGTGCGAGGCGGGACTGCTACCGGGCGTCCTCCGCCGGAACGAGTCGCTCACGTTCGTGTGCCGCGACGTTCCGCTCGTCGTCGAGCGCACGGACACGCCGTTTACCTCCCGCTGTGTCGAAGGCGAACGGCTGACGATTCCCGTGAAGCACGGCGAAGGCTGCTGGTTCGCTGATGACGGTCTCTACGAAGAGCTCGAGGCGAACCGTCAGATCGTTCTTCGCTACGCAGAGCCGGTCAACGGTTCTCTGAATGACGTTGCGGGCGTCGTCAACGAACGCGGGAACGTGATGGGGCTGATGCCGCATCCGGAGCACGCGGTTGATTCACTGCTCGGCTCTGCGGACGGCGCCCTCATCCTCTCCTCGTTCGTCGAGGCCGCGCGCGATCGGTATCTCGCCGGCGTCTAGGCGTCTAGGCGTCTAAGCGTCACCTCCGTAACCGAACGCCTCGGCGAGCTGCGGGTGTTCGGCAAGCGCTGCACGCAGCCGCTCGAGGTCGCGCAGCCGCAAGGTGACGGGCCCGCGCCGCGCAGCACCACCCGTCGTGTACGCGAAGCGCACGTAGCGCTCTCCCTTCTCAGTCTCGAGGAGCTGAACCACGGAGGCGAACCGCTTCTCGCCGACACGCTGCGGGAGCGTCAGCTGCTCGACGGTATGGGCCGGGCCCCATGGCGTCGCCGTCGTCTTCTTCCGCTTCGTTGCCGTTGTCGCCATGAAGGCAACGTAGTCGGCAATCCGTCACGCGTGTGCCACGCGCGTGTGGCGGAAATGTGTCGATTAGCCGGAACGAGCCCGAGCCGTCTGCGTCAGAACTCGCGCACGACGGCCTCGACGTTGTTGCCGTC
>WNGA01004850.1_pt1 | contig 29245 bp, 19 predicted proteins | sample 5400061 | NCBI WGS metagenome assembly WNGA01 (sample SAMN13153366, study PRJNA577476) | soil metagenome | isolation source: 100 cm soil or saprolite under grassland replicate 2 | place: USA:California | collected 2016-06-15
CCCGCCGCAGCCCAGCTTCGCCGCCGACGCGCAGCCCGCGGACCATGCGGTCAAGGTGATCGCGCGCAACGTCGGCACCGCAGCCGCAAGCAAGGTGAGCTTGCGTCCGCCACCGACCGACCCAACGGTGACCATCAAGGGCGACGAAGTATCCACATTGGACGTCGGCCACAGCATCTCGGCGTTCGTGCTGCTCGTGGACCAGAGCACCGCCACGTGGGTTGAGCTGGTCTGGACCGACCACCTTGGCGTGGCCCGTAGCCAACGAGTAGACCTCGACGGGCCGTAGGTCGGTCTCACAACTGTCGCATCGACATCGAGGTGCGCACGCCCATCCCGCTGAGCGCCCGGGTCCACTCCGCACACCCCGACGCCGACGGGCAGAATCGGTCTACCTGGGGGCGCCAGACCCCAGACATCGTCGTCGACACCCTCGGCCCTGACGGGCCGACGATCTGCCACATCGAGCCCACCCTGACGTCGCCGTCCAACCGGCAGCAGGCAACGCGCGGGGGACGCCGCGGTAGGCCGGTGAGCCCGCCCGTGGTGGTCGGCCTCGGATACAGAGGGCCGCGCGCCTGCGAAGCGAGCCGCCGGCTGGCGCCCGTCGGCCGCGGCCATCGCGAGTCTCTACGTCGGAGGGCCGCCGCCCGGCCGTCGTTGTGCTCCCGTCGTGACGGATGGCTTTGATCCGTTGAGCGCGCCGTGCGACTTCAAGATCTGTGCAGTGTCGGAACCATCCAAGATCATATACTTGCGCGGATTCCGAAGGTCATGAGCATAGGTCTCCATCATGTTGACCACCGCGGACGTGATCTCGTGGCAGTGTTGAAGCACGAGTAGGTCGGCTGGCTCGCTGAACAGTCGCCCGATTTGGTCGCCATTCTTTCCGAGCGCTTTGACGGTCATCGGCCGCGGGTATCCGGGGCCCTTGAGTAGCCACGCGGTGGAAAGCTGCCGTCCTTCGACGTGGAGGCGCGATGTGTATAGGTCAGATTTCTCGCCGCCCCAGTCTTTATGGACGTAAGGTTCGCCGATGATCGCGGCGAGGGCTGTCTTTACAGACTCTTCTGACGTGGCCAGAAGTGTCTGCAGCTCGTTCGGGGTTACCAGGCTGCGGAAATCCGCTCTGGCGAACTGGTCGACCTCGCTGGGGTATATGCGGCGTTTGGAGGTGATGCCGTATGCGGCAAGGTCTTCGTCTTCGATGAGGGACCTGATTCCGGCGAACGCGGGGCGCAGTTCGATGTTTGCACCATCCCAGGCTGTGACGGTGCCGACGAGGTACGCCGGCTTGCGCCCGGAGAGGTTCCCTGCGGCCGACGCCGTCACAAGCCGCGCTGAGTTGAAGGTACCGGCGACGGTGACGCTGTTGTCGGTGTTGAGGGTGGCGTGGAAGTCGACCGGCTTGTCTCCGGTGCGGTCGCGTTCCTTGGCGCGGCGGAAATAGAAGGTTTGCTCGATACCGATGACCTGGCCGACCTGGAGCGTCCGTTCGTGCACTAGCTTCTGGAGTTCTTCGATGCCGATGGCGGCGAGTGCCTCAGCGAGCGCCGTGGCCAGGATGTGAGGCATGGCTACTGGGAGACTGGTGGACCCAGCCGCTCGGGCGAGTGCCGCCTCTGCCCGCTGGGTACCGAGGAGGCCGAGAACCTGTTCCTGGTGGAGAAAGTACGGTTCGAGCGATATCCGGACCACCGGGTGATGGTACACGTCTAGCGGACGGCATCGATGAGGTCGAGTAGGTCGTCGACGTTCTGGGGGCGTGCGGATGGATCGAGTTGAGTGGTGTACTCGACGAGGGTCTTCCATGGACCCGATGGTGGGATCAACGGGATGTTCGCCTGTGGCGGACGGCCGGTGAGGATGACGCCGATGATCTGGCCCAGGCTGTAGATGTCGGCTGGAGGCCCTGCCTGGTGGGCGTCGAGGGAGAGTTCGGGGGCGGCGAAGCCCGCCGTTCCGTAACCCGTTCCGGTTCGGGTTCGGCCGGGTTGGCTGGTCTCGCCGCGCGGTCGACGGCCGAGGCCCCAGTCGGCAACGGTCCAGCGATTGTCGAGCAGCAGAAGATTCTCGGGTTTTAGATCGCGGTGTATCCAGCCCTGTTGGTGCGGTACTCGTAGAGCTTCGCAGACGGCAGTCAGCATTTGACGCAGCTGGTCAGGCGCTTGAAGTTGCGTCGCGTAGGAGCGGGCAGTCCCGCTGGCCAGAGGCATGACGAACCAACGACACTCTGGGTCGGCGTCAATCACGGGCATGACATGCGGATGTGACCCAAAGAGTCGGCCAGCCTCTATCTCGCGTCCCATCCGCCTCGTGGAGTCCTCATCCCGGATCCGGATCCTTTTGAACGCGACCCTCCGCTGGGTTCCTTTGTGAGTGGCGCCAGAGACAATCGCCTGGCCGCCTCGCTCGATCACGTCCTGATCTACGACGTAGTCCTTCACCCATCCTCGACCAAGGCGCCGCAAGACAAAGTAGACACTGGTTGTCCTGCCGCCGATCGACCGATCTTCCGGAGTTCCTGACCAGGACTGCCGCTCGCCCGCGAGGGTTCGTGCCACGACGACCGCGTGTTCGAGGAACGCGGGATCCGGGGGCTCCACGAGGATGTGGGATAGGAACTGCGTCTCGGGATGTACTTCGAGTAGGGCGGCGAGCTGCTTCGCCTCGTTGGCGAGTGCAGTGCGCTGATCTTCGGATCTGCGCGCCAGCTCCTGGGCATGGGCCTGCACGGCATCGCTCAACCTCCAGCTGACAAGGGGTCCGTGAGTGGCGCCAGGCCCAGGCGGCGGCTCCACATCGAAGATGACGATGCCTGCGGCGCACCACCTGTACAGCAACCCGAGCGTCTGTTCGCCGAACCGCTCGGTTATCCGCTTTGCCTTTCCGGGGCTATGTTTCATGAGCCACTCAGCCGATGCCTCATCTAGCGACGCGAGTGTTTCGCGCCATGCTGAAGCCCGTAGCGGGTACGCCGCGCGCACCTCCAGGCGCAGAAGTTTGGAATCCTGTTCGACGCCGTCGCGAACCCGGAAGCGGTAGACAGGATGTGCGTCGAGGTCACTCGGTAAGCCCGGCACTTCGACGGCACCCGCAGCCACCCTGGTCACCTGTGTCAACGTTGGCCCTTTGTCGCATACCTGACAGTTGATTGGCCCACGCTCAATCCTCGACCACCAACGACACCTTGCCCATCAGCCGTAGGAGGATCGTCACGCCGGTCACCAGCACTGTACTCATCTCGGATCCGCCTTCGTTCGCTGGCCGAGCGGCCGGTCACAGGCCGAAAAATCTCGGTTACTCTTCGACACTGTGACTGCCCCGGACATGGAACCATCCGGCGATGCCGCAACGGCAAGGGCTCTCGCCGCGCTCCCACGGTCGCTCTATTCGTTTCGCAGCGGCCAGGCCCAGCGTGTCGCCGGTGTCCTGGGCATCATGCTGAGGGAGGCCGGTGCTCTCGACTGCACAGACGAGGAGATAGCTGCCGCAGTTGACCTCTGTCGAACTCTCGCAGACCTTGATCCGCACGGGACAGGCGTCTCCACACGCAGGCTGTTTGAGCGACTTGAAACGCGTTATCCCCGGGCGATGCTGGAGCGGCGGTTAGCGGCCCTGATGACGGCGGGTTCGGTGGAAAAGGACAAGGACGTCATCAATGAACAGGACGTGCGGCTGACGCTGTCAGGATCCCTGAGCCTGATCCTGGTTCCGTGGCTCTCGACGATGTCGGGCCAGAAGGCCCTGTTGGAGATGTTCAGCCGCGCGCAGGCACGAGCATTGTCCCTTGACGCTTCAGTCGACGACGTTCGCGCCGATCTCGCGGAGCTTCGCCGGGTACTATCCACGTTCGCGAATGAGCTGCGGCGCATTGTGGATCGTCGCAAGACGGCATCCATCCTGGAACTTGCCCAGGGGGCCGATGACCGAGTCTTGCGAACTCGGATCGGTCAACTCAAGGACGCTGTCGTCCAACGGTTCGCCGGCGAGCTCACCGATGATCTGGAACGACTCACCGATGCGGGTGATCGATACGTTGTTCAGCAACTGCGCCTGGGCAAGTTGCTGAGTCGATCACGCGGTGTACTCGGGCATTGGGTCCAGCGAGACGAGGTCCACGAGGTGATGCGAACCGCCAGCGTGCAGCGTCTGGCGGCCCTTTGGGACGGCATCGCGTTCGACGAAGCTCCGGTCTGGGTCGATCCAGACCAGGTGTTGGCTGCTCTGCGTGACTTGACCTTCGAGGCGGGCCAAGATCCCATTCCGGAGCCGGCGGTCGCGGGTATCCAGGAGGAGCTTCCACCACCGTTGCAAGACGTTCTGCGGGCGCTCGCTGAACGGCTGCTGGACGGTGCCGACGAACGGAACCTCACCGACGTGCTCCTGTCCGAGCCATGGCCCGACCCAGCGGTACTACTCGCTCAGCTAAGCACATTGGAAGGTCTAGACATCGGCTATGAGCTTGCCCATCCGGGAACGCTTGCGGTCCGTCCCGATGGGTTGACAACCCGCCTCGTCTCCGCCCTGATTATCCGTCGGGCCCCGGTTGCTTCTGCCGAGCAGATCAGGGGGGAGCCAGAATGATCGAGCCGGCACAAGACGTAGTTCTCGCGCTCGCGCTGCTTCGTCAACGCAGTTGTGTTCCGGCCGCGGGAGTGCGTGTCGGTGACGTGGAGCGAGCAGCCGACCTCGCCGGCCGCAGGGTGCACGTGATCGAAGACAGCGACGGTAGCTCCCTGCTGGTGCTCGGCTGGCAAGGTACAGAGCCGGCCGCGAGCCCTCAGCCTCCTCGGCTGTCCCGACGAGTTCTACCACGCATGGCGACGAGGACTCTGGTCGTTGTCCACGCGTTGCTCACCGACCCGCGAAGAAATCGGGCTGTCGTCACGACTTCACAGGTGCTCGCTACCGCTGAACTGCTGATGGGCCGCCCAGGAAACTCATGGCTCCTTCCCGCCGTGCAGGAGACCCTCCCAGAAGCCGGACTGATCGCAGCGGCACACGGGGGCTGGCGTGCGGGACCGACAATGCAAGCATGGGACGCGCCGACTCGCGATGTCATGGCGCACGCCGCTCGCGGACTCTGGCAACACCCGAACTGGTCGGAGATCCCCGATGCGTGATGAAACCATCGACGAGGCTGCCGTGCAGGACGCGGTACGCGCACTAGAAGTCGCCGATTCGCCCCTGCGACCGCGCGAGTGGCCCGCGCTGGATGATCGATTCCTGCGCGAACTGGTCAACCAACGACTCAAAGGACTCGGACGCCAACTGATCACAGCGACACATGGCGAAGGTGGTCCCGTGGAGGGCTACCTCAGCGGCTGGTCCGACGACGTCGCCCGCGAGCTCGCGCGGGAGCGCACCAACCTTGAAGCTGATGACCTTGCTGTGCTCGCCCTGGTCTACCTCCACACCGAAGTGCTAGAGCGCGTGTTGGGCGAGGATGTCCCGCCGGTCCTCCAACAGCTCGACGAGCACACCGGCGCAACCGGCCGAGATGTCGTCCGCGGTCAACGCCTCACAGACAGCCTCGCTCACCTGCGCACACACCAGCTCATCACGCAGCGCAACCAACCCGGGCCAGCCCTACGAAGACTGAGCCCGACGCAACGTCAACGGCTCGAAGACAACCTCGTCCTGCTCTTGCGCCCGGACAGCATCTGGGCCCGCGACATACGCATCGCGCGACAAACCAGCGATGGAGTCAAGGAGACGCAATGACAATTCCGACACTGCCGATCGAAGTGGAGGACCTCGGCATTGTCGGGCCTCGGTCACTGCGTGCGATGCAGCTTATAAGAATCGGCCGGCACACCAGCACACCTATGCTGATCCCGCGAGACGGCATCTGGGTAGTCAGCGGACGTGGGCCAGAGACTGGCTCGAACGGCGCCGGGAAAACCGTCCTCCTGGGCGCGATGTCTCTTCACAACGGCGATCCTCAGTGGAGCGGCGAAAACGGCATCGGCCCTAACGCCGCACGACTGCTATTCGACCACAATCGCGCCCGAGTGGGCGACGTGCGGTACGCCGACGCGCCACACGGCTATATCGTCGGCGTCTACCTTTACGCGGACCGGCTGGAGGACGCAATCACGGTATGGATGCGAATCGAGCGCCACTCCAGCACATACGTTCAGGTGCGTTGGAGCCGCGGCATCCACCTCGTCGACGGCGACAGCGAGGAGACCAGGCTTGCGCGCGCCAACAACCTGTGGGCCAACCTCCGAGACAACGAACCGCTAACGGTCACGACCTACGCCGAGAAGCTCTTCGGCAAAACGCCACGCTGCATCGCGTACATCAGAGCGCGAGGAAGTGAGGAAAACCAAGACCGTGGCCTTCTGGCGCTTGGACAACGGCCATTTCGCCCAAAAGACCTTGCCACCCAGGTCATCACCCTCGCCGGTAAACACCAAGCAGTCGAAAACGAACGAAAGTTCCGATTGGAGCTAGATGCCAACGAATCGCTACTCGCCAGCAAGAAGGCAGACCATCAGATCCAGTACGAGCGAGAAGAACAAGAGCTGCGCGACATTGGAGCCAGAAAGACTTCTCGTACACTCCTCCAGGATGCGTCTAAGTCATGGCAACTCTATCTCAGCCTTGGAACGCTGCTAGCGCACGACCACTCAACTGACCTTGCCCAACATGTGGTCGGCCTCCAAGGTGAAATCGAGGGCAAAAAACTGGAAATCACAAGCGCGGAAGCCGAACTCTCGAACCTACCTTCACGAGACGAGTTATTCCGACGCTTCGACGAAGCACGGAAGGCCCTCTGCGACGCCGAAGCTGAAAAAGACAACCTGGTAAAGGAATCTGGCAGCAACGCGACAGACCAGGGCAACTGCAACAAGAAGCTGATCGAGCTCCGTCCGCAGGCAGCGCACGCACCTGGGCTCTCCCTACACGACGCCGAACAGGAGCTGGCCGAGGCCCGCGACGGGGAGCGCAAGGCGGAACGGGAAGCAGACCGAGTCAAGGAACTAATCGTCCAAACTGAGTCGCGCCGTGATCAGCTTCTCGCCGGTCGGGGCGGCCCAGCGGGCGCAGCCCTGAATGCACTCGATGCCGAAGACATCACCGCTACATCCGTCATCGATGTCGTGACCCTCGACGATGAGACGCGTGCTCATTGGGAAGCACGCCTGAGCCCCTATGCCAACGCGGTCATCGTGGCAAGATCAGACTACGAGCGTGCGCGAGAAGTCCTGGCCGACCATCCTGGCACACCCTTGCTCACAGTCAGTGACAATGAGGTCTTAGCCGAAGGCGACATCAAACCGGGCGACGGTGGCGTCCTGACGCAGTTCCTCCAGGAGTTGGAAAGAAGGACTCCCACAACTGACCCAGGTTGGATCACAGATACAGACCTCACCCTGGAGATACCGGGCGGATACAAAGTTCCGCTGACCGATCGGCACGCGGCGATCCAAGCCGCGGCGAACGAACTCGCCGGCCTCCATACCCAACTAGAACAAGCAGAGCGAGCTCAAATAGCGGCCGAAGAGCGCCTCGCCAGCGCAACGAACGACCTGAACGCCGCCCGAGCCAGAATCGAGCTTAAGGCCGAAGAAGCAGAGCTGGAGAAACTTCAGCTCCGCGAGAAACAGTTGGTAGGGCTGATCGAACATGCAAAGGGCAAAGAAGCCACCGCCCGAGGTCTACATCGGGCCGCCGAGGCAAACTACAAGAATGCAGACCAGCAAAGGATCGAAACAGGGGCGAGAATCCGGGAGCTAAGAACAGGTGACAATGGCCTCGGGAAGATGCTCGAAGCTATCTCGGACATGCGCGAAAAGAGCCGCCTCCAGAAAGGTGTCGTGGACCACTGGCAGCAGGTGGCCGCAATCATCGATTTAGATCGGACGAGACTGGAGGTAGCGGAGGCGGATGTCACATTGGACCCCTCGACCCGCGATGCCTCATACCATGAGGCCCGCAGCTTGCTGCGGCAAGCGGTCGAAGCCGTTCTTGGCAACGCAGACGAAAAGCTAACCTCCTCGGATGGTAGTACGGATCCTGTTGTTCCCGGCGGCGAGGAACTGCATGCCGGCTTGAACTCTGGCTTGCGGCGTCTTCATGAATGGTGCGACAATCCCCGGGCGCTGGCCGACGCGGTTCAGCCGTTCGATGTCGTCTCCAGGCCGCTTCGTTCTTGGCTGGAATGGCACGGCGCCGAGGACGATGCGAGAAAAGGCGAGATCGAGACCAATCGTGACGCAAACAGACGCGAAATCGACGCCGCCGAAACTCAGGCCACCGAGACCCGACGGTGGATTAACAGTCTCCGCGACAATCAGATAGCGATCATCACGAAAGCGTTTCGCGACATCGAGTCCAAGCTCAACGAGCTCCTCGTCGCTGTCCACCAGGATCCGATCTCTCTGCGGCCACGATACTCGGACCTCAATGATCCGAGTCAGGCACTGCGGTGGGAACTCCACCCCCAGTGGCTCCCGCAGGGGGCAAAGCCCGTCGATTACTCAAACCCGCCCAATACGGCCGAATTGATCATTCTGCATACCCTTCTCGCAACGGCGTCACTCGTCGCTGCGACCAACTCTCAAGGCCGGATGCTCATCCTCGACGAATCGGGCAACAACCTTGACGGCCCAAACCTGACCAGGGTATCGACCGTGCTTCGACAGGTGGCGAAGAAATACGGCCTAACCGTCGTCCTCGCTTGCCAGGACCTCTACACCGACCGAGTCGCTCGCCACGGCGCCGCCATGATCCAACTGCTGCGGCCTTCCCCGAGAGACCCCCTCAATGCCCCTCCCGACGTCAGCCACGGACACGAAGACGCAGCGATACTGGAGGCGTTCCTGCCATACCTCAACCTGGGACGCCCCGACGGGACAGCCACGACCGCCGAAGAGTCCGCATAGGCGGCCCCTCTTGTACGCGTTCCGCGGCAGCACAGGGGCTCGGCCCGCGCACCCAGCGCCTCAGACATGCCCGCACGTGCAACGCGGCGCTAGGGATGAGGCCGATCACCGCGGACGGCGTGGTACGGCTGCATTGCGCCGGTTCGAGACGCCGACCCCGAGTCGCGCCGTGCATTCAACGGTGGAGCGCCCGAACCTGCTGGATCGGCCGGTCCGCGCGGACTCGTTTGCCATCTCATGACCGCAGCGGACATGGCTCAGAAGTCAAGTGCCTCCGTAGACCAGGTGGCGCCGATTGCACTGGCGCGCTGTTCGATTTCTTCCACTGCTGCACTGTCAGCGGTGAGGTTGAGCTGGAGGTCCACCAACTGAATGTCACCGCCTGTGTCAGGGTCGACGGCGTCGAGCACGGCTTGAAGTAGGTTGGCGAGGGTGCGCCGCATGTCCGGGTCGACGAGGCTGCGGTTGGGCACTTCGAGTTGGTACCGATAGTATTCGGGACCCTTGGCCTTGCCGCCTAAAGTCTGGTCTGGCGGGCCGGTCCTGGTCGACTGTTGGCCGCTGCCGGCGGCCGTTGTCGTGCTGGATGCAGCTGTACCGGCCGCCGAGGTGCCGTCTGCCGTTGCGCGGGTCGCCTTGCGCAGCGACAGCTCCATCGATCCGATGGATAGCTCGTCGACGGACGAGATGGTGAGGGTTTCGCCGTTGCCGTCAACGACCTCGTAGGCATCCGGGCCGCCAAGCGTCTGGAAGACAGCGCGGCGGATCAGCGTTAGAGCACGGGGCATCTTGGCAAGCAAGGTTCGCAGGTAGTCGCCGGACAGCTTGCCCGGGTAGACGGCACGGCCGTTGTTGACCAGCGCATCCCACACGTGGCTGCCCTTGAGCGCACTCTTGGTGTCGTCGTCGAAGCGCTGCCAATCGACCTCGACCCTCTCCGTCCTGGTTAGGTAGGCGAAGTGCTGGAACGCCCTGAGTAGGTCTGAGTCGACACGCTCGGTCGCCGTACGCAGCTCGGCGTGCGCGTCCCGGCGCTTGTCGTCGTCGGGGTCGAGTTGGCCGATTACGGCCCGCCAGGCGAGCACGTCGGTCGCCCTCTTGCGAACGTTGTCGCGCCGTTGGGTGTTGACACAGGCCACGACGCATGAGGCGCCGTTGTCGACCGGGAGTGCCTGCTCGCCGACGCCGAGCAGAGCGGCCACTTCGGTTCGGGTGGGGGTGTCACGGCCGTTATGGAGTGCCCACCGGCGCGGGTCGAGGACGACCAGCCGGGTCTTGCCGTTCTGGTCGACATCGCCGAAGACTTGCGACAGCGAAGCGCCGGGAACCTCGGGCATGGCCACCGGCATGACCTGGTCGAACTGGCCTTGATTGGCCTGGGCAAGGGACTTGGCGCGGTCCCAGACATAGGCGTCCCGGTCGGAGGGCTGGACCGCGTTCTTTGCCTGCCGGAAGAACATGCGCAGGTTCTGGGCGACGGCCAGGTGGTAGCGAGCAAGCCCTCGGCCGGCGGCGGTGTCGGTCACGTCGAGCGCACCAAGGCCCTCCTCGTCGCTGACGAGGACGTTGAACACCTCCTCGGCCGCGTGGAACGACACATCCTTCGGTCGATAGATGGCGGCGAGAAGTTCTGGTTTGGTAGCGCCACGTTTGGCCTGAGCGCGGGGAACCAACGAGTAGCAGTACAGCGCGGTGGCCATGCGGAGCGCTGGATGCGGCTGGCCGGCCTCGACGCCGCGCTCGGTGAGGATCTCGTCGAGTTCCCGAGCCCGTCCTTGAGTTCCGTCCTTGGTCACCACGTCGGTCGCGGCAACTTGGCGGTAGCCCTGAATAGCCCGCTCGTTGCCGTGCAATAAACCTGACGACAGGATCTGCTCCACGACGACGGGGAGTGGTAGGTCGCCGACACCGACCAGCTCGGGGGCCCAGCGGCCGGCAGCATGCTCCCGCATCCAGTGGTAGGCGGTCGCTGCGAATATCTCCACGGTGGAGCGGACACGCTGAAAGCCGGCGTGTCGGGACCAGTCCTCTCTCACCAGCGCCATGAGGTCGGGTGAGAACGGGTAGCTCACGGCGAGCCGGTCGTTGAAGCCGGCGAGGTTGCGGCTGGCGCCGAGACGGCCGAATACCTGTTCCTGCCAGGCGGTGTCAGCGCCAGCGCGCCAGCTGCCGGCCAGGAGCTGTACCGGCAGATTGCTAGCCCGCTCGAACAGGCGGCGGCGGATGATCGCCGAGAAGTCTTGGGCTTCGGTAACAGCGACCGTGATCCCGTTGCGTTCTAGGCGCGAGGCCACGTAGGAGCGGAAGTCCTCGGCTTCGACGGTATAGCCGCGTTCGTCGAGGTCCGAGCGGATCATGACGACGACGAAGGCGACCTGGTCGACATCGTCGACGGCGTCCATCAGGTTGTTGAGGAATGCCTTCTCACCGGGCATGGACGCGAGGTGCTGCTTGTCGGAGAGCAGCATGACGTAGTCCATGAGTTCATCTAGGAGGATCAGGACCGGTCCGCCGACGTCCTCAAGGGCTCTGGCCAGTGCTGCCTTGTTGGGTCCCTCAGCGAGGTGCTGGTTGTAGCGGGCCTTGTCGCCCTTGAACAGCGACCATAGGAACCGCTCGTAGAGGTTGGTGGCCGGCCCGAACTCGGGGCTGGTCGCACTGGGCGTCATGTTGTCTGCGGATAGGACCACGACCCGGGCACCGCGGAGGTCGACGTTGCTACCGGACTGTTCGGCCTCCGTTCTGATCAGATGACCGAGTTCGGTTGTGAGAAACGCTTCGGGGGCGTTTGCGAGGTGGTAGAGGCCGACGAGGGCGTGGCTCTTTCCGCCGCCCATGCCCTGGTCGAGGTGGAACAGCGCCTTGCCGCCGCGTCCTTTGGCGCCGAGTCGGCGGGCGATCGAGCCCATGAAGCGCAGAAGGCCGACGGTGGGCTCGGTGATCTCGGCGTAGTAAGTGGGTTCCTGGTAGGGGACGTCGCGATCGGTGTAGACGGCGCTGTACAACGACATCTGCAGGTCGGCGATCTGACCGGCAGAGTCGGTGATCTCTTGACGAAGCGTGAGTGCGTCGGCCCAGTGCTTGTACGCGGTCATCAGGCTCCCTCGATCACGTCGAACAGGGTGGGTCGGCGTTCGGGCCCGGCGTCGGCCCGTGCCGTGGCGACGCCCTTGGCGAGATTCTGGACCACGCTGGCGTTGCGTTGTAGCGCGGTAAGGGCTTTCGCGGTGCCGTCGCTGGGCGGTAGCTGGGCGACCAGGTCACCGATGACGGCCCACAGGTGTTCGTCATCGACGGTCCTGTCCCACTTGGAGAGCACGTTGGCCGCCGCGTCGGTGCCGCCGGCGCCGAAGGAGCCGGCTAGGGCGCGAGCCACGTCGAACTCGGCGCTATCGGGGCGGATGCTTGGCGGCGGGTCCAGCAAGAGGCGGAACCCGCCGGTGGACTCGGCGAGCAGCCCACCGCGAACCTCTTCGAGGCGAAGGTTGTCGACCTGGGCCAGGAATCTCGCTTCACCCTTCGGTACGACCGTGCGACCGTACAGCCGCATCCAGAAAACTGCGAAGCGGGTGAGCGCGTCGAAGGTCTCGATGGGGATCTCGTCGAGGCGAAGGGCGGTTGCCTCGCGAACGCTGCGGCGCGCGAGGGTCAGGTAGCGCTCCAGCGAGGCTGAGCTGCCGTCGGGCTGGATCACGTTCGAGTAACGGCCGTACACCTCCATGGCCGGGCCGTAGGCGGCCATCATTTGGTCGCCGAGGGCAAGACCTTCCTTGGTCCAACCTCGGACGTTTCGCTTGATGGCGTCGGCGACCTCTTTGTCGACCTGTGCCGCTGTGGCCGGCTCACGATCGGCTAGCGCAAGTCGGCAGCCTATTGTGACGGTGACCTTGATGGAGGCGACTCCCGTGTTGGCGGACTCGGTACGGCTCGGCCAGGAGCTGGTCACGACGAACCCAGCATCGTGGAGCGCGGCGAGCAGCCGCTTCCATGCGTCTGGGTCCGAGTGGCCGAACACGACGACGAGATGGCCGTCGGGCCGTAGGACGCGGCGGCATTCGGCGAATGCCTTGGCCAAGGAGCCCTCATAGAAGTCCTTGTCATGGCGGACCCGCCCAGGCTCGTGTACCCGGCGCACGATGATCTCGTCGTTCTTGTCCTGCAGGCCATCCTTGGTATGGATGACCTTCGGTCCGAAAAGATCACCCTCGATGTCGAAGAGGATCCGCTTCAACCATACATGGAACAGATCGGATGCGTCCGCATATTCGATCATGTCGTAATAGGGTGGATCCGTAACCACTGCGTCGACACTGGCGTCGCGGTAGGGAAGCGACATGGCGTTCGCTTGACGAAATCGTGCGGGAGCGCCTCGAAGGCCGCGGATGTGGGTGTCGTACGGCCGCAAGCCGGTTTCAGCGACTGATTCCCATGTGCCAGGCCCTTGTCCCGGGCCGGTCTCTAGCCAGTCGAACTGGAAGTGGAGCTTGGACTCATGCGCAAAGACATCAGCTACCTGGATCCGGTTCTGCCCCGTACCGTCCTGGCTGCCGTGGGCGAGGATCCGTGCTCCACGAGTTGATCGCCGTATGCGCCGAACGAAGATGGCCGTTGCGCAGGCCGCAAGCGCCTTGGCGTAGTCCGGTGACACGCCGGCCTCAATCGCGAGAGCGTGACAGTCCCTGATTGCCCTGACTGTTTCTACGAACTGGAGGGTCTGCCGATCGCACATCAAGGAACCGAACGTCCGGTAGCCGTAGCCGCTGGCCATGACGGTGTGAACGTTTCCGGCTGGAATCGGTTCGTCGGGCACCGCACTGTAGGGTCCGAACGGTTCGAGGGCCGAGAGGTCGACGCGCTCAACTGCTTCCCGCTCCTGCGGGCGCAGTTCGCGGAACACTTTCTTCGTGTCACCCACGGTGTCGGCGGCCAGAAGTATCTCGTCGCGGTACTCGTCCGCGTCGCCCTTGGCCTTCACGGTCTCAAGACTGTGGGGATGCTGGCAGAACAGGCAGCGGGCGCTCTTGCCTTTTCTCTTCCTGCCGTCACCAAGCTCGCCGGATGAGTAGGTGGGCGGCTGATTGGGGCGGCCGTCGATGACCTCGGCCCGCCAGTCATCGCCATCGATAGCCAACCGTAGTGCCTGGCCGGTGTCTCCCGTTCTCGCATACGGGTTGCGAAGGGCGAGGCTTCCTAGCAGCGGAAACCGGCGGCCACACCCGTCGCACGGGATACTGATCGCCCATAGGTAGCCCCACGGGAACGAGCCGTCCGGATTTCTAGGATAGTAAGGCTCCACGGCGGCCCGCATGCGGCGGCCCACCTCGGCGAGGAAGACCTCAAGATCTGCGATTAGTCGTGGCCGACCCTCCGTCTGAAACAGCAACCCGCCTTGGTGAGGCTGCATCCACGGCAGTTGTGGTTCAGAGGACCAGTCCCGTAGCGGGTAGTCGGCGAGGATGCGGCCGGCGAGGGTCGCGACCGGGCTGAGATCGAGCCCGACTGCGGTCGCTCCGAGGCGGGCCGCCTCCAAAGGAATGATGCCGCGACCGGAGAACACGTCGAGCACGACCGGCCGACCATCGGGGTAGAGAGCGTTGACCGCATCGGCCAGCTTGCCAATCGCGCCACGGTCGCCTTCGATCGCGGCGTCGATCAGGTGACGGGTGTCAGGTTGGTCCGGGAGTAGCGCAGTGGCGACGGCCGCGCGAGCCTGGGCGATGGGCCGCGAGGCGAACCAGGTGAAGATTGCCTTCTCGTTCTTCCCCGACCCGGTCGGGTTGCCACATGCCTCGTCGACCGCCGCGCAGGGAAACCAGGCGTCGATGATCTTTCGATTGGCGGCGGTCATGAGCCCTCCATGAGGCGGCGGAGTTGTGCGACTGGGATCTTGAAGCGTTTGATCAGCTTCGGTCCGCCGGCGAAGGTTCCCGCTGGGTCTTGGCAGCGGATGGCCACCCGCGGATCGCCGGCGCAATGGAGAACGACGTAGAGCCAGTAGTCGCGGCCACGTTGCTGCGCCTGCGCCCACTCGTGCTGTTCGAGAACGACGGGTCGCAAGTCGCCGGTGAAGCCCTTGACCTCGACGAGGCGCTGGTCCGTGGTGCCGGGTCGACGGGCGAACAGGTCGTATCCGAGTCCGGCCGTTTGGCGGTCGTCGACGACCCAACCGAGTCCTTCGAGTTCGGCAACGACCCGGGCGATGGCAACCTTCTCCGAGTCGGGATCGCGGCCGAGTTCCTCGCTCCTCGCCCCGCCGGCGACCTGGATCCAGCCGAGAAGGCGCGGGGCGGTGTGGCGGACCTCGTCGATGAGGTCGAGTTGGCCGAGCCGCTCGGCCTTGATGGCGGCGAACCGGTCCAGGGCTTCCCGCTTGGCCTCAGCGGCCAGGTTTCGTACCTGCCGTTTGTAGCGGCGTTCGATGTCGTCGACGTCGGCGCGGGTCTTCGTGGTGATCGCCCGCTGCTCGCGGCCGAGGCGCGCCGCCTCGCCTTCGACAGCCGCCCGGGCAGCGGCGTCGGCTTCGAAACGGGCGGCCGGCACTGGCGCTGTTGGCGGCGCGGTGGTCGGGGCGAGGTTCATGACCGACTCCCATGCAACGGCGAACGCGCCCGCGCCGGAGTAGCGGATGAGGAACGGGACCGTGCGTCGGGTGCGCCGTAGGCCGTCGTGGTGTACGAGGTCGGCGGCGTAAAGGAACAGGGTGTAGCCGGTGAGCGAGGCGAGGTCGACGGCGCCGGCGCCGGCGAGTAGGTCGCCCTCACAGCGGCGGCCGGCCCGTTGGACGAGTTCCTGGAACGCGTCTTCGGTGGGGCCGAGAACGACGACGTCCCCGGCGCGGCGAAACTGCTCCTCCCGAGCCTTGATCACTGCGGCGGCGTCAGCGGCGATCAAGCACTCGTTGCCTGCACCGAATACGTCGGGCAGCGGCGCCTGGCTGGAGCGAAGGACCCGGATTCCGGGCGTCGGCCCGGTGGTCACGGTCCAGCCCTCGACGTTGGCGACCTGGTCGACGAAGGCGGAAACGATCACGGGGTTGATGGCCTGGAGTCGATCGGCGGCGAGCCGCTGCATCGCCTCGCTCGGGTTGACGGGGGTCCTCAGTTGGTCCTCGTCGGCGACGATCTCCTTCGCGCGTGCAACGAGGGTTTCGGTGTCGGGCACGGCAGCGAGAACGTGGGCGACAGCGTCGGGGTCGCGGTGCACGGCGGCCATCGCGGCGCCGAAGTTGAACCCGGCGCGGTCTACGGTCGCGTCGAGCAGGTCGTAGATGCGGCCGTTGAGCGCTCGCGAGGCCGCGGTGAGGTTGTCCAGCATGACCTGCTGGACGCGTCCTTCGCGGGTGTCGGGGGCGATGAGGTGGTAGACGTGCACGTCGTCAGTTTGGCCAATGCGGTGCAGCCGTCCGGCCCGCTGTTCGAGGCGGACCAGGCTCCAGGGGATGTCCCAGTCGATCATCATGTGTGCGGATTGCAGGTCGATGCCCTCGCCGCCGGCGTCGGTGGACACCAGCACCTGGAACCGCCCTGCAAGAAACCTCATCTGCATGTCTTCTCGTGCACGCTGGTCGACACTGCCGTCGAGGACTTCCGTGCTGAATCCGGCGCTGCGAAACAGGCCGGCGAGCCAACGAGCGGTGTCGGTGAACTCGGTGAAGACGAGCAGTTGGCCGCTTCCCGGAGCGATGTCGTGCCCCGCCATGAGTTTGCTGGTCGCCTGCCACTTGGCTGGCTCGTCCTTGGATGTGAGGGCGTGTTCGAGTAGGCCGATCACTCCCTTGACCGCATCAAGTTCTGCGCGGCGGTCCCGGCTGCGGGCTTGTAGGACAGCCTGCTCGGCGTCCAGCCACGCTTCGTCGGAGTCGAGGTCGGCACCGGCGAGATCGCTCCGATCGAACCCGTGCGGGGCGACCGGGTCGACCCGCCCGGCCTGGCTTCCGGACAACACAGCGACTCGACGCCGCAGCGTCTCCAGGGCCGCAGTGATCGAGGATGCCGCCCGCTTGCCGTAGATGGAGTGGGCAAGGATCGAGTCCGACGAGTACCACGCATCGACGTAGTCCATCACCGCCTGGTAGGCGTCGGACTCGGCGGGCGTGAGATGCACCTCGCGGGTCTCGGCGTAGCGGGGACGAAACAGCAGACTCCCGTCCAGGTTCCGCAGGTCCTCCTTCATCCGGCGCAAGAAGTTGTCCCGCCCAGGCCGCAGCACCGTACCGCCGTAGTCCTTTGTCGACTCGTCCCATGGGTAGATGGCCGGGTCGAGGAGGTGCAGCAGCGCCCGGAAGAAGTGCTCCTTGCCGCGGTGCGGGGTGGCGGTCAGCAGCAACAGGTGATGTGCTCTGTCGGCTAGTTGCCGGGCCGCCCCGAGGTACTGCGAGGTGGGCGTGAGCCGGTGAGCCTCGTCGAACACGGCCAACGACCAGGACGCGCGGCTGCCGACGATCTTGCGGCGGACGTCGCTGTTGTATGTATAGAGGTCAATGGAGACGACCCAGACGTCCACGTCGTCACGCAGGTCGAGCGGATCGCGGCCGATCTCGGCAGTGATGCGGTGGGCATCGATGCCGAAGAACCGCTTCAACTCCCTGATCCATTTCCCGACCAGATGGGCGGGGACCACGATGACCGCCTTGCCGGGGACGAGCCCTCGCCGCCGCCCCTCGGCCAGGTACATGCCTGTCATCAATGTCTTGCCCGTGCCCGGCTCATCGGCCAGGAGGAACCGCAGACGTGGCTGGGACAACATCGCGCCGAACACCGCGTCGTCCTGGTGGGCGAAGGGGCGCAGCGGCCGGGTCGCCAGTACCGCGGAGCGGATCCGCGGGATCGCCCAGCGCATCCATTCCGTCCACACCGCGGTGATCGCCCGACCGCTATCGCCGGTGCCATCGGAGGCCGGTACCTTGCAGCTTTCGACGTCACCGCTGCGCACGAAGACCTCAAACAGCCCGCGGGTGGGGGACTTCACGATGCACTCGAAACCCGCGGGCGTCGATGTTGCGGCCACGACGGTGACCAGTTCCCCGTCGACGAGGATCCGGTCGTCCTTGGCGATGTCGACACTCACGCGGTTGCCCCTTCTTGTAGGTCTTCAGCTCGTATGGGACCTGCGCGCGGCAGCTCAGGTGTCCGCAAAGCGGAAGCGCAGTCGTAGCCCGTTCAGGTGGCTGAATGGGATGACTCCGTCGTGCTGCAGTCGGCCCACCACGATGCCAGGATGCACGCCTGCTTCGTGGGCCAAGGCAACGACTTGTGCACGTGATCGAGTCCGCGCTAGTTGTTCGTCGAACGCTCGGGGCAACAGCATTCGCCCGGCGAAGTCATCGGCCTCGCGTTCCATGGCGTCGTCGGTCTTCGCGGGGTTAACGCGGTCGACAAAGGTTAGCCGTTTGCGGTCGTGCAGCAGAATATGCCCAGCTTCATGAAAGAAGGTAAACCAGAAAATGTCGGCCCAGCTGTAACGCAGGCTCAGTTCGATGAGCGGTCGTTCGGAGGGCAGCCATCGTACCGCACCATGTATTCTGGCACCCTTTATCTCTCGCTCGATTACGAGAGCGACGCCAGCCTCAGCACATAGCCGCTCCAGTATTGGGAGCCATTCGGCGGGATCTTCCATGACCGTAAGTTCCCGAACCGTGCTCAGTGACGCGCGAAACTTGGTTCGATCGAAGGCATGGAGGTCGAGTTGTTCGGCACGGATCTCTCCGATGCGGAGCCATGAAGCAAGTGCCGCGTACTCGACTTCGAATGCCTGTGATCTGCGATAAGCGGTTGGCAGGGCCCACACCTGTTGCCAGGCGTCAGGTGTGGCGACCTTAAAGAAAGACAGAACGTCGCGTACGCTGTCTACATTTGACGCGTTCCGCCGTACATAGCCGCGGCGGATGAGTTCGTCGACCGGGAATGTCCGCAGCCATTCGACGTGGGACTCAAGCCGGGTCAGCTCCTCACGGCGGGTGCGGGCCACCTGGTAGTCGCCCTCCAGTTCCGTCCACACCTGGGCGGGAACGCCGGTCACGCGCTCCAGTCGCAGCGCGGTCTCCGCGCTCAGCGTCGCGGTGCCGAGGACGATCTGGTTGATGTGCTTGGTGGACAAGCCGGTGCGCCGGGCCAACTCTGCCTGGCTCATTCCGCGCTCAGACAGCACCTCGACCAGTGTGTCGCCGGGCGGCAGTGCGTAATCTGCAACGTACCGGTATTGATCTGACATAGCGGTCATGAGCCTCCTCCCCGCATCGGGTGGTCGATGACCGAGATCACCGTGGCGCGAACGACGTGCCTGGCCCCGCCAGCTTCGTCGGTAGCCGGCTCCGGCCGGAACAGGATCGTGGCGATACCTTCGACGTCGATCAGCCAGTTCCCGTCCCCGCTGTCACATCGCCGGCAGCGACCCGGCAGGGAGCGAAGGGCCGCGAGCGTCGGGGCCGCCTTCATCTGCTGCAGCCGGCGCCCGACCCGCGGGCCGCCGTCCGGACCCCAGCGTGCCCGTAGCCGTTCCAGGCAGCAGCACACCGCCGCCGTCTCCCGGTCGGCGAACCACAGATCCATCAGCGCGACCCTAGCGTATCGTGCACCTGGCTGGTATACGATCAAGAACCGTGCACCTGGTTGGTGCATGAAACTCCGCACGGCGGTTGCGGGTGGACGGACCGGAGGGGCTGCGGCATGTGGCCGGACAACGAGACCGATGTCGACCTGCTGGGCTTCGACTTCCTGGTTGACGGCCTGGTCGTCGCCTTAACGGAGCCTCGGCTGTTGCCGCTCACCGTCGGGGTGCTCGGTGACTGGGGCTCGGGCAAGAGCAGCCTCATGAGCCTGGCGTGCGCCGAGTTGAAGGTCGAGGCGGCCTCGGGAACGCGGTACGTGTGCGTGCGGTTCAGCCCGTGGCAGTACGAGGACTACGACGACGTGAAGGTCGCGTTGATGACGGCCGTGCTTGCGCAGGTGGGCAAGGAGGCCGCCGGCAACGAGGAGCAGGAGGCGGAGGTCGGCCGGCTCAAGTCGTTCATGCAGCGCTTCGGCCGCCGCAGCCGCCGCGTCGTACGCGGTGGCGTGGGACTGGTGCCGAGCGCCGTACCCGCCGTCGCTCACATGATCGACCCGGCCACCGACCCGACGATGGTCACGCTCGCCCAGAAGGGCATGGAGGTGGTCGCGACCGGCGTCGCGGGCCGGCTGGCAGACCCGACGCCGCCGGTCGACGACCAGCCGGTCACCGATGTCGAAGAGTTCCGGACCCGCTTCGCCGACTTGGTCAAGTCCCTCGACCAGGTCGCCGCGGTCGTGGTGTTCATCGACGACCTGGACCGGTGTCTGCCGGAGACGGTGGTGGACACCTTCGAGGCGATCCGGCTGCTGCTGGGTGCGCCGCGCACCGCGTTCGTGGTGGCCGCCAACCAGAAGGTCGTGGAATCGGCCGTAGACGCCCGCTACCCGGAGCTTCGTGGCGACGGCGGCGGCATCGGCGCCCAGTACCTGGAGAAGATGCTGCAGCTGAAGATCGCGGTGCCAGCCCTGGCGGTGCCGGAGGCGGTGACGTACGTCAACATGCTGCTCGCCGAACTCCACCTGCCCGCCGGCGACTTCGCCAGAGTCCGGGTCCATGTCGCCGGGCAGCGGGCGACGCACTCGTTGGAGGTGGCGTTCAACCTCGGCACGCTCGGAGACCTGGGACTGGCCGTGCCGCCCGAGCTGGCCACCGACCTGCAGTGGGCGGCGGGGCTCGCCCCGGTGCTCGCCCGCGGGTCGCGCGGCAACCCGCGCCAGATCAAGCGGTTCCTCAACATGCTGGAGCTACGCCGGCGCAGCGCGAAGCGCAAGAAGGTGTCGCTGGAGCCATCGGTGCTCGCGAAGCTGATGCTGTTGGAGGACCAGCACTTCGCGGACTTCCAGCAGTTGTTCGACTGGCAGGTCTCCGCCGGAGGACCTTCCTGCCCGCAGCTCGCATCCGCGGAGGCGCTTGCCCGGGCCGGCGCCGACAGCGGTTCTGCTGACGCTGCAGCAGCGCCGACGGCCGTACCTGAGACGCCGACAAGGTCGCCGTCGCGGGCTACGCGGTCAGGATCGGCCGCTCGCAAGGCGGCTCCGGCCGTGGATGAGGCGGTTCGTGCCTGGGCGCTGCGGGAGTCGGTCGCGACCTGGCTGCGGCTGTCCCCGCCGCTCGCTGAGGTCGACCTGCGGCCCTATTTCACCTACTCACGCGACCGGTTGGCCCTCGACGCCGTAACCATCGCGCGGCTGTCGGCCGTTCAGCAGCGCCTCCTCGCGGAGCTGCTCGCCTCGACCGACCAGGTTCGCCGCGCCGGGCTGCGCCGCCTGTCGATGGTGGACCCCAGGGATCGGGATCCGGTCGTCGAGGCGCTGGCTGCGGCGCTACTCACGACGCCCGACGACGCGTTCGTGGCGGTGTGCGAGACGATCGACCACTTGCCGGCGGCCCGGGACGTGCTGTTCCGGGCCCTTGACCGCCTGCCCGCCGCAGCCGTGCCTGTACGGCACGTCGCGGTCGCGGCGCGGCGTCTCCCGACCGACGACCCGCGTACCGCCGCGCTGCTGGCCAGCTGGGCCACCTGCGGGCGTGACGACCTCGCGAAGATGGTCGGCCTGACCCGGCGCCCCGGCGCCAACCCACCCGGCCGCTGATGGGTACCTCCACCGACCGGGCCGGCGGCAGCGGAGGCGCCTGGACCCCGCTGAAGTACGCCGCCACCTCCTACATGAACGCCGCAGAGGCCGGTCACCACAATCAGGTCGCCGGGCGCCGCCTCCTCGCCCGGCACGTTCCGGTGCTTGGGGGCGCCGCCGGAGCGGTGGCCGGTGCCCGGGCGGGACGCACTGGCGCACAGCGCCTCGGCTCGCTGCTAGCCGGTATCGCTTCCGACGGCCTAGCGGCCACCCTCACCGATCGGGGCTTCGTCGACCTCGTCGGCGGTGACCGGCTCACCGTCCTCGACGCCCTCGCCGGGCTCATCGCCGGTGACGGTGCCGATCTGGACAGCCAGGCGGCCCGTGATGCCACGTTCGACGTCCTGATGGACCTGTTCCCGGACGCGGACAGTTGGGCCGATCTCGATGCCGTGCGGGTCGACGCCGATGGTGTGCTGCGGCTGCTGGAGCTGTTCCTCGCCCGGTATGTGTACAACCGCATCCCCGTGATTGCCGAACGGCTGGCCCGGCTCATCGATCCCGCCAAGGCTCAACGAGCCGAGGAGGACCTGCGCCGCATGGTCGAGAGCTTCGTTTCCCTGCGACTCCCCGACGACCCCCTGAGCGTGGACTGGGCCGGCGCCGAGGGCCGGCGGATCATCGACGACACGCTGCGTACCGTCTACGAGGCGCTGGCCGTACTGGAGGACTAAATGATGGACACCGACGGCACGCGCTTCCTGATCCGGCTGGCCCCCTTCGCTGATCGGCCTGCAACCTCCGCCGAACGGCTGCTGGACTGGGCGCCGGGTAGCCGCGCTGCGACCATCGAGTTCGGCGCCGACTTCTTCACCGGGTGGCAGCCGACTGCCACAGGCGGCGACCTGCTGCGGTTCGCCTCCGGCGCATACTGCGTCGACCGAGTCGTCCTCCGCAAGCACAGCCGCGACGCGTGGACCCGCGACCTGCTTATGGAGGCGCCGGTCACCGATCCCCAGGCGTGGGCGCGAGCACCCTGGCGCGATGCCCTGCGATTCCTCACCGGCGACCGCTGGAGTTTTGACCTGCACCCCGCGAACTCGGCGCAGCCGATACCCGGCGTCGGGCTGCCAGTCGACGCGGTGTCGCTGTTCTCCGGCGGGTTGGACTCGCTGTGCGGCGTTATCGACCTCCTCGAAAACAACCCCGGCCTTCGGCTGCTCCTGGTCGCTCACCACGAAGGGGGAAAAGCTTCCACGGCCCAGCGCGTCCTGCACGATGGGCTGGTCGCCGCGTACGGTGCCGAACGGGTGGTGTTGCGGCGAATGTTCTGCCGCCCCGCGCCGCCCAATCCCGGCCAGACCCGGCCACTGCCCGACATCCACGAGCGCACGACGCGCTCACGATCGCTGCTGTTCATCGCCGGAGCGCTGGCTGCGGCGTCCGCCGGCGGAAATCACGTTCCGGTGTACGTGCCCGAGAACGGTTGGATCGGGCTCAACGTACCGCTCACCCGCGCCCGCACTGGATCGGCGAGTACCCGCACCACCCACCCCCATTTTCTCGATCTGCTTACCGTCGCCTGCCGGACGATCGGGATCAATAACCCGATCACCAACCCGTACCGGCTGTACACCAAGGGTGAAATGCTTACTCGCTGCAGTAACCCAGAGCTGCTCGCCTATCTCGCCCCGGCCAGCGTTTCCTGCGCCCACCCGGAGACGGCGCGGTGGCGCGACCGGCTCCAGGGCAACTGCGGCTACTGCCTGCCCTGCCTCGTCCGCCGTGCCGCCCTCGCCACCATCAAGCAAGATCGCGCCGACGAGTACGCCTGGGACGTGCTCACCGAACGGGACCTACTCAACCCGACTGAGCGCACCTGCGCCGATCTACGCGCAACCATCCACGGTGTCAACCCTTACCGCGACGAACTCGATATCATCCGCAACGCGCCCCTTCCGGCCGGCGAGCACCGCGCACATCTGGACCTCTGGCGCCGCGGCGCCGAAGAGATGCGCAGCTGGCTCGCCAACGCGACCGGCCCGGTGGCCCAATTCACCGCGACCGCCTGGAGGCGCCCGTGACGGAAGCTTTGCTCGACACACATTGCCACCTCGACGCCTACGCCAACCCCAGCGCCGTGCTGACCGCAGCCACGGCAGCCGGCGTCGATCTCGTCGCGGTGACGAACACCCCTGACGCCTACCGACGGCTCGCCACCCTCCTGCCCCGTTCGGGGCCAGCTCGGCCAGCGCTTGGATTGCACCCCCTTCATGCCCACCAACTCGGCATGAAAGCCGTGCTGCGCTTCAGCCAACAAGCCCCCCAGGCGGCTTGGATCGGCGAGATCGGCCTGGACTTCTCGCCTGCCGGCCGCGCCACTCGCACCATACAACTCGCTGTCTTCGACGCCTTACTCGCGCTACCGCAACTCCGTGAACGGCCCGTCACCGTACACACTCGTGGCGCGGAACGGGTTACCGTCGGCCGGCTCGTCGCCGCCGGCACCCGAGCCATCCTGCACTGGTACACCGGCCCGCTCGGCGTGGCCGACGACGCCCTCGCGGCCGGTCTGTCTTTCTCGATCAACCCGGCGATGGTCGCCTCGACGAAGGGACACGCTCTGCTCGCCCGCCTGCCCCACGACCGAGTACTGCTCGAAACCGACGGCCCATACACACGTCGAGCAGGGCAATCGTGTGAGCCCGCCAGCCTGCCCACCCTCGTTGACGAACTCGCCCGACTGTGGGAGATGGCGCCCGTGTACGTGCGAGACACCATCGTAGGTAACCAGCGCCGATTACTGACCCCTCCGTAGCAGCCGCCGGACGCTGCGCTGACTCCGAGCGCTTCGAGCCTGCCCGCGAAGGACGAACAATGCCGAGGGGACGCAGCAGCTGTGAACTGTGACTGCGTATGAGGACGTGGGATGACGTCAGGCCCGCCGCCACGGGGGAAGCGCCGGGCTCGACGAGCCAAACCAACACCCCAGACGATGTCAACGTCGGACGCCAAACCAGGTTGGCGAGGTGGCTGTCCATAGATCAGGGCCACGCGGTGTCGGTCAGCAGGTCAACGTCGGCGGGCTTGATCCGCAGGGCGTGCAGGGGCAGCGCGCGGGTGGGGTGGATGACCTCGATCCATTCGGTGCCGTGATGTTCGGTGAGGCACGCGGGAATGGACGGGAAGTACCGCAGCGAGAACCCGGCGAAATACGGGGTGTTATGGCCGGCGATGTCGCGGCCGTGCAGGTGGACGTGGCCGGGGTCGATGCCCCGTTGTTCTAGGTGGGCCAGGACGGCGTGGCCGGCCCGGTACAGCGGGCTGGTCGGCGCCCATCGTTGAGCGATGTGGTCCTGAGCGGCCGGGTCGGTAACTGCGGCGTCCGGCAGGTGCAGCCGTTGCATGGTGATCGCGCCCGCGTCGACGGCCATCGCGAGGCGTTCGCGGTAGGGGCGGGGAATCCACCGGTCCAGGCCGTCGAACTGGGGCAACATGGCGTCGCGCGGGGCGCGGCCGGCGGTGTCGTCGATCTGGATGGCGTGCAGCCGGTCGAGCGCGGCCGACAGCGGGTCGCCCTGCCGCCACAGCAGGGTGAGCGGGAAGTCCACCCGGTCGCGGGCCTCGAACAGGAACTGGTAGCTGCGCGCGGCACCGACCAATGCCCGACGGATGAGGCTGTATGGGTCGCGGCCGTAGGACAGGCAGGTAGCGAAGTGGGTTAGCCACCGATCGTCCTGCCGGTTGATCTCGACCTCGATGTCGAGATCGTGGGGATCGGTGCCGCCGCGGGCGTAGGAGCCGAACACGTACACGTAGGTGACGAGGCTCAGCGGCCACTCTTCCCGGCCGGCGTCCAAGGTGGCCAGCAGTTGTTCGGCGAGTTGGGTAGCGCGCTGGCGTTTCACGCCCGCCAGTGTCCCAGCCCTCGCGCCCGCCAGCGTCCTGTCCGATCGACTGAGGGGTGCTGCCGCGACATCAACAGTTGTCCTGGGATCGACCACGGGGCCGGGGATGCGTAGCACCCGGGCGGGCGCGGCGGCCAGGCGCGCCCGCAGGCCCGATCACGGGATACATCGCCGCCAACGACTTGCCGTCCGTCACAAGCTGGAAGGTCCTGGCGCTCGCCCACTCGCCGCCAAATAGCACCCCGGGTCAGAGCGTCGAAGACGCGGCTAGGGCGTCACTGTTGGGTCGGATGAACAGCTAGCGTCGGTGTAGGGGCACGTTGTCGAGGGCGGCGAGGCGTCGCCATTGTGGGAGGGGTAGGCCGCGGGGGTCAGCGTCGAGGACTTGGATGCAGACGTGGTCGGCGCCGGCCTGCCGGTGCTGTGCGAGGCGTTCGGCGATGGCCGCCTCGTCACCCCAGGCTACGAGCGCGTCGATGAGCCGGTCACTGCCGTCGTGTTCGAAGTCCGCCGTGTCGAAGCCGAGTCGGCGAAGGTTGTCGGTGTAGTTGGTCAGCGGGAGGTACCGGCGAACGTGTCGGCGCGCGGTGTCGCGGGCGCGGGTCTTGTCGCTGTCGAGGACGACGGCCTGCTCCGGGACGAGTAGCTTGCCGGGTCCGAGGATCTGCCGTGCGGTGGCGGTGTGCTCGGGTGGAACCAGGTACGTGTGGGCGCCGTCGGTGTGGGTCGCGGCCAGGTGCAGCATGCGTGGGCCGAGTGCCCCGATCAGGCGGATCGTGGTGCTGGCCCGGACCGCGCGGTAGCGGTCGCTGAGCTGGTCCATGGCGGTGAGGTAGTCGCGCATCGCCTGCAGTGGCCGCTGGTAGCGCAGCCCGCGGACGTCGTTGACCAGTCTGGTGTGGCTGACGCCGAGGCCGAGGATGAACCGTTCGGGATATGCCTCGCTCAGCGTGTGGTGGGCCGCGGCCGTGGACAGCGGGTCGCGGGCCCAGATGTTGGCTACCGCGGTGGCGACGAACAGTTGCTGCGTGGCGCCGAGCAGGATCGCGGACTGGCTGATCGGTTCGCGACCGATGTTCTCGCCCACCCACAGCGAGCCGTAGCCGAGGGCCTCCACCTCCTGGACGGTGTCGCGCACGACCGAGGCGGGCTGGAAGTCGAATTGGGCGGTCCAGATGCCCAGGCCGGTTAGGTTCACCGCTCAGCCCTGGTTGCCACGAGGGTCAAGGCGCGGGCGAAGTCGTCCAGCTCGCCCTCAAGGTCGCCGCCGGCGGCGGGGTTGCGCTGCTGGATCAGTCGTCGGATCCGGCGTGCCTGTTGCAGAATCGGCATGATCGGCTGGTGTCTGGTGGTCGACAATGCGTGGCGAGTGAGGCCGACGGCCTGGTCGACGTTGTCGGATTGGATTGCCGCATCCGCAAGCGCGAGGGTCAACACTGCCCGGGCTTTGGTGTGCGACTCGGGCAACGCGCCCAGCGACCCGCGCAGCGGCGGTACCGCCTTGTCAGGTTGGCGAAGCAGCAGTCGACTGGTGCCAGCGTAGTACCGCAGATCGAGCAAGCCTTGATGGAAGTCCATGCCGTGTCGCCGGTCGCGTTCGCTGGAGTGCTCCGCAGCCTCGTGCGCTTGGGCGTACGCGGCCTCATATCCGTGGTGGTCTGCCAGGCTGGCCCGTCCACGCGCCTCCAACGCGAGCAACCATGCCTGGGTCGTGCTGTCTGCACCGAGGCCGGCGAAGTAGATGCCCCGTTCAATGACTTCCATGGTCCGCCTATGGTCACGCCGATGCCACGGGATCAGACTCTGGGCGCCCAGCAGCCACGCACCCAGGCCCCACGCCTCGGCCTCTTGGGCGGCCGTGAATGCAACGTCATACCACCTGTCAGCCTCGCCGTGCTCGTCGATGTCAAAGCATGCCCAGGCGCGAATGCCGGCCAGCCTGCCAGCCAACGTCACCAGCCGCCGTTGGTGACCCAGCGACTGCGGCCGGCGCAGCTGAGCAAGGACCGCGCGCATCAACACCCGGACCTGCCACAGCACCTCATCTGGCCCCAGACGCGCGAAGTGCCGATCCAACCGCTCGCAGGCGAGCTCGGCCGCAGTGAGCGCGCCGGCGCTGATGCTCCGCCGATCTAGTGCGAGGGCAAACTCAACAAGATCCGTGTCGGCCATGACTTCTGGTGCCTGATCCACCGCGTCGCGCTGCGCGTTCTCGACTACCTCGAACTGGACGGCGGCCCACTCGCCCCGGATCTGACGGTACGTGGCTTCCCGCTCGACCTCGATAAGCTCGGCCACGTCGCGGTGCTGCTGGCGGGTCAGCGTCTGTAGCTCCTCGTAGGCGCGCAGCAATGCGCCGTGGGCGTCCAGGGCTGTGTCGCACTGCTGCCAGAACCTCCGGCTGCACGTGGAGTAGCCCGTCTCGGCGTTAGCGATCGTGCTGCGCCCGAAGTGGATCTGCTTGGCGAGCTGGTGCTGGTTGATGCCGACCGCATCCCGGAGGGCAGCAAGCTGGCGGCCCAGAGCCCGCTTGGCCTCGGTGATCGCTTCCGGGTCGATCATGCCCGCCCCTTGTCGAGTGGCGATGTCGCGCATTGTCGCAGACCGCCGTCGATCGTCCAATGCAGCTCTTTTCTGGGGCCGACGCCGGCGAAGCGCGCACCACGCTGGAAGTCGACCGTCTCGCCGATACCGACGAACTCGGCGCACCACGTCCACCGTGCCGCAGCGCGGTACCCGATCTGCCGTGTCAATGAATTGTCATTACTTGCTGCTCCCGCTTACCGACATCGACTGTAGTCGTTTGACTACAGGTAGCCGCGGTCCGGGGCGACGAAGACCGACAACCGTCGTGGCCCCCGGGCAGCCGTGAAGGCGACGAGGCCAGCCCGGCGGCCGTCGTGCAGCCGGCACCGAGCCGGGACCGACGCCAGCGCAAGCAAGCGCTGCCCGTACTGGCGGTTTGTGATGGCAGTGCGCAATGCGGCGGCACCCGCACCACCCCGGACCGCAGCGGTCCGGGGAAGAGTCGAAGAGGAGGGACACGATGTCCAACAGCACCCTGTCCGAGCGCCTGGACGAGCCCGCCGACGAGTTCGATCTGGACGTCACCCTGCTGGAGATGACGGACGCGGCCGGTCTGGTGAACGTGACCGACGACGGTTGCGGCAGCACCTGCGGCGCCTGCACCACCGGCGTTCACTGACCAGGCTCCAGCCCGCCGAGGCATTGGTCGGCGCCGCAGTACTGGTCTCCTGGTCGGCGGCGCCGACCGTGCGGTAAGCACAGCACGGTGACGGAGGTAGACGTGCGTTCCGACCCCTGCCGCAGCGGCTTTCGCGTCGCCGGTACGGCCCTTGTCCGCGCCACTGTCCACCCGCGGCAGGACCTGCCACCATGGCCCGACCTTGCCGATCCTGCGCCCGCGCGGGTGGCCACCTGGGTCGAGTGGCTTCGGCAGGTGTGGGCGATCGATGACATCGCCGAGGCGCTGGAGCACGCAAGCCCGGTGCTCGCCCAGAAGGTGCACGCCCTGTGCGCGATGCAGGATCCAGCGGCCCGGGAAACCCGGCGGGCCGTGCTGTCAGTCGGCCGTTACCTACAGCGGATGGCCGGACGGCCAACGCCGTTCGGTCTGCTGGCGGGGGTGGCCCCGGCGTCCTTCGCGGCCAGCCCCGAGCTGTCGTCGGGCAGCCAGCACCAGGCAGTCGCACGGGCCGGAGCGCAGTGGCTGGCCCAGGTCATCGCAAAGCTGGAGGACTGCCCCGGCCTTCTGGCCAGGCTTGCAGTGGTCGCCAACAGCACGCTTATGGTGCGG
>WNGA01002295.1_pt1 | contig 29232 bp, 29 predicted proteins | sample 5400061 | NCBI WGS metagenome assembly WNGA01 (sample SAMN13153366, study PRJNA577476) | soil metagenome | isolation source: 100 cm soil or saprolite under grassland replicate 2 | place: USA:California | collected 2016-06-15
CGTGTCCCGAATGGGAGCTGAAACGCGCGCGCACCGCCTTACGCCGCCTTCGAGTCTCGCGCGAGCGGCAACCACCGATGCGCGCCGGACATCACCTGTAGCCCGGCGGGCATCAGCTCATCTTGCGAGCGGATTTTGGTGGGTCGGGCTGCCGAGCGATCGCGTCATTGGTGGCCTGGAGCAGTGCCTCGGGTTCCATATCGAAAAGGATCTGCTTCTCGAGGGCGAGCATGGCGACGCCGTGCGCGAGGGCCCACAGGCGGAAGTAAAGGTCCTTCGCGGCGGGTCCGCCCGGTCGTTTCGCCGAGCAGCGTTGGACGGCGCCGAAAACGAGCTGGAACACTTGCCGCGCCGCCTGCTATCGCGCGCGGAAAGAAACTCGCCACCCTCCTTTGCGTCGGATGCCATCTCGATCCGGCCACCGGAGCGCTCACTGGCAAGCAGCTGGTCGACATTCCGACGAAGTTCGGAACGGTCTACTCGGCCAATATCACCGCACATCCGACGAAGGGCATCGGCTCGTGGAGCGACGGCGAGATCGCCTATCTCCTTCGCACCGGCGTGGCCCGCGACGGACGCTATCTCCCGCCATCGATGACCAAGCTGCCGCACATGGCCGACGACGATCTGCACGCAATCATCTCGTTCTCACGGTCGGGCGACCCGCTGGTAACCCCCATGGACCTGAATCCCAAGGGGGTCTCTCAGCCTTCTTTTTTGACCAAGCTCCTCTGCCACTTCGCGTTCAGGAAACTGCCGTATCCGACGCAGCGGATCGACGCGCCGCCGGTCACCGACAGGGTGGCGTACGGGCGCTATCTCGTTGCCGCCCTCGACTGCTACGGCTGCCACTCCGCAAGCTTCGAGAACATGAACATCGCGGAGCCCGAGCGTTCGGCTGGGTACCTCGGAGGGGGCAACGTTCTCATCGACTTGCGTAGCAAGCCGATCCGTTCGGCGAACCTCACGTTCGACGAGGAAACCGGGCTCAACCTATCGAGGCACGGCGGCTGTACGAGCGCGCCATGGCGCTGGCGACCAGTCGAGCCGAGCAGCTGGGCTACGAGAGGAAGCTCAAGCTCATTGAAAATTGACGACGCCCTCGGGAAGCCGAGCCGGCAGACCGAACAGCGGGAACAGCTTCGGGAAGCTGAACCGAGTGATTTGCGAAACGCGTCCTCCACGGAACGCGAGGAGCGAGATCGCGGCCGCCTCGTACGCGCCGTCCCCTGTCATGGGCCGAGTGTAGACGCCGACCGCGGGCTGCCCGTTCGCGCGGAGCGGCACGAGATGGTACTGGTGCGGCTCCGCTGCCATCACGCTCGCGAGGAATCGCCTGATCGCTTCGCGCCCCGCGAACCACTCCGGTCGCGGCGGCATCGAAAGGCGCGCGTCCTCTGCAAGGAGCGCGGTGAACGCGTCGACATCGCCGCTCTCCCATGTGGTGATGTAGCGCCGTAGCAGGGCCGTATCGTCGGAGCTCGATGCCTCCTGCGACACGTCCTGGTCCTTTCGCGCCTCGACGCTCTTGCGCGCGCGCTGCAGGAGAGAGTTCACGGAAAAGACGCTCGTCTCCAGAAGGGCCGCCGTCTCCTCTGGCTTCCACCCGAGAACGTCGACGAGAAGGAGCGCAGCGCGCTGCTTCGGCGACAAGAACTGCAATGCGGTGATGAACGCAAGGCCGATGCTTTCGCGTAGCGAGATTCGCGTATCCTGCAGCTTGCCGGCGTCGTCTGCCAGGTCGAGCAGCGTGTCGGGAGCCGGCTCGACCCAGACCCATTCGTCCGCTGGTGAATCGAGCGCCGGCGCCGTGCTCACCGACGGCGCGACCAAGTGCGGAAGAGCTCGCCGGCGACGCGCCTTCAGCAAGTCGAGGCATGCGTTTGTCGCGATCTTGTAGAGCCACGCCCGCGTCGCGCTGGTCGACCTGACCTCATCCTGCTTTTGCCATGCTCGGAGCAGGGTCTCCTGAACGACCTCTTCCGCATCCTGGAGCGAGCCGAGCATCCTGTAGCAGTGCAGCGTGATGGCGCGCCGATGCTGCTCGAAGTTCGCCCGAAAGGACTCCCCGCTCGCACGGCCGGCCATGGCGCGAGCATGCCACAGGAACCTTCCCCGTTGCACGCCGATGAAATTGTGCCCCTCGCGTCGTCTCAGGGTCAGGAGGTCAAAACGACCCAAGAAGAGGAAGGAGAACTTGTCATGAAGATCGAAGGATCCATTGCTCTCGTTGCGGGTGCGAACCGAGGACTCGGCAAGGCGCTGGTTCTAGCCCTTGTCGAGGCCGGAGCAGCCAAGGTCTACGCCGCGGCTCGAGACGAAAGGAAGGTCTCTGCTAACGGCTCACGTGTCGTGCCCCTCACGCTCGACACCACGAAACCCGAACAGATCGCCGCTGCCGCGAACAAGGCAAGCGACGTTACGCTGCTCATCAACAACGCAGGTCTATTCAGCTCGTTTGACGTCCTGACGACGAGCCAAGCGGAGATCGACGCCGATTTTCGCACCAATTTTCACGGGACCTTCGCGGTCATCAAGGCGTTCCTACCGACGCTCGAGCGCGCCAACGGCGCCACCATCGTGAACGTCCTGTCGATCTCGGCGCTTGCGAGCGTCCCGCCCTTCGGAGGCTACGCCGCATCCAAGGCCGCGGCCTACTCGATCACCCAAGCCTTGCGGCCGGAGCTGAAAGCAAGGCGCATCGAAGTCCTCGCTCTTCCCGGGCCCATCGATACGGACATGGTCAAAACGCTCCAGATACCCAAGACCAGCCCGGCCGAGACCGCGAAGAATCTTCTCGCTGGGATCGCTCGCGGTGACGAAGAGATCTTCCCCGACCCCATGGCGCAGCAGATGGGCGCTCTTTGGAGCAAGAGTAACAAGGAGCTCGAGCGAGCGTTCGCGAGGCAATCATGAAAGATCGAAATTTCACCACGACCATTTCAGTGGACCAAAGTCCGGAAGAAGCCTTCGCAGCCATCAACGACGTTCGTGGATGGTGGTCGGGAGAAATTGAAGGGAGCACCTCACCGACCAACTCGGTGACGAGTTCACGTATCGATATAAAGACATCCATTACAGCAAACAGAAGATAACGGAATCACTTCCTGGCAAGAAAGTCGTTTGGCTCGTTTTGGACGCTACCCTCCATTTCGTCGAAGACAAGAGCGAGTGGAAGGGCACAGCAATTACTTTTGAAATCGCCAAAAACGGCAACAAGACCGAGGTCCGCTTCACCCACGTGGGCCTGGTTCCTAACCATGAATGTTATGGCGCCTGCTCGAACGCATGGGGCTTGCTCATCAGCGGTAGTTTACGAAGCTTGATTGCTACAGGTAAAGGGCAGCTCCCTATTCTGTAGGGTTCGCCTTGAAGCTCTATCACTTCCCGAGCTCGATCAACTGTCTCAAGGTGCGCGCCGTGGCTTACGAGCTGGACGTGCGCCTCGAGCTCGTGACCGTGAACATTCTCAGGCGCGAAACAGACGCGCCCTTCTTTCGCGCGCTCAACCCAAACGGCCTCGTTCCAGTGCTCGTCGTTGGAGACTTCGTCCTCTGGGAGTCGAACGCGATCATCACGTACCTCGCGACGACCCACCCAACGCCGTCGCTCTTGTCGATGGATGCGTGCGAACGCGCCGATGTCGACCGGTGGCTCCACTGGCAGTCCGCTCACTTGGGTCCGGCGCTCTCCAGAATCGCCTTCGAGGGTTTCGTCAAGCCGATGACCGGCTGCGGCGCGACCGACGCATCGGCCGTGGCCATCGCACGCTCTGACTTCGCGCGGCACTGCGGCGTGCTCGAAGCGTCACTCATCGACCACGAGTACGTCGTGACCCGATTGTCCGTCGCCGACTTCGCCCTGGCGTGCGTCCTCATCGCGTCTCCGATGGTCGGGCTCGACCTTCGAGCGTATCCGAAGACCGGCGCGTGGCTGGAGCGGATGCTCGGGAGAGAGAGCCTCCAACGAGCCCTAGCAGAGGCTCATACGTCGATTTCCGCAATGTATGAACCTGGCCCTTGGCTCGCTGCGCCGCGATGAAATGGCGAGGGTGGCGTCGTCTTAGCTAAAGGAGGAATCGAAAGATGGATATTCTACACAGAGTCGGAATCAAATCGTCGTCCCCGAATGCTGCCTACCATGCATTGACCACGCGCGAAGGTCTTTCCGGCTGGTGGACGCACAACACGCAAGGGGAATGTAACGTCGGCGGAGTGCTCCAATTCCGCTTTGCGGCCGGCGGTTTCGACATGAAGGTTCTCGAGCTTCAGCCCGGCAAGCGCGTGCTATGGCAAGTGGTCGACGGGCCCAAAGAATGGATCGGCACGAAGGTAAGTTGGGAGCTCAAACAGGACGGCGACTATACGATCGTCCTCTTCAAACATGAAGGTTGGAAGGAGCCGGTGGAGTTCATGCACCATTGCAGCACCAAGTGGGCGGTCTTTCTATTGAGCCTGAAGGCGCTTCTCGAAACCGGGAAGGGTGCCCCGGAGCCAAACGACATCAAGATCGACAACTGGAACTAGCAGAGTCGCGATGGACTCACGTACAGGTCCCGTCTATGCTGCGTGTCCGGGGAGGATTTCGATGAACCAGGAGAGAAGGAAGTCCAACCAGGATCGGCACGTCAAGGCATGCGAGGCACCTCCTGAAGGGCGAGGGTATCTGTGGGATCCATCGGGCGCGGCCGATGGGGTGAAAGTCGCCAATTGAGTGACTCTTTCAGCAAGTTGACAGAACCTTGTATTATCCGATCAAGGCCTCAAAGCCGCGTCTCGGGAACAGGGTCAGCCATCATGCTTCCCAATTTGGAGGCAAGGCCATTCGAGGTCGCGACCGTGTCTTCACCGATGGCCCGTACGCCGAGACCAAGGACCTCGTGACCGGCAGTCTCATCCTCGACGCCGCTTCGATCGAAGAGGCGGCGGGCGCGACACTGCCCTATTTTCGAATTCGGTGGATCCGTCGAGATACGGGCCTGCGTCTTCTGCCTTCTCGCGCCGGTCGGACGGGCGCTCGGACTACAGCGCGCGTGGAGCTAGCCCGCGACGACAGACATGTTTCTTGTGCTTGGCGGGAACAATTGCTGAGCGGGCGAGTCTGATTCGAGAACGGAGAACCCTATGGCTGGCATGGCAGTGGATTCTGGCGCCCCACGTGGGCGGAGGCCGGTCGACAGCGAGATCAACATGATCCCAATGATCGACCTGCTCGTATGCTGCATCTCGTTCCTACTCATCACTGCGGTGTGGTCCCACATGTCGCGTCTGAACGCCGACGCGCAAGTGCCGGGACTGCCACGGGAAACAGTCGTGATCACGCAACCTCCGGATAAGATGCTTCACGTCGGCATGTTCAAGGAAGAAACGTTCACCCTCACGTGGAAGCAAGGTTCCACCATTATCAACGCGATCGAGATTCCGCGGCGCCCGATCGAGATCGACGACGGCACCATTTCCACTATCCGCTATCCCGAGCTCGCCGCCGAGATCAACGCCGAATGGAATGCCAATGGGGCACACCGTGACGCGAGTGACAAGAAACTCGACCAAGCGGTGATTCACACCGACAACCAAGCATTGTTCAAAGAGATCGTCGCGGTGATTGACGCGATTTACACGCCGAAGCGGGACGTCGGTGCCTCGGAATATCTTCCTGCTTTCAATGTGACTTTCGCCGCGAACTGAGGAGCGAAGTTCGGCTTCCGCGTTTCCCCACGCGGCTCTCGAGTGCGCATTTGCAAATGCATCTCCCGAGCATCAAAACGTCCACGTTCGATGCGTGTCGCTTAATTTTAGGGCCCTCCGTACACATTCCCGTGCCCGTTACGGTCACGTGTACGGGCGAATTCACGGGCAGCGTGGCTACCAGGCTTCTCGCTGCGAATGAGAATCAACCAGCGGAATGGGACGGGGTCTCGCAACCATAGGACGCGCCCGAGGAAACTCTCGGCCTTCTCAGGTGTGACATCATGGTTGAATCCTTCCCGGTCGGGGTGACGCTTGCTCTCTGCGATACCCATCGTTCTTCTCGCGACGAACGCCCCCGTGCCTGCGGCGGTCAGCGTGGATACGAGCCGCATCGAAGCGACCGGTTGGAAGGGGGAAGAAGTACGTCAGCTTCGGGGATCTTTGCTTGCGCGTCTGCTCGAACAGGGTTACCGGGTCGCGCCCGGCCCCCAAGACGCACAGATCCGCCTCGCCGTGCTGAAATCGGGTGAAGGATTCGTGGTCGAAGCCACCGCGGCGAGCCATCGTGAATACCGGATCGATCCCGGTCCGTCGGCGGTCGTCTCGTTGGAGATCCTCCACCGAGCGACGATGGTCGTAGACGAGGTACGCGGATCGGTCACCCGAGAAGGCGGCGCACGCGTGTCGCTCACGAACCCGTCCGATGTAGGTGGCGTCGACCGGCCGCTCACCAAACGGTCCGTCAGCATCGAAGTGACCGGACCGCCGGAAGACGTCACCGCAAGTCGATTGCGCGAGGAGCTGGCGGTGACCCTTTCGAGCTCGGGGTTGATGCTGGTCCCCCGTTCGGTCCCGCACGATCGAACGGTGTGCGTCACCGTCGATGCCGATCAGGTGACGCTTGCGACCGGAGCGGGTTCGACGTCGTGCGGAGCTCCTGCTTTGAAGCTCGCGCGCACAGCCCTGTCGCGCGACGAGCTCGCCGCGCACATACGTGGTCACGTCTCGAGGCTACTCCCAACCGAGGCCACGTCCGATGCGGTCAGCCATGCAGAGCCGGTCGGCGAACGGCCTTCCGGCGACAAGACCAAGTCTCCCCTGCAGACGCAAGCCGTCAGAGCCGATCGCGGGTGGCTCCTCGGCTTCGGCGTCGGCGCAGGGATCCTCTCGAGAACCGGCGCAAACGACCCGCTCCTTCAGGGCGACGTCGATCTCCGATGGCCGTCGGGGTGGGGCGCACGTCTCCTGGGGAGCTTCAGTTATTCGACCGGCGCGCCCACGCTCGCCATCAGCGAAACGTCGATCCAGATCGGTCCCACCTTTTCATTGCCATTGACCACAGCCTTGGCCGTCCATTTCGGGCTTCTCGGCGGCGTGAGGATTCACCATTACTCCTATCGCAGTACCGACAATGGATCCCGCGTCGGCTACGACTTCGCTCTTCCCGCCCAGATGACCCTCGACCTCGGGGCTTCGTGGGTCCTCGGGCTTACCGTCTTCCCTGGCCTCACCGGCCCAACGCGTGATCATGAAATCGCCGGCACTATCGTGTGGAGTCGCAGCCCCGCTTACCTTGGGCTCACCGCGGGAATCGGGGTCGTGTTATGAATGGAGTGAACGTGGCAGCCAGTCAAAGACAGAGCGCCACCGAGCAAGCTCGTCGGCCGGCAACCACCGCGGAGAGTCTGTCGTGGCTTTACGACCGGTACCGCGAAGAGGTGTACCATTTGGCGCTCCGATATGGCCGGGGGAACGCGGCATGGGCCGAAGACGTCACCCAGGACGTCTTCCTGCGGCTTTTTCGCGCGCCAAGGGTGCTTCATGAGCATGAGACGCTTTCGGGGTGGTTCTACCGGGTCACCACCAACCGGTGTCTCAACAAGCTGCGGGCCGACGCTCTTCGGAGATCGATCCCCCTCAACTGGTTGTGGGGCGACAGCATGCACTGCGAGCAAACGCCGGAGGCGGTCGCCATGGCACGCGACGAACTGGCCCGCGCCTTCGATGCGGTGAACGCGCTGCCGATCAAAGAGCGTATCGCCTTTTTCATGCACCACGTCGATGGCAACGAGCAAACGGAGGTGGCCCGGGTCCTGGGTCACTCGAAAGGCTATGTGTCGAAGCTCTTGAAACGAGCGGAGGAACGCCTCACGGCAGCAGGATGGAAGGTGGAACATGGTCGGCGATAAAGACCTCCCGTCACTGCTGCGAGCGCACGACGATCGCCTGAGACAAACTCCGATGAGCCTGGCCGCGCGCGTGCGGATCCACCAGGAGCTGCGCGTCGCACGAGGCGAAGGCCGGCGCGAATGGAGCCGCTTGGCAGTCGCCGTATTGGGAAGTGCGGCGCTCGGTGCCGGGGCGACATTCGTTTGGGTAGAACTTCACCGGGCGCCGCCGGCCGCCTCGTCCAATCCGGCCGCGAGCATGGCGATGTTTTCGTCAGACGCCGGAGCCTGCACGATGGAGGAACGATCCGATGGCGCCGCGTTTTCTGGGCGGTGCACGCTTCAACTTCGATCGGCGACCGTTCGCACGGAAGCCAATACAGAGGTTCGCAGTCGCGAAGACGGTGTGGAGATGTTGTCGGGCCGGGCCTGGTTCGACGTCGCCCCGGTGCGCGCGGGTTCGACGCCCGTGCGCGTTCGCGTGGCCGGAGGCCTCATCGAGGTCATCGGAACGAAGTTCTTGATCGAGCAGAATGCAACGAGTGGGTCGGTCGAGCTCTTCGAAGGGATGATCCGCTTTCGTGCGGGTGCAGGACGCGCTCCGATCGAGATCCATGCGGGAGAAAAGTTTCGCTGGTCGAATCCATCCTCGGCTTCCGATCCGCCGATGCCATCGGGTGAGCGCCCCGATGACCCACCGCCGCCCATTGCGCCCGCTCCTCCGGCCCCTTCTGCGCCGCTCGCGCGCACGCCTCGAACGCCGCCGCCTGCTGCCGACCTGCCGCAAGCCGAAGCGGAGCTCGGCCCTGCCGGTCATGACGGCCTAGACGCTTCTACGGCATCACCTCACGACCTTGCCTTTCGGGTCATGCGCCTGCGTTCGGAGGGTCGCTACCAAGAAGCCGCGGAGGCGTTGGCCCAAGCCCATTCGGCAAAGCTCGACGCCCGCACGGCTGAGGTCTTGAGCTTCGAAGAAGGAGAGGTGCTCGAACATCTCGGTGATACGGCGAGAGCGTGCGCCCATTGGAAAGAGCATGTCCGGCGCTTTCCCGATGGAAGGTACCGGGACTTCGTCGCCAAGAAGACGAGCCGCCTCGGGTGTCAATTGAATTGAGACATCACAGGAGGAGCAGCCCATGAGAACGAAGTGGTTTCGGTGGATGGCGGCCGCGGGGCTTTCCCCGATGCTGTTCGGTACCGTGTCGCACGGCGAGACCATCCACCACGGCATCGCGCGCGAGCCGGGTAACTCGATTCCCGACGGTTCGCAGGACATCTGCCAGGGAGTGCCTTCCGAGGTAGCTCTCATCCCGCATCTGACGTCGGGTTTCGCGATCAGCGATCCTTCGTCTTCGTCGATCGAACTGGTGTTTTCCGATGTCGTGCTCGCCTGTCGCAAGTTCGATAGCTACAACGTCCTGGAGACCACCCAAGAGACTTGCTCCAGCGGCTGGGCCTATGCGCTCACGATTCCTCCCGAGCTCCAGAAGCCCGGCGTCTACATACTATCGGAGCACGGAGGGATCGGATTCGAGCAGGCCATGGCGATGGGCGACTCGGACCGGGGGTGTGGCGGCCGTTTCTCCGGCCCGGGTAGCGGATCGGGGACGACCGGGAGCGGGCCAACGCACACCGGGCCGCCAGGCGTAACGCTAGAGATCTACAGCGTGACCGATCAGTGTATCACCGGTCGGTTACAGGGCTTGAGCAGCGGGCAGATTTCCCCGCCGCCACCGGATTTCAACGGTGGGTTTCACGCCGTCCGCTGCGTCGCTCGTTGATCGCGAGCGTCCGCTCAGAGTCGGGCGCGCACTCCGGCCATCACGGTGATGGGCTCCTGCAGCGCCGGGCCGGAGACGCCGCGCAGCGCGTAATGGTGGTTCGTCAGATTGCGCCCGGTCAAGAACACGTCCAGCATCTCGATCGGGGAATAGAGGACGCTGGCGTTCACCTCGTAGGGGGCCTTCAGACTGACCCCCATGTTGTTGTAAGTATCGGTGAGATTCTCGGGCGTCGAACGCAGAACGAGGCTCGGCGTGACCGAGAGGTTGGGCAGAACGTTCACCGTAATGCCGGCACGCACGTTGTGACGCGAGATCTGATCGAGTCCGGACTTGCGCCCGTTGAGCGTTCGCCGGAAGTCCACGTACGAGTACGACGCCCACGGAGCAAGCGATTGGATGCTGTAGCGCGAAAACAGGTCGAAGCCGATCGCATTGCTCGATCCCAAGTTGATCGAGTGCCGGAGGAGGGGAGCTGGCGTCGGCGCCGTGCCGACGGGTGGCGCATCCAAGTACACCAGGCTCGAGACGAGCGTTTCCGGAGCTTCGGTTTGAGCGGTGATGAGGAGATTCGATTGGTGATTGAAGTAGGCGGCGGCACCTGCCAAAAGGTGCTTGTCCTGCCAGGTGAAGTTCACTTCGTTGGAAATCGCGCGTTCGGGCTCGAGATTCGGATTCGGTCCGCTGATTTGTACGCCGTTGTAGAAGATGTTGTGCTCGTAGTAAGGGGGCGGCGCGATGTACGCCATGGAGAAGATGTACTTCATCGTCAGCCGCTCATCGATTCCATTGTAGATCAGCGCGGCACGAGGGCTCACCGGAACTTCGCTGAAACGCGAGCTGACGTCGGCTCGCAGGCCGGCAATCGCCCGCAGGCGGTTGGCGAACCGATGAGAGCCCTCGGCGTACACGCCGAACTGTTTGTAATGAAGATCTTCCGCCCGCGGAACGTTCACCGCCGACGTCGGATCGTTCGGCCGGGTGTAGTAGGTGAGCACGCCGGCCTGCGAAACGATGCCCTCGTTGGGATCCGCGCCGTCGAGAACCGATGCCTTGGCAATGACGTCGTAGTTCGAGGCGATGGCACCGAAGACCACCCGCGTTCGATTGGAGATATCCCAGTCGACCTTTTCTTCGATCGATTCGGACGTGCCGATACCGTACTTGAAATCGTGCAAGTACAGCTCCGGTGGGACCGGAAAGACGTAGCGCGACTTGGGGTCGATTTCGTAGCGATTGAACGTGAAGATCGAATGAAGCGTCACGTCAGTGCCCAGCACCAAGGCGTGCTGTCCTTCCACGACCAGCGAGCGGTCCCGCCACTTGGCTTCGTCGATCCAGTAAAGAACCGGGTTCCTGCCACCTTCCCCGCTCCCTTCCGTCGAGCTTCGCTGACTCTCTCGGAACCACGCCTGGACGGAGGCATTCTTCGCCTCGATTCGTAAGAAGCCGTTGTATCCGAGGTCTCCGCGAACCGGATTGGCGTTGGGATCGCGACCGAACGCCGGCAGATGGTCCTGGTAGTTCCTGTACCAATCGGGATACTCGTTCTTCAGATTGCTCAGGTCCGAGCGCTTGTAAGAAAAGTAACCGGTAACCGCGATGGGGGACTCTGACTGTTCCCGGATGTTGGTGCCGAACCAGGCAAAGCCCTCGGCCGACTTGTACATACCGTAAGCGCCGAGCACTTCGGCTTTCTTTTCGCCCGGACGCTTGGTCCTGATGTTGATGACCGCGCTGATCGCATCCTGCCCGTACATCGTCGATCCCGGACCGTAGATGATTTCGATCTGCTCGGCGGCGCGAACGCTGACGTCGTTGCGGATCATCAACTCTTCGCCCCCCGGCGGGTTGACCCTCATGCCGTTGATGAGCAGCACGATCTTGTTGTTGCCAACCACGCCGCGTACGGGGGCGAGCGAACCCTGCTCGGAGTAGTAATATTCGACCGTCTCCATGCCCGGCAGATCTTTCAGCACATCGGCGAGTGTGGAGTACCCGCGCAGGCGAATGTCTTGTTTCGTGATGACGTACACGGTCGCCGGCGCGTCGGTCGCCCTTTCGGCGGTTCGCGAGGCGGTCGTGATTTGGTAGTCCAGCGTCAAAAGCTCGGCGAGATTGAGACGCAGAAAGTCCTCCGTCGGTGACTCGCCCGCGTCTTGAGGCGGCGTACCGGCACGCGGCGGAGGCTGTGGCGTTGCGGCAGGGGGCGGCAGAGGGGTGGGCTCGGCCGCAGGCGTTGCAGGCGCCGGCGGCTTGTCAGGACCAGCCTGTGCCAATGCTTGCGCGGAGATACATACAACGGTCGCTACTGCGCCGAAACCACAGATTCGCCTCCGCATGTGGGCCTCCCCATCCAACGATGTCCCTGTTTGGGTCCGAAAGGCATCCCCCCTGACCCGTCCACATCCACGACCCCACGGCAATGCCCAACCGCACCATCGCGCGAGCTGGCCATACGGAGCATGACCATTTATCCTTGAGTCCTGTCAACTTGGGAATGTTTGGCACCGAGATCCCGTCGCGAGCATCCGGAGGGTGCTCAAGTAGAGATGCGATTCTTCCGTTTCGGGGGGGGGCTCGACGGCCTTGGAATGCACTTCGTTCAGGGAGCGAGGTGGGCAAAGCCGTCGCGGGGGTGGATTCGACAAGGAGAGCCCAGGCCGGTGGCGTGGCTGGGGAGGTGGTGGTGCTGACTTCGAGCCATCAGGAGCATGGTGAAACGGGAGGCGCTGGATGCTGACCCGAAGGGGGGCTCTCCGGCTAGCTGTCGGAGCATTCGCCGCAGTGGTCGCCGAGGTCGGGCCTCTTTCCTATGCCCGCGCGCTTGGCGGCCCACGCCTTTTCGTGTTCGTGCCCACCGCGATGGGGGTGTTTGCATTTCAGAGGCTCTTGGCACAATCGATGCCGAGCATTCAGGTCGTGGCTTTCGGGCGTTACCGTGACTTCGAGACGAGCCTCGCGGAAGGGCCCGACGGAGTCCTCACACTGGAACCCATCCTTCGGGCCAAACAACTTCGCCCGACGGTCGTGGGAAACAACGGCTCCGGTGCGATCGAGAAGTACGTTCTCATTTCCGTCGGCCAGCCGGTCGAGCCGACGAGCGTCACGAGTGTCGGTATCGTCGACATCTTGGGTCGACAGGGGATGAAAGATCTGGTCGCGAGCCTCCTCGGCACGTCCCCGCGAATCGAGCGAGTCACCAAGGTGGAGGATCTGCTTCCGCTCTTGCAACTCGCGTCCGTGGATGCTGTCCTCGCGCCGGAGCGCCTGGTGCCCTCCCTTCAAGCGAAAAGTAACCTCGACCTGCAGACGATGCGGACGCAGGGCGGCGTCGGCCTGCCGGGTCTCAGCGTGTTGACCGGAGCGGGGAGTGCGCTCGCTCCTCAAATCAGGCGGCTTGGTCCTCAGGTAAGCCAAGAGATGGGAGTGACCCGGTGGGCTTGACCCTGAAACATTGGCTGCTGGCCGCTCTGTTGTGGATCGCCGTGACCACCCCTGCGTGCGCGAAGTCGAGTACCACTTTCGTACCGCATACGGGAAGCGCTGCGCGAACCAAGGCTCCCGGCGCATCTGCGAAGACCATCTTGGTCATCATGCCGTCGAAGCCACAAGCCGAAAGCGTGTGGTCAGGGATGAAGACTGAGCTCTCTTCGGAGTTCGACATGGTCGTGGCCCATTTCGATGACGACGCCTCGGTCTCGGAAATGGCCGCTACGATTCGAAACGCCGCCCCCGCCTGCGTCGTACTCATGAACAATTCGAACGTCCGCTTGTACCGGCAATATCAGCAATCCCAACCAGTTAGCGCACTGTTTCCGCCGGCGGTCATCGTGATGACCTCTTTCCTCCAAGAGAGCGTCAAGTCCGTCAAAAACGCCACCGGCATCAGCTACGAAGTCCCCGGCGTGGTTCAATTCGTCAAATTGCGGTCCATGATCGACTCGCCCATCCGAAAGGTAGGTGTCGTGTATCGGGTCCAGTTCGCGGAGTTCATCGCAGCCCAGCGCCGCCTCGCGGCGCGCGAGCGGATCGAGCTCATCGGTTACGAAGTCACGCGCGAGCCCTCCGAGAAAGAAATTTCGACAGCGTTGAAAGCTCTGGTGGAGCGCGATCACGTGGATGCCATGTGGGTTCTGAACGACAACGGGCTCCTGTCGCCACAGCTGCTCTCGTCCGTCTGGTTGACGAGTGCCAACCCGCGTCATCGGCTTCCGGTGATGGTGGGGGTGGCGAGCCTGGTATCGAAGGAGTTACCAGTAGGCACCTTTGCGATGTTACCCGACCACGTCGCTCTCGGCGTTCAGGTCGCGAACCTCATCTTCGACCTCGCCGACAACGGCTGGAGGGTCGAGGGGCGCGAGGTTGCGCTGCCCATCTCCATCAGAACCGTTGTGGACGCCAACGAAGTTCGGCAGCAGTTCGTACTCAAGCAAGGCGCGCTGGACGGGGTCGAGCAGGTGGCGAAGTAGGAAGCGACCCGGACCACTCGATACTCGCCCCCCAGACATCCTAGATCCAGTCGGCGCCTATGGGCATGCGCAACTGACCCATGATAGCTTGAAAGGTGAAAGGGGTGCCTTGAAGAGCGAAAAGGATCGCATGCCGCGGGCACTGGTGATCGACGACGACGACATCGCTCGCGAGCTTCTCGTGTCCATTCTGCGAGAGGGCGGCTACGAGGCTTTCGAGCTCTCTTCGCCCATCGGCGCGACGCGAACGATTTCCCGCGAGCAAATCGACATCGTCGTCCTCGACGTGATGATGCCTGGGCTCTCCGGCGACAAGCTGGCCAAGATGTTGCGCGCGAACCCACGTCTGGCACGGCTGGGAATCATACTCGTGTCGAGTTGCGGCCTCGACCAGCTCCACGACCTCGCCGAGAGTGTGCGCGCCGATGCGGTGGTGGCAAAGAGCGAGGTCCACGAAAAGCTGCTTAAGGTCGTTGCCCAGGTGAGAATCTCGTCGGCTCGAGAATCACCGGGCGGACGAGCGTCGTGAGTCACGACCCGAATCAGGCGGGCCGGCTGGACTCGCGCGTCCCGCCGTTCAACTTGACTTTCGGGTTCAGCTCCTCTTTGAGCAGAGTCTCGACGCCAGCGTAATGAACGCGCAAGTCCGCGAGCATCGCTGCGGCCATCGACAGATCGGCGGCCGCTGCCCCGTGTTGCAAAGATTCGGAGATCTCCGCCATCGGCCCGGCCGCGATCGCCAGGCAACTACCTTTGAGCTTGTGGGCGAGTGCTCGCACGTCGTCGGCTTTGCCAGAACAAATAGCCGAGTCGAGCGCATCGAGTTGGCCGGGAACCTTCTCGAGAAATAGCCGGATCAGCTTCTCCGAACGTTTGATACCGGACGCCAGCTCGGCCGGCAGAGGCCCCCCGGGAGCTCCGCCGACCGCTTTTTCGTCCTCGTGGACGAAATGGATCAACATCTTCTCGAGCGACGCCGGCCGAAACGGCTTGGAGAGATAGTCATCCATGCCGGCCTTGAACACGCGTTCGCGCTCGTCGACCAACGCATGCGCGGTGAGGGCGACGATCGGCGTGTGGCGCGAACCGCTTTCGACTTCCCATTTGCGAATCTCCCGCGTCGCCGTGTAGCCGTCCATCACCGGCATCTGACAGTCCATGAGGACCGCCAAGAATCCGCCCTGTTTCACTTTCTCCAACGCCTCGCGCCCATTGGTCGCGACCTCCACGCGGTAGCCGAGCCGTTCGAGCTCCTCGACGGCCACGAACTGGTTGACTTCGTTGTCGTCGACGACGAGAACTTTCCTGCTCCGATTTTGTTTTTCCGGGCCGAGCTGGGCGATCGGTCCATCTTTGAATTTACCGGAGAACGATCCCGCCAAACAGTTGTAAAGCTCCGAAAACCGGATGGGCTTCTGAAGCTGCGTGACCAGCTCCCGCTCGACGTCGCTGAGCGAGATCTCCGCGCGGAGCGTCGTCAGCAGGATGATCGGCAACTTGCTCGAACTCGGTTTGCTGCGCACGCTCCTGATCAGCGCCGAAACGGAAATATCCCGAAGATCGCTGCCGATCACGATGACGTCGAACGACTTGCCCTGGCCGGCAGCTGCGCTCACGCGCTCGAGAACCATCGAGCCGCGCTCCACCACCTCGTAGGCGATTCCCCAAGTTCTCAAGTGCTCGCCGATGACTTCGCACCAACGTGGGCTCGCTTCGGCAATGAGCACGCGCTTGCCGGTGATCGGATCGACCCGGACCGATCGAGACTCCGCGCGTTCGTCTAGCGCCACCCGAATCGTGAACGTAAAAACACTGCCGACGCCCAATTCACTTTGCACGTCGATTTCTCCGCCCATCGCGCTGACCAGCCGCCTGCAGATCGCAAGGCCGAGCCCCGTCCCGCCGTGGCGCCGCACCATGGACGCATCGATTTGCGAGAAAACCTCGCAAAGCTTGGGCAGATCGGCCCCTTCGATGCCGATACCGGTATCCTGTACGGCGACGCGCAGGACGGCATGATCGGCGCCCCGCGACGCGACGGTGGCATTGATGAAGACCTCACCGCTATCGGTGAACTTGATGGCGTTGCCCACGAGATTGTTCAAAATTTGGCGAAGCCGGTCGGGATCGCCGATGGTGACGCTCGGGATCGCAGAATCGATCCGGTAGATCAGCTCGATCTCCTTGTCGTGGGCGCGCGTCGCCAGGAGCTCGGCGACTTCTTGAATCACCGCTTTCGGTTCGAAGGGAACCGATTGGATGGAGTACTTGCCCGCCTCCAGCTTGGAAAAATCGAGAATGTCGTTGATGATGGTCAGAAGTACGTTGGCCGAAGCGTCGATCGTTTGAATGTACCGCGACAACTTCGTATCGAGAGGTTGAGTCTGGATGAGCTTGATCATTCCCAGCACGCCGTTCATCGGGGTGCGAATTTCGTGGCTCATGTTGGCCAAGAATTCGCTCTTCGCGCGGTCCGCTGCGAGAGCCCGCTGCGTCGTCGCCTCGAGCTTTCGCAAGGCATCGTCATTCGCCTCGAGCATGTGGTTGAACGCCGCTGCCAGCACTTCGACTTCGTCGCCGCTCTGGATTTCGGCCCGGATGCCTCGTTCGCCTTGCGCTATTTTGTTGGCCGTCGAGGTGAGTTTCACGATCGGTGCGGTCAGTTGAGCGGCCGCGCGCTTCGCCATCACGGTGCCCAAAAGAAAGAGACCGAGACCGAGCGTCGCAATAGCGGCCAGCGCGTTCAATAGTGCTCGCCGCGATTGCTGGCGGGCGGCGTCGACGGCCTGCCGCAGGCTTTCGTTGCTGATCCCGTAGATGATGGTGCCTAGGCGCTCGTGGTCATCGCTGACGACCGCGGCCGCAAATTCCTGGATGTCCTTGCCGAAAAGCGAAACCTTTCGTTGGGCGACTTCCTTCGAAGTGAGGACGTCCGCGGCGATGCCGAGCTCTTTCCAAGCATTCTGGGGCACCGCTTCGGCTTCGCCGAGTGGTCGAGTGGTCGGCGAAACGTAGGCCCATGCCTTGTTTTCGTCGTTCAAAAATAGGCCATAAACGACGGCGGAGTCTTTCTCTACCGCTCGCGATACCAGATTTCGAACGTCGGAGAACGCGTTATCCGCGACCAGCAGCTTGAGCGCCATCGCGTGGCTCTCGGTCAGCGTCGAACCCTTGCTCCAGATGCTCTGCCGGATGTGCTGCTCGATATCTGCGAGCCGGTCATTTTCGGTGGCGTAGTTCATCCAAGCCACCGCCGACAGGGTGACCACGCTCATCACGAGCATGATGCTTGCCGTGATCCGAAACAGCTTCGACTTCAGGGTTCGCGTAGTACGTTCGGGCATCCTTCACCTTCGCTTCTATCGTGACCTACGCGGATGACTTTGAGAGCGAGTCGTGGGCGTTGTCGTGAAGTCAAGCGAAGCGCTGATACCCTCAGGAACGTCGAGAGGCCTACGAAGGATATTCTCGATGTACGGCGGAATCATCTGCGCGCTGAAGTTTCAAAAAAACCTTTCATAATCAGCAACTTGCACTTGCCCGGCGGTCGACTTGTCTATTCAGACGCCGACTTGAGATCGTTCTGGGGCGCAGTGTTAAGCACCTCCACGACGGCAGAGGGGGCCGGCGGGTGAGGTGCTCGAGAATGGGTCTCGCCGTCCTCGCGCCTATTTCCGGGCCACGATATTGGCCACGAATTCGATCGGCTCGGCGTTGGCGACGGCGCCGAGAAAGGCCGAGTACGGCTTGATGCCGAAGTCGGAGTGGCGAGCCTTGAAAGTCCCGCGTGCCCGCATTTCGCCCCCCTGCGAGCTCGCGTGGACCGTAGCGGATAGCCTTTTCGTTCGTCCGTGAATCGTCACCGAGAGGTCGATCGTGAACTGATCCGCTGTTCCCTTCGCTGGCGCGCAGTGTTGTCCTTCGACGGCAATCGTCGGGTAGTGCTCAGCATCGAGTTGGTTGGCGTCGAGCATCGAGTCGCGGATCTTTTTTCGATCTCCTTCATCGACCGGCTTTTTGAATCCGACCTGGTCGCGAAGCCACGCCTCGTCCACCACGAGCTCTCGTACGGGGACCATCAGGGAGAGCCGGCAATTGGCCGGATCCGCTGCATCGAAATCGAGGCTGCCCTGGAACCGTGCGGCTCGAACGACGTGATCATGAGCCATGCCGGAGGCGATGGTGCCCGAGTCCTTGAATACCTTGACGAAGAGCAGGCTATTCGAGGAGACGGACCAGCTCGGCCCTTTCGGTTCTGCTGCCGACGCATCGAAGCTCGTCGTGGCAGCGTCGAGGCCGACGATCGTCGCCGCCAAAGCGGCCACACTCAACCAGCGCCCTTGAACATTCGTCGTGCTCATTCTCCCTCATCCAGCAAAATCCGTGCTCGCAGTCACGGTCCCCTGCGGGGCGCAGGGTGGGTCCGGCGGGATCGCGGGCGCTCTGGCGCGACCCTTGCTGCCTAGCATCACTGCGTCAGATCTTGGCGATGACAGATCACGATCAGCAATTGCCGCGTTTCCCCACGCAAATTTACGGCGAGGCCGTCGGTAGGACCCATCCGGCAGGAATGGCCGCGAGGCCTCGCCTCTTCTTGAGTTACTCGGCGTGGCCTTTGGCCCCGCCTGCGGGGCTTCGCCGACAGCCAGTTCCGCCTGTCCGGTCAGTACTTGAGTGGGCCTATGGCTACTCCGATGAAACGATCTGGCAGCGACGATCTGACGCAGTAATGCCGTACAGGAGCGAGTCTTCGCCGAGCTCTATGAACAGCGCGTCTTCTTGGAGGGGATCCTGCTCAAGCCGAGCATGGTGCTTTCGGGCAAAGACGCAGAAGCCCGCGCGTCGGCCGACGAGGTTGCCGAGGAGACATTACGCTGCCTTCGGCACACGGTGCCCGCCGCCGTACCGGGCATCGTCTTTCTGTCCGGCGGGACAAGCTGACGATGAAGCAACGGAAAATCTCGATGCCATCAATCGATTGGCGCGCTCGCGGGTCGCGCCGTGGCAGCTGAGCTTTTCCTTTGCTCGAGCTCTTCAGATGAGTCCGCTCGAGTTGTGGGCCGGCAAGAGCGCGAACCAAAGGGAAGCGCAGGCCGCATTTCTCGAGCGCGCCCGCGCCACGTCGGTTGCGCGGGGAGGGGAGTACGCAGCCGACGCGGAGGGCAAAGTCTGATCCTGGCGCACATCGCGCGACGGCATCATTTGCGTGCCGGTTTTCTCGAAGGGCGCGTGACGGGCGGCTTTGCTTTGCGTGCCTTGGCTGCGGAAGCCGAAGGAGCGGGGGTCACCTCTGGCGAGGGCGGAGGCGTATCCGCGACTGGAATGCCCGAAGTGCCCGGCGGAGCTGATCCCTCGGATGTTGCCGTGTCGGACGTATTGTCCCGCTTGTGGATCAAGAGGGCACCGATGAGAATCAGGAGCGCGACACCTGCGCCCAGCGCTGCCAGCATGGACCGCGGACGCTGAAGGGCTTTCATCGGCTCGGGGGTGTGTACGACGAGCGAGGACTCGGTCACGCTCGGCGCCCGAATGGGCGATGCAGCGTCCGCGCCGTCGGCCGTCGACTCGATCGAGCCCGGGCTTGGCGGGTTGCTCTTCGCCGGATGATGCAGCGTGGGCATCTGGAGTGTCGTGATCTTGGAAGGGACTGTGTGGACCTCTTGAGCCACAGGCGCGGGCGCCGTCAATGCCGCACCTGCGACGGCGCGTTTCGGCCGAGGATAGGCGATGGTCCGACTCGCTGGATCCCGTTCGCGACGCGCCGCAATCTTGTCGCCGGCCCTCGTTCTCACGAACTCAGCAACCTGCTCGGTGCTTGCCAGGTGACTGCCGGCGATCTTGCGCACCTCCGTCGCCATGGCGGCAGCCGTCGGGAAACGCTTGTCCGGTACGGCCGCCGTGGCGCGCGCCGCGATATCGAACAATGGCCGAGCCCAAGCTGCCTCCGACCCTACCGCTGCGGGTGTCCGAAGGTGCGTGCCCCTGTTTTTCGCCTGCCCCTCCACGGGGAGCTTGCCGGTGAGCGACCCACGGAGCATCGCTCCCACGCTGAAAATGTCGGCCCGGTGGTCGGCGGGCGCCCCCGAGAGAACTTCCGGTGCAAGGGTGTCGAACCTTCTCGTCGGCACCACGCCAGGAAGTCGGACTCTGCACGCGCGGAGTAGCCGTGACACTCCATCGACTCCGACGAGCACGTTGGCAGGCGTGACTTGGCCGTGGATGATTCTGGCCCGGTGCTGCTCGTCCCGGTCACGCAGCTTGTGCAGCGCGCCGAGCCCGGCCAGCACGTCCAGCAGGATCCGCACGAGGATGCCCAGCGGGGCGGTCGCCTGTCTCTCGGTCGCAGGTTGCCACAGCTCCGAGAGACGCTCGCCGTCCACATAGTCGCTCGCGACGCTGATTTCGTTGCGTTGTACGACGATGCCACAGGTACGAACGAGGTTTTCGTGTTCCAGTGTCGCAGCTGTCTCGGCTTCACGGAGGCATTCGGCAGCCTGCTCGTCGGTCAGCCCGACGCGCGCCATCCGCTCGACGACGACGAGACGCGCGCTGTCATCCGGCGTTCGAACTCGCTCGACATAGACCGGCACGTCACCTCCGCGCAGCCGGCGCACAACGTCGGCTGGCTCGTTCAAGGCTGAACCGCCGGCAATCTTGCCCGCGACCTCATTCGCTTTGGTCATTGAACGTACCTCGTCGATCATGGAGCGTGCCGTCGCAAAGCGCAGGTGCAATCCGTGCATTCCCCAGACCGGCCGCAATGACCTCGCGCACGTACACCTCCCTAGTTACCAACGGATGAAACGATCGCAACCTGAGCTGGCGCGACGTTGGAAATCGAGCGCCGCCCGACTTCAATACGACCAGCCACATTGGCAGCCGCTTGTGCACAGAGTGCGCGAAATCCGTCCTGCCATTCAAGCGGTTGGATTCGAAACCGATGTGCGATTCGTCCGCTGATGCCCGAAGCAAGCGGCAGCCTCGAGGGCCTCGGCGGTCAATTTTCGCTTGTGCCGCGGACGCAAGGAGCGTCGGGTATTCCATTGACAAGTTGCCTGCGTCAGCGCCGAAAGTCCTCGCCTTGGCCGGCGTAGACTTGCTAGGGTTGCCCGCGTGGCAACCGTAGTCTTCACGGTCGTCTGGCTCAAAGTGACCGAGCACGATCTGGCGGCACTACAGGGAGTGGGGCGCTCCCACGGTGCCCGCTTCGTGCAGGCTGATCGCAAGTCCCTGGAATCGAAGATCATCGAGGCTCGAACCAAGGGAGTCGTCGTCGCGATCGTCTCGAGCGACGACGAAGCGGGCCGCGCCTTCCGGGCGGGCGCCGATGCTGTATTACGCGCCGGCGATGCGACTTCCGAACGTTTGCAGTCCGCGCTCGAGCACGCCGCAGAAGCGGCCTCCGCCCGAGCGCGGAGGATGGGCGGTGAGCGCCCCCTCGATCTCGAGCCGAAGGCGTTTTCCCTGCTCATGCGCGCTCTCTGCCACCAGATCGGACACACGCTCACGACGGCGTGGAATCAATACGAGTCCATCGCGCAACGGATCGAGGACGTGCGCCAATTGAATTTGAAGCTGACCGAGTGGGCGGCGTTGGCCGCGCCACTGCAGGAGTTCCGCCAACTCAACAGCCGCGCGAAGGTCTTGTTCCTGCAGGATGTGCAGGGCATGCTGGAGAATGTATCGGGGTCGCTCCACCGGGCGGAAGTGGCCCTGGAGAACGCTCAGCTCCTTTCGACCGTCGAACGACGCGAGCCGGTCGACGTAACGGTGGTCCTCGAAGAGCTCGTGGAACTGCTGCGCGACGAGGTCAAAGCCTGGGCCGATCTGCGGGTCCGCGCTTCCGAAAAATGCGAGGCTCGAATTCCTATCCCGTTTCTGGTCTGTTTGGTGACGGCGATCATCGGTGCCATCGTCGATACGTTTCGAGAGTTGTCGCAGTGGGATGGACGAATCGAGATCCGCGCGTCCGTTGCCGATGGCATCCTGGTCATCGAGATTCAGGACAACGGGCCGCATTTGATCGAGGACCTCGACTCCGCGTCACATGGTGCTGGGACCCGCGAAGGTCAGCTCTCGCGCCTTCGTGAGCGCATTCGCGCACAAGGCGGCGAGATGCTCGTTGAATCGAGCGAGATCGGGACGGCCGTACGCGTCTATCTCAGCGCCGATGAAGCTGCCCTCTGCGATGCAAAGGACGAGCTATCGACTATGGAATCGTTGGTGCGTACCGAAGCGCCCATGCGGCCGAAGAGCTGATGCACGAGAATTCGTGGTGCCGGCGATGATCACGGAAGGTTCTCAGCAGGCACACACGACCGTGGATTTGTCGCCCGCGATTGCCGCGCTCGACCTCGAGCGGCGTCTCAGAGAAACGCCGGCCGCCGCCGGTATGCGCGGCATTTGGTTCACGATGACTGCCGATTACATGCGGCGGCTTGGTCCAGCGGTCGATCTCGCCTGGCGCGCCGCGGTCCGAGTCCCGTCGCGCACCATTTTTCGGATGTATTCCCTACGTGAGTATTTGAATGAAGTTGCATTCGCTGCCGCGATTCTCGAACCGTCCAATCCTTTGGAGGGCCTCCGGGCGATCTGGCGCAACACCCCTAGACACTACACTTCGTCGGCTATCGGGCGCTCATGCTTACGTTTCTTGCGGCCCGAACCCCTGCCCGCCTGGCGCTGGTGCGAACGTCATAGGGAGCACTTTTGCAATTACGGAGCCTGGCGTCTGGAAGTCCGAAGTGACGATTACGTGATCATGCACTACTTCGACGAATACACTTGGATCGAAGGTGCTCACCGGGGCGGAGCCGAAGCGTTGCTCGAAGCGTGCGGCGTGGAGGGCAGCGCCGAGCCCGAGCTGACGTCGCGCTATGCAGGGCGAATGCATGTGCGGTGGAAAGCTCCTCGGCACTGACAGACACCGCCTGAAGGCAATGATATCCGCGATATGTTATTCTTATTCGCGGGGTGCTGCGACGGACGCGACAATCGCGCCCTGAGCGCGTGTGCCCGTCGAGGGTGTCATGACAACGGCTAGCCTTCCGCCGGAACCAGCGGTCGCCTCCGATTCCGTCCCACCATCAGCCGCGACGGTTCTGCTCAAGGGACTCGCGCGGCATGGCGTGCGCGTCGCGTTCGGGATCCCGGGGGGCACAATCAGCCCGCTGTTTGCAGCGCTCAAGAACGTGCCCGAGCTCCGCTATATCGCGATGCGCCACGAGGCCATGGCTGCGTTCGCCGCTCTCGGGCACGCTCGAGCGACGGGCATGCCGGCCATCGTGCTGACCACCTCAGGTCCTGGGCTGCTCAACGCCTTCACCGGCATCACCGCCGCTCTTTTGGAGGAGCTCCCGCTCATCCTCATCAGCGGCGAAGTTTCTTGGCGCGCAGCCGCGCGAGGAGCGCTTCAGGATGGGACCACCGCGGGACTCGATGCCCATGCCATGATGAGAACGGTCACCCGATGGTCCGGCGCGCTGACCGCTACAGAGGGCGCTCGCGGCGTGGCCGAACGTGCATGGCAGGCGGCAACCTCGGCGCCGCCCGGGCCGGTGTTCATCACCGCCGCGATCGATGTCGCCTCCTCGCCCGTCGCCGACGTCGTTTCGCTGTCATGGGCTCGCTCTCCGAGAGAACAGCCGGACCGCGATGCCTGTCGGATCGCGGCATCCAAGCTGGCGACCGCCAGGCGACCCCTTCTCGTTCTCGGCAATGGCTCTCGGAATGCTTCCAGACAAGCGAGGGCGCTGGCCGAGCGGACGATGTGCCCCGTTGCCGTAACCGGACATGCCAAAGGCGTATTTCCAGAGGCACATCCGCTCTACCTCGGGATCGTCGGCGCAGGCCAGCATCCCTCCGCCGTTTCGTACATCGAAGACCGTCCCGATGTGGTCTGCGTCGTAGGCTCTCGTCTGGGTGACATCGCCACCAATGGATGGACTCTCGAGATCGGCGGAACCAAGGACACGATTCAGATTGACCGCAATCCTTGGCTCATCGGCCGCAATGCTCCTGTTACCATCGGCATTGTCGGCGATTCGGCCCGCGTGCTCGAAGTGATGGCCGAAGAGCTGCCTCGATCGGTCGCGAGACCCCTTCGGGTCATCTCCGGATGCCGTTCGGTACGCGAGGAGCTGGCGACCTCGAGCGCGGTACCGCTCAAACCTCAACGCGTCCTCAAGGCGCTCGCCGAGACGTTTCCCGGTGCTACGTGGTGCTGCGACATCGGCGAGCATCTCACGATGGCGCTTCACTATCTGAGAGTCGACGAGCCCAGCAGATTTCACGCAATGGTTGGGCTCGGCTCGATGGGAAGTGGCATCGGGACGGCCATCGGTATCCGAGAGGCGTTCCCCGACCGGCGCGTCGTCGCGATCTGTGGCGACGGCGGACTGGCCATGTTCGCGGGGGACCTTCTCACGTGCGTAGAAAACGAGATCGGAGTGGTCTTTGCGGTGTTCAACGATGGGCGCTGGAACATGGTCGAACACGGTTTTAGGGTGGTGCACGGCGAAGTACCGCGTGGGTTCCCGTCGCGAATGCCCGATCTCGCCATGGTGGCTCGGGGGTTCGGCGCCAATGCCCTTCGCATTTCGTCGCTCGACGGCCTCACCCTCCTACAAAGCTACGGCAACACGCGAAGTCCTCTGGTACTCGATATTCAAATCGATCCGACGGAGTCGGTGAGCCGCGATACGCGTGCAGCCTCCATGCGCCACTTCGCCCATCCAGAGCGGTAACCCGGCGGCGAGGGGAGAGGCAGATGAATGATCTCGATCCGATTCTCGACAATGTCCGGCTCGCTTTGGCGAGTGGAGCCGACCCCGCGATGCTCCTCACCGTGGCGCTTGCGTCCATGTCACCGGAAAGTATCGAGGAGGCATTCGATCAACTCTACGCGAAGAAAGCGGCCATCTGCGAGCTCGTGAATGCCGGACCGGGTGATCAAGCTCGCCGTCCCGCGGTGCTCGAGCCGGACCTCTCGCTGGAACCAGAACTCGGCCGTATGCGGCCGGATCTCGGCGACCACGAAATCCGTGGACGCTTGCTCTTTCGCGACTTGCTCGGTCGCACGTCCTTTTTCCAACTCGCGGCGTTTGCAATCGGCGGTGTATCCGTGACCGGGGATCAAGCCGCTTATATCGAGCATTGCGGCCTGGTCACGCAGCTTCTGGATCCGAAAATCTGGGGGCTCGCGGTCGCCCGTCGGGTCGGTGCCCGAAGCACAGACCTGGCCCACGCCCTCATCGCAGGACTCGCCTGTCTGTGCACGCCACGGATGACCGGTCAGCCGGTCGGCGCTTTCATGCGATTCCTCGACGACACCGAAAGACAGATGAAGAGCGGAACGACGCTCGATGAGTGGCTCGACGACATTCTCGCCCGCGGCGAGCGGATTCCGGGGATCGGTCGTCCGGTGGCCGGTCCCGACGAACGCGTCCCCGAAATCAAGAAGCTCGCCGGACGTTACGACCTCGCGAGCGGCAGGAGTTGGCGGTTGGCCCTTGCCATCGATGTGTACTTCCGAGCAAGAGGAAAACCGGGCATCAACTCGGCAGGTCTGCACGGCGCCCTGATGCGCGATTTCGGTTTTTCACCGTCGGCTGCGTCCGCCTTGTCCATGATCTATTTCGTCCTGCCGGTCTTGGCGAACGCCGTTTATCTCGAAAATGGCCCACCGAGCGCCGAAAACGTGAGCGCTATTCAGAATGACGTTTGAGCCTCCACCAGGCGGCCTGCGCTTCGACTTGGATGATCTCGGCGAGAGAGCGCTGCATCAGAGAGTCGCCAGTCAGACGCGACGCCAGGATGACCGCCTCCTCGATACGTCCCGGAAAATCGTCGTTGGCGGGACGATTCCACGTCTCGAGTTGCTTGTGGAGGCGGCTCGCCCACGCTTTTCCCTCCTCGCGGCCAAGCTCGCGCCAATCACTCATCGAAGAGACGCTGCCCCATGATTGCAACGAACGCGACATGGTCAAACCGGTTGTCAGGTGGATGCTCGATGGCAAAGTGCCTGAACCCAATACCGAGGATCGGTTCGTTCGGACGTTGGTCCGATGTCCCCGCAAGACCAGCCAACGGAGGCATGTCGACGCTCGCTAACATTACTGCGTCAGATCGGGGCCTATGGCTACTCCGATGAAACGATCTGGCAGCGGCTCCTCCCCTACGCCTGCCAGTTTCGAATGGGTTCGCGCGATAGCGGAGTCAACTCCGACCGGTGGGTGATCCGATCCAGAGATCGAGAGCGGACGGCTCGACCCACGGCGCGCTGGTCACGGCGCTGACCACGTCACGAGTTCAGAGGCACCCTTGGGCTGAGTGACGCCGACTACCCGAGAGCACCACCTTCGCTACGACGCGCCGAGTCTCGCGTGGAAGGTCATGCCGAAGCCAAACTCCGACACGATGCTCCGAAGGCCCTTGGTTCTCGTCGTGGAGGACCACCCCGATATGCAGTCGCTCATCGCGGAACATTTCGCGCAGCATGGCTGGGACGTCGCTCGCGCCCTCGATGGCGAGACGGCCCTTCGAATCGCACGTGAGAGGCTTCCCGAACTGGTGTGCCTCGACTTGAACCTGCCGAGCATCTCCGGTTACGACGTCTGTGAGGAAATTCGAACCGACCCGAGGCTCGAGGGGGTGATCGTCGTGATGACGAGCGCTCGCAGCGGAATCGACGTGCGCGCCCACTCCCTCGAAGCGGGAGCCGACGAATATTTGCAAAAGCCTTACGATCTGGATGACCTGACATCCGTCGTGGAACAGCTTTGTCGACAGCGGGCCGAGCAGTAGAACCTCGCTCAGAGCTCACGTGGCTCGCTCGCACGACCGAGCTCAGCACTTGCCGCGAACTCACTTCGCACGATGAGGCCCTCGCTGTGGGATGGCTCATCACAAGACCAAAGGCCGGTTACTCGGTGAGTTCGCCTCCGTCTATCGTCGGAGGCCGGGGGGAGTAGGCAGCTTCGACGCGCTCGCTCCTGAAAGGGTCAGCCGCGATGAAGATAGTTGTCATCGACGACGACGATGACGTACGGGAGGGCATTCGCGAACTGCTCCAGGCCGAAGGTTGCTTCACGGCTGGCGCGACCAATGGCGAAGAGGCGCTTCGGCTGCTTCGGGCGGCCGACTGGACTCCGGATCTGATCCTGCTCGATTTGAAGATGCCGATCATGGATGGGTGGGAGTTTCTGCAACAGATCGACGGGGAGCCGAATCTTCGTCGTATCCCGCTCGCGATCATCACCGCCAATCCAGGCATGCGTCGATTGTTCGAAAAGGGTCGCGGCACCGACGGATCCACTCGACTGCTCTTGCGCGGTTCGCACCGGCTCTTGCTTCCCAAGCCCTTGAACCTCGTCGGTTTGGTTTCGATCGTGCGCGAGCTTTCCCCATCCGCGTAACCCGAACGCACAAGATCGGCTCGCGAGATCCCGCGGAGCCGAGCGAGTTCCGTTCACGGCGAAGGCGTTCGCATGTCCGGCGCCCAGCGCAGGCACTATTGACTTCTGTTCAATTGCAAGCGTATGCTCGGCACGGCGTACAAACCCGGCTCGTCACGAAAGGAGCTAGTTTCGTGAAAAACTTTGCCCCCGCTGCGAGGGCCACGGTTGTGGTTTGCCGCGCGGCCGATGCGGATCTGCCTCAGGGAACCAGGCGGGGATGCGTCGGCTGACGCCGTCGCCGCCATCGCTCGCGAACGGCCGATGACCGGGGATTCGAAGATGTCGGTCGTCCGAAGCCTTCCGGCCGTGATCGGCCTCTCGCCGTTCGAGGCTCCGGACGTCGGCCTGGTTTGCGCCCTTGCTCGGGGGGGCGCGCTCGGCGTAGTCGACCTCGGCCACGACGAGCGCCGGGCGCGCGAGGCCCTCGGCGCGCTCGGCCGTCGCATCGCAGGGTCGTTCGGTGTTCGAATGCCGGAGCACTTCGACGCTCGCACGCTCGAGCTCCCGACGAACGCGACGGTGGTCATCGTCCCCGCATCGACGACCTTCTATGCGTGGGGAGATCGCGCCGTTCTCGCGCAAGTTTCGACGATCGAGGGCGCGCGCGCCGCCCTGGCCGCAGGGGTGGATGGACTGGTGGTCAAAGGACATGAGGCCGGAGGCACCGTCGGGGACGAAACGTCCTTCGTGCTCTTGCAGCGGGTCGTTTCGGAAACGTCGGTTCCCATTTGGGTGCAGGGGGGCATCGGCCTTCACACGGGCGCCGCATGCATCGCCGCCGGCGCGCGCGGGGTCCTCATCGATTCACAGCTCGCGCTGCTCGAGGAGGCTGCGACTTCCGAAGCGCTGCGGCGCGCTCTTCGGACGATGGACGGCACGGAGACGGTGCTTGCCGGCGGCTATCGCCTGTACGCGCGCCCCGACGCGCGAAAGCCGGAGCCCGGAGCCGACGGGCGGAGGATCGCTGCCGAGCTCGGTGCGAGCGACCCACGAGAACAACTCGTTGCGCTCGGGCAGGATGCCGCCTTCGCCCGCCCGCTGGCCGAACGCTTCGGCACCGTACAGCGACTGGTGCGCGCATTTTACACGGCATTCGACGGGCACCTCCGCCAGGCGCGGGCGCTCCAACCCCTTGCCCCCCATGCGCCGTTCGCGAAAGCGATGGGGACCGAGTTTCCGATCGTGCAGGGTCCGATGACCCGCGTCAGCGATCGCGCCGCATTTGCGGAGGCGGTCGCCGCGGGTGGAGGCCTGCCCTTCGTCGCGCTCTCGCTCATGCGCGGCGCCGACGCGCGAACCTTGCTCGAGGAGACCCGGGCTCGCCTCGGCGGGCGATCGTGGGGTGTCGGCATTCTCGGGTTCGTGCCGGAGGATCTGCGCGAGGAGCAGCTCGCGCTCCTCAGCGAGCTCCGGCCGCCGGTCGCGCTCGGCGCCGGAGGGCGACCCTCGCAGGTGGAGCCGCTCGAACGGCTCGGGATTCCCACGTTCCTGCACGTCCCGTCGCCGTCGCTCCTCGACATGTTTTTGAAAGAGGGTTCGCGCAGGTTCATTTTCGAAGGGCGTGAGTGCGGCGGCCACGTCGGTCCACGATCGAGCTTCGCCTTGTGGGAAGCCGCGATCGATCGGCTGCTCTCGTGCGAACGTCTCGACGACGTGAGCGTTCT
>WNGA01002296.1_pt1 | contig 29220 bp, 22 predicted proteins | sample 5400061 | NCBI WGS metagenome assembly WNGA01 (sample SAMN13153366, study PRJNA577476) | soil metagenome | isolation source: 100 cm soil or saprolite under grassland replicate 2 | place: USA:California | collected 2016-06-15
GGCTACAACGCCCAGGCCATGGTCTCGCCCCTGGACGAGGCGGCCGCCGGGCGGGGTGGGCGGCTGATCACGGCGGCCGAGGTCACCACCGACCTCCACGACCAGGCCCAATTGGTCCCGATGCTCGAGGCCGCCGCGGCGACGACCGGCCAGGCGGCCGAGCTGACCCTGGCTGACGGCGGGTATCACTCCGGTCCGAACCTGGTGGCGTGCGACGAGCGGCAGCAGGCGGTGGCCATGCCCGAGAGTCAGGCCCAGGCGCTTCGCAGTCCGTACCACAAGGATGCCTTCGCCTACGACCCGGCCACCCAGATGTACATCTGCCCTCAGGGGCAGCGGCTCCACTTCGTCGGGCTCAAGGCGCGCTCGAATCGTCCCGTGGTCCAGGTCTATCGGGCGCCGGCGGCGATCTGCCGCGCCTGCCCGGCCTTCGAAATCTGCACCAAGAACCGCCACGGACGGACGCTGGAGATCGGATCGGACGATGCCGCCCTGCGCCGCCACCGGGCCTGGATGGCGACCGAGGCGACCAAAGCTGCCTATCGCCAACGCAAGACCCTGCCCGAACCGGTCTTCGGCATCCTCAAGGAGCAGCAGGCGGCTCGGCGCTTCTTGCTGCGCGGCCTGCCCAACGTGCGCGCCGAGTGGACTCTGCTGGCGACCGCCTTCAACTTGCGGACCCTCTGGCGGATCTGGCAGCAGTGCCGACCAGCGGGGCGCGGGGCGCTGACCCGCCCAGCCGCAGCATGAACCGCTGCCTGGTCCCTCCCAGCGACTCCGACGGGGCTTCACCAGGCCGGCACACCGCCCCACGGCTCGTTCAGAAGCAATTCCGTGGCCGCCATGATGTACCCGCAGCATATCATGGCCCTCTTTCATCCCCAGCGCCGCCCTTTCGGGACAGGCTCCATGCCGTGCCCCTACGGGGCAGGTTTGGGGATCAGGCGGAGGCGGGTGATCCTGACCCCATCGACCTCTTCGACGGCGAGGCGATGGTCATTCAAATCGACCGTGTCGCCCGCTTGGGCCAGGCGACCGAGCCGTTCGACGACCAGCCCACCGACGGTGTCAGCTTCCTGCTCGTCGTCGAGGCGCAGCGCGCACAACTCACTCAGCTCGTCGAGGCGAAGCCGCGGCGACACGAGCGTCGTCCCGTCTGGCTGGGGCTCGACGCCCGGCGACTCCTCGTGGAATTCGTCCGGCACGTCCCCCACGATCTCTTCGACCACATCGTCGATAGTCACCAGGCCTGCCGTCCCGCCGTACTCGTCGATGACGAGCGCGACCGTCGTGTGGGCGCGTTTGAACTCGGCGAGCAAGCGTCCGGCCGGCATCGTCTCTGGCACGAACAGCGGCGGCCGCAGGACCTGTCTGAGCTCGAACCCGTCCTCGGCATGGCGGGCGGCGTGGAGCAGGTCTTTGATGTGCACGACGCCGAGCACATTGTCGAGTGTGCCCTCGAAGACGGGAAAGCGAGCGTGCGGGCTGGCTTCGCCCAGGTCCAGCAGCTCGCCAAGCCCCACGTCTATCGGCACCGCCACGATCTCCGTGCGTGGGACCATAACCTGGCGCACCGCCAGGTCGGCGAAGTCGAACACGTTACTGAGCAAGTCGCGCTCGGTATCTTCGAGAGCCCCCGCCCGATGGCTGGTCTCAACCAGCAGCTCCAGCTCCTCGGCGCTGTGCACCGCCTCCCTCTCCAGCTCGGGGCGCACGCCCAGGGCGCGCAGCGCGGCCCTCGTCGCCCATGTGAAGAGCGCGATGAATGGCCGAAAGATGCGCGAGAACGCGTCGATCGGCCCGATCGTCACGACCGCCGTGCGCTCGGTGTACTGGAGCGCCACCATCTTCGGGACCTGCTCGCCCAGGACTATGTGCAGCAGCGTGATCAAACTGAAGGAGATCACAATCGAGACGGTGTGAAGGACTGGCCCGTGGAGGGTCTCGGGGAGCGCCAGGAACAGGGGGTCGATGACGGTGGCGATGGTCGCCTCGCCGACCCAGCCGAGCGCCAGCGACGACATGGTGATCCCGAGCTGGACCGCGGAGATGAACCGGTTGAACTCGTCCTTCCAGCGAAGCAGGAGCCTGCCGGTCGCTCGGCCCTCGAGGGCCATCTGCTCGATGCGACTGCGTCGCAGTCGTACCAGGGCGTATTCGGACGCCACGAAGAAGGCGTTCGCGAAAACCAACACCGCGACCACAGCCAGCCGCGCAACAACGTCCACCACGTCTCCGTCGGCGCCTCGGAAGCAATGCGCCACGCCCGGGCGAACCCTGGGATGCTGTCTAAGTCTGCTGTATCACCGATGCGACCAGATAGCCAACGTACAGGAGATAGAAGACGCCTCCGCTCAGCAGGGCGGTCGAAGTCAGTTTGCGTTGGCCAAAACTGAGCGTACCAAAGATCAGCCCCGCGGCGAGCACCGCAATGCCAGCGCTGACGAACGCGCTCACCTTGTCGGGCGTGACTGTCCAGTCGCCAAATGCCAGGCCGACCGCGACCGGGATGCAGCTCTGGAACACCATCGCTCCCGTTATGTTGCCCAGCGCCAGGGTATCTTTCCCCTGCCGCACCCAGATCACGCTGTTCATGCACTCGGGCAGCTCAGTCGCGACCGGCGCGATCAAGAGCGACAGTAGCAGGGCAGGTACGCCGTTGGCTGACGCGAACGCGTTGACCTGCTCGACGAACAGGTACGCTCCGCCGATCATGATGGCCAGGCTGAACGCGAGCTGAGCGACGACCAGCAAGAGCCGCGGGTCCTCGCTGGCGCGGTGGAAGTGGAGCGGCGACATGTCTTCGGTGTCCGACACAAGCTGCTCAGCCTCGTCGGTGGCGTGTTTGTAGACGTAGAACACGTACAGGCCGAGCACGAATACCGCAAGCGCGACTTTGATGCCGTGCAATGGCAGGAACGCGGCGCCGATCGCCAGCACGTAGGCCAGGAAGAAAAAGCGATTGTCGCGACCGAGGACGGACGCATTCACGCGCAGCTCGCGGGTTCGGCGCCCAGTCCAGGCGAAGGCCGTCACCGACAGCCCCGTGACGAACATCGCGAGCGTCGCCAGCATGAATGGCGCGCCCAGGATCGCGCCGATCCCGACCGCGTCACCGTATTCCTCGCCGACCCAGAGGATGGCGACGATCGGGATCAGAGTCTCGGGCATGGCGGTCCCGATCGCAGCCAGCACGCTGCCGACAACGCCCTCGTTGAGCTCGAGCTTGTGGCCAACCCACTCGACCGAGTTGGTGAACAGCCCTGACGCGACGAAGATCAGGCCCAGGCTGCAGGTTAGAAGGACCGCTGTCCACATTCCCGTCACCGGCTCGTCAAGAGTCCGCTTTCGCGGGCGCGGCGAAGACGCTCATAGGCGGGTCGTGGCGAACCGTCGGTGTCGGCGATGCTGTACCAGAGCTGCTCGTTGGCGATGCCCCAGTCCGGATCGGGCAGGGTCCACACGGCCATCACTCCGATCCATGGCGCCCACCTCTGGCGGGCCCAAGCATACGCGCGGACCAGGTAGTCAGCCTTGGTCTGCTCGTCCACTCGCCACCAGACGTCGCTGTGTGGGTTGGTGGTCCAGCCGAACTCGGTCAACCAGATCTGCTTGCCACCATCACCCTGGGTCTCCATGATCGCTCGAATCTGCTCGACGCGTCGAAAGCTGAACATCGGCTGGGCCCCCAGGTCGAGCCGAGCACGGACCTCCTCGGGGCTCATCTCCGGCGGCGCCTTGTATCCCGGCGCGTGCAGGCCGAGCACCTCGAACGCTGCCTGTGCGCCGGCTCCGTACATGCCCCGCAGGAACTCATCCTCCGGTACCGAGTTATCGAGCAGCTTGCTGGTCGGATTGAAGCCGGCCGAGATCACGGTGACGCTCGGGTCCGCCCGCTTGGCGGCTAGATAGGCACGCCAGAGTAGGCGCGTGTAGCGAGGCGGATCCGGCCGCTCGCCTCCCCACTCCCAGGTCGTGTTTGGCTCGTTCCAGATCTCGATCGCTCGCACCCGCCCCCGCGGCGAGCCAACCCGGTAGCGGTCGACGAAGGCGCCGACGAAGCGTCCCAGGTCGTCAGGATCGTCCGGCGGTCCGTTTCGATCGGTCCTGTCGGCTCGGGCCCAGCGCGGCTGCTGGTCGATCCTGGCGACGATCTCGAGGCCGCGCTCGCGAGCTTCGCCTACGACTCGATCGGCCTCATCCCACACGAACCCGTCGCGCGATTCCGGCTGGACCGCTCGCCAGGGCACCAGGAGCTTGGCCCAGGTGAAGCCGGCCTGCCTGACCAGATCGAAGTCGCGACCCGACGTGGCCGGATGAAACCACGGAAAGACGCTCATCCCGTACTCCGGGCTGGCCGCTCGGTACGGGCTCGCGAGCCCTGGCACCGCCGGTACGGTAACGTCCCGGTCTGCCAGCGCGGCCCGGCTGCCGACATCGCCTGGCGCGAAGGCGGCGAGGGCGACGGCCAACACGAGCAAAAGCCACGTGGACCAACCTAACCCCCCTAGCCCCCCTTCCCTGAAGGGAAGGGGGGAATGGTCTTCCGTCGCACTCCCCCTTCCCTTCAGGGAAGGGGGTTGGGGGGTTAGGTCGAGACGCATGGCACAACGCGTATACTGGGCCCAACCATAGCGCAAAGCGCCCACTGCCCAGAGAGGGTGATGCCCAGAGTTCGACGACGTCCGATCAGCGCCGAGGATCTGTTCCAGATCGAGGTCGTCGACGACCCCCAGATCTCGCCGGACGGCCGTCGCCTGGCCTACGTCCTCACGCGAATGGACCAGGCCGCTAATGGCTACCAGTCTACGATCTGGCTGGTCCCGACCGATGGTGGGCAGCCGCGACGGTTCACTCGCGGCGCTCGTCGCGAGAGCCATCCGCGCTGGTCACCCGATGGCTCGCAGCTCGCCTTCCTCTCCGATCGCGACGGCGGCAAAGCGCAAGCCTACGTGCTGGCCGCGGACGGCGGCGAGGCACGCCAACTGACGTCCCGGCCAGAGGGTGTGTCGAAGCTCGCGTGGAGCCCAGCCGGCGATCGCCTCGCATGGATCTCGCGAGCTGGTCCCACCCCCAGCCCGCCGCCCCAGGACGACAAGCCGCCGCCGGTCCACCAGATCAGCCGAATCAAGCACAGAGAGGATGGCCGCGGGCTGCTCGAGGGGCGCGCGCACCTCTTCGTGATCAGCGCTTGCGGCGGGGAGGCTGTCCAGATCACCGACGGCGACTGGGACGACGGCGAGCCAGCCTGGTCACCGGATGGCGCGTCAATCGCTTTCACCTCGAACAGGACACCCGGCCGGGACTGGAACGACGCCTCAGACGTGTGGGCCGTGCCGGCGAGCGGCGGCCGGGCGAGGAAACTGACCCGAGGCAAAGAGGCGCTGTGCGCACCAGCCTGGTCGCCCGACGGTCGCCAGGTGGCCTGTCTCGGGCGAGCAGCGCAGGCCCCGGCCGGGGCCAACACACGCCTCTGGCTCGGCGCGGCCAGCGGGGGCAAGCCGCGCTGCCTGACCGAGCGATTCGATCGCAGCATTGGTAGCGACCTGCTCGCCGACCTACGGGAGCACGCGCCGGATCCGGTTCCGGCCTGGACCGCGGATGGCGCGCGGGTGCGCTTTATCGCCAGCGACCATGGCAAGGCCCACCTTTTCGAGACTGATCTGGCCGGCAGCGCGCCCCGGTTGCTCGTCGGCGGGGAGCGCCAGGTGCTCTCGTTCAGCGTCGCGGCGGACGATGGGCGGATCGCCTTCGCCGCCACCGACCCGCTCGACCCGGGCAACGTCTTCGTGGCCGAGGCCGACGGAAGCCACGAGCGCCGACTGACCGATCTGAACCGCGACCTGCTCGACAGCTTCGATCTGGCTCGGCCCGAGCGCTTCGAATTCGGCGGGGCGAATGGGCAGTCGGTTGAAGGCTGGTTCTTGCCCGGCCGCGGGCGCGGCCGGCGGCCGACGGTCCTCCAGGTTCACGGCGGCCCGCACGCGCTCTACGGCTACGCTTTCTTCCACGAGTTCCAGCTTCTTGCAGCTCGCGGCTACAACGTCGTCTATACCAACCCGCACGGCAGTCGCGGCTACGGGGAGCAGTTCTGCTCGCAGATCGCCGGCGCCTGGGGTGAGCTGGATTACCAGGACCTGATGTCGGCCGTGGACGTGATCGCCGCGCGATCCGAGGTTGACCGGGACCGACTCGGCGTGGCCGGCGGCAGCTACGGCGGTTTCATGACCAACTGGATCGTGGGCCATACCAACCGCTTCAAGGCCGCGGTCAGCATGCGGGGCGTGTCCAATTTCCTCTCGATGTACGGTACCAGCGACATCGGCACATTCTTCTGCGAACGCGAGCTGCTGGGCGCTCCGAGCGAACAACTCGATCGCTACTTGCGGATGTCCCCGATCAGCTACGTCGACCAGGTCACCACTCCGCTGCTGATGCTACACGGCGAACAGGACCTGCGCTGCCCGCTCGAGCAGGCCGAGCAGTTCTTCGTTGCGCTCCGGCGGCGGGGCAGGACCGTGGAGCTCTTGCGCTTCCCGGAGGAGAGCCACAACATGTCGAGGAGCGGCCGCCCAGACCGCCGCCTGCTTCGCCTGGAGCGCATCCTGGCATGGTTCGATCGCTGGCTGTGACGAGTAGCGATGCTGGCTCTTCGGGCGACGGGGCGGCCACGCATCTTTGGGCATCGTGGGGCGATGGGATACGCGCCGGAGAACACGATGGCCTCGTTCCGCAAGGCGGTCGAGCTGGGGGTGGACGGGATCGAATTCGACGTCCATCTGACGGCGGATGACCGAGTCGTGGTGATCCATGACTCGCGGCTGGATCGGACCACCGACGGACCCGGGCAAGTCCGCGAGCACACTCTGGAGCAGATCCGCGCCCTCGACGCCGGGTCGCATTTCGGGCCCGAGTTCGCTGGCGAGCGCGTGCCGACGCTCGAGGAGGTCCTCATTTGGATGCGCGAGCGCTGCATCGTGGACATCGAGGTCAAGGGAGCCCCGCAGCCGTACCCGGGCATCGAGGAGCACGTCGTCGAGCTGCTGGCGCAGCATCAGATGCTCGACCGGTCCGTGGTCGTCTCGTTCGACCATCCCACTATCAAGCGCGTCAAGGCCCTCGCGCCGAGTCTCGCGACGGGTGTGCTCTACTCCTGCCGCCCGGTCGATCCTGTTCAACTCGCCCGCGCCGCCGACGCCGACGCGCTGCTGCCTGAATGCTCGCATTGCACCGCCGAAGACGTCGAGCGCGCCCACGCCGCGGGCCTCTCGGTCCACCCCTGGGTGACGTCCGAGCCGAGCGAGATCAGGAAGCTGATCGCGATGGGCGTCGACTCGATCGCGAGCAACCATCCTGACCGCGTCCTGGCCGAGCTAGGCCGGCGGGCGCCCGAGCCTGCATGATCTCCGAGCCGCGGCCCGTCTCCCTCTCCCTCTGGGAGAGAACAAGTGCGCTTCGCGGGGTCGGGGTGAGGGCTAGTTCTCGCCGCCGGGCTCGTTGGTCGGTCGCCAGCCCGACATAGCCCTCACTCGGCCTCGCTTCGCGACGTCGGCCTCTCCCAGGGGGAGAAAGAGGGTCCCGCCGGAGACGGTCCTTGACGGAGGACCACCCGATGCGGGAACAAACCCCCGCGCGACGCGTGTGCTACATTTGATGGTGAGAACTGGCGCGATGGGCTGATGGGGGCCTGCTCCGCAGCCAGTTATCCCGGTACAGATCCTGCGTATCCCTGCCCGATAAAACGGGGCTTTGTGACCGCTGTCGGAGGTCGCTGGCTCCGAACGCGTCACGCCAGTGACGGGTGGAGGGGACCGTGATGATAGCCGACCGCCCCGAACAACAGCGTCTCGCCGCGGGACAGCCAGGCTCTCGGATCCTGCTCGCCAGCAACCGAGGCCCGGTCTCGTTTGAGGTGGGTCCGGATGGCGCGCCGCGGGCGAGCAGAGGCAGTGGTGGGGTGGTCACCGCGCTCGCCTCGCTGGGGGGTTTGCGCCCAATCACCTGGATCGCCTGCGCCATGAGCGAGGGTGACCGCCGAGCGGCCCAGCTTGGGGTGCCGATTGAGACGCCCGCGCCGGGCCTCGACGCCCGCCTGGTAACTCTGGACCGCCAGGTGTATCGCAAGTACTACGAGACGATCAGCAGCCGGGTTCTCTGGTTCATCCAACACTACATGTGGAACACCATCTACGGCCCAAGCCTGGACCGTGTCAGCTACGACGCCTGGGAGACCGGCTACGTGCCGGCCAACGAAATGCTGGCGCGTACCGTTCTCGAGTCCGCCGACGACGCGGCGCCGACGGTCATGGTCCAGGATTACCACCTGTACCTGGTGCCCGGGATAATCCGCCGTCTGGCGCCCGGCGCCACCATCCAGCATTTCACCCACATCCCCTGGCCGGAGCCTCGATACTGGCGGCTGCTGCCATTCGAGTGGCGAACGGAGATCTGCGCCGCTCTGGCAGCCTGCGACATCGTCGGCTTCCAGACTCGGCGCGACGTCATGAACTTCCTCGCCTCCTGCGAGGACTTTCTCGTCGGCTCCGAGGTCGACTATGTCCGATCCGAGGTCTGGCTCGGCGATCGCAGGGTCCACGTGCGGGCGTATCCGATCTCGGTCGACCCAGCCCGCGTGCGACAGGTAGCCGCCGGATCGGCTGCTCGCAGACACGCCCAACGCCTGGCGGCAGAGCCTGGCGTGCGCACCATCCTACGGGTCGACCGCCTCGAGCCAAGCAAGAACATCTTGCGCGGCTTCGACGCCTTCGCACAACTGCTCGAGCGACGACCTGACCTCCGGGGCCGGGTCCGGTTCCTGGCGTTCCTGGTCCCATCGCGCGAGACCGTCCCCGAGTACCGCCGCTACCGCGCGGCCGTCTTCGAGCGGGTCGACGCGATCAACCGGCGCTTTGGCAACCCAATTCAGATCGGTTACGAGCACAACTATCCGCTGGCGCTGGCGGCGATGAGCCTGTACGACGTCTTGCTGGTAAACCCGTTGATCGACGGGATGAACCTGGTCGCCAAGGAGGGGCCCATCGTCAACGAGCGGTCCGGCGTCCTGGTCCTGTCAGAGGGGGCTGGGGCCCACGTGCAGCTCAAGGGCGGGGCCGTCTCGATCCCGGCCGCCGATCTCGAGGCAACGACCCAGGCCCTGGAGCACGCTCTGGAGATGGGTCAAGCCGAGCGGGAGGCTCGCGCCGCGCTCTTGCATGAGGCGATCGTGCGGCATGACCTGGACTGGTGGCTGGAACGCCAGCTCGCCGACCTGGCCCAGCTCAGGCGCGGGGCTATGCCGGGGGGAGCTCCCACCCGTGAGCCAGGTCTCCTTCAGCTCGAACAGGACGACCTGGAGGAGGACCTGACCCGCCGTCCGGTGGCCCCTCCGACCTAGCCAGGCGGGGAGTAGGCGACCAGGCCCCTCCGGTCTGGGGATGAACCCGCCTGAGGCGGGCGCTTTCGCGGGCCGGGTGGCGGCTAGACCCCCAGCGCCCAGCGAGTTGGCAGGTGGTCCGTCGCGCGCGTCCGACGCCTGTACGAATGCCAGCAAGCCCGACACATGTAGCCAAGCCCGTCTGGCGCCGGGAGCGGAACGATGTCTTCGTGGCCGGCGCCGATGAAGATCTCGCAGTCGCGGCACTTGATGGTGGCCTGGTATTGGCTGACCATCAGCGGATGATTGCGAATTAGGCGGTCAGCCATGCTACGCCTCGCCCCCGATGATGCCCTGGAGCAGGGCAACCCCACAGGCCAAGCCAAGGATAATTACCGCAAGATCCAGCAACGCACACCTCCGCGCAACGCCGGTCGCCCCATTCTGCCCCAGGTGAGGGGCCGGCACAACCAAATTCCGATCACAGTCCCGTCACAGTGCCGCGTGTCACTCACGACCACAAACAAAAAGCTGCGCGACAGCCAGCGAGAAGCCCACCGCCAACACGATAAACGCGAGCTCGACCATCTAACGTCCTCGTCGGCCTCAGGCGGATCACGTCAGCCTCGACGCGACCGGCCGATCGTATCGCGCCCGGCGTCACAAGGATGTCTCCTGGGTGGCCAGAAACGTCTCGGTGGGATCACACCCACCTCTCCTGGCAGCAACAAACGGGCGCGCTTCGGGGGGCTCGGGAGCAGGCTCACTCCCACCGAAAGGTCATCGCCGCCGCCAGAGGCATGGCCAGCGCCCAGAGCGCCAGCAGCGCGAGAGTGCCGATCGGAGCGGACGCGCCCGGGGACAGACTTGCACGCACGGTCTCGGAGAGCGCGGCGGCCGGCAGCAGGCCAGCCAACGCAGCCAGCGGATCGGGCAGCGCCGAGAGCGGGAAGAGGATCCCGCCAAGCAACAGTAGGACCAGGTACATGCCGTTCGCCACACCGAGTGTTGCCTCGGCTCGCAGCGCGCCCGCCATCCACAACCCGAGCCCACCGAAGGCGGCCGTTCCCAGCAGCAGGCCGAGCAGGGCCAGGACCGGGTTACCGGCCGGGCGCCAGCCGAGGATCAGCGCGGCGATGCTCACCAGCAGCGCGACCTGGACAACCTCGGTTGCCAGGACCGCTAGCAGCTTGGCGGCCAGAAGCCCGGCCCGCGGCAGCGGCGACCCACCAAGCCGCTTGAGGACGCGGTACTGGCGCTCGAAGGCCGTAGCGATCCCCAGGCTCACCATCGCCGTCGACATGACCGACAGCGCCAGAATGCCCGGCAGCAGGAAATCCACGCCTCGCTGCGATCCACTCGACGCGACTGGGACGAACGCGAAGAACACGAGCAGCACGGCCGGAATCACCATGGTCACGAGCACGCTCTCGGCGCGCCTGGCCGCCAGCATCAGCTCCACCCGAGTCTGAGCCAGAACCATGCGGAGGAATGAGCGATGAGGAATGAGGAATGAGTGGTTACGCCTCATGCCTCATGCCTCATGCCTCATTCCTCATTCCTCATTCCTGACTCGTGAGGCTCAAGAACACGTCCTCGAGCGACTGGCGACCGACGCGCAAGTCGGACAGCAGCACGTCGTGCTTGGCGAGCCAGCCTGTGATCGCTGTTACGCTGGCCGGGCTGGGCTCGACCTCTACGAGATAGCCGCCCGGCCACTCCTCGACTGCCCGGCGTGCCCCCACCGCGCGCGCCAGTTCGTGCGTCGGCAGCCCCGCCCGGGCGCTGAAACGGATGCTGTCCGCCGCGGCCCGGCCGCCGAGCGCAGCCGGGGAATCGAGGGCCACCAGCCGACCACGGTGCAGGATCGCGACGCGATCGGCCAGACGTTCGGCCTCCTCCATGAAGTGCGTGGTCAACAGCACGGTCACCGCCTCGGCCTGCAGGCGACGGACGATCTCCCACGTCGCGCGGCGAGCCTGGGGGTCCATCGACGCGGTCGGCTCGTCGAGAAAGACCAGCTCCGGACGTCCGATCAGGGCCAGCGCGAGCGACAGACGCTGCTTCTGGCCTCCCGAGAGCTGGCGATAGCGCGTTCGCGCCGCATCCTCCAGCCCCACCATGCCCAACAGCTCGACCGGGTCGGCAGGGTTGGCGTAGAAGCTGGCGAACAGCCGCAGCGCCTCGAGCGGTCGGATCGCCGGGTACACCCCCCCGTCCTGGAGCATCAGCCCCATTCGCGGCTTCAGCTTCGCGCCCTCGCGGGCCGGCTCCAGACCCAGCACTCGCACGCGCCCGTCGTCAGGCGTTCGGTACCCTTCGAGGATCTCGACCGTGGTGGTCTTGCCGGCGCCGTTCGGGCCGAGCAGGGCGAACAGCTCGCCCCGTCCGACCTGAAAGCTCAGATCGTCCACCGCTGGGCGGCCATCGTACCGCTTGGTCAGGCCTTGAACGACGATTGCCGGTTCGGGGTCCACCGTCTCACTACGCACTACGCACTACTCGCTACTGACATAGAATTAAGGCACACCGGCTCCGCGGGAGAGAGAGATTCCTCTCCCAACCAGCCGCGCGCCGGCCTCTTCCCACCAGTCGTCGCGCGGAAAGGCCTCCTCCTAGATGAAGTCCGTGGTCGAGCCCTGGCTGCCGCTTTTCGACACGGCCCTGATCGGCGTTAGCGGCGTCTTTCTTCTGCTGGGCTACTACTTCATCCGCCGCAAGCGGGTCCCGCCCCACCGGCGCTGTATGCTGACTGCCACCGTCTTCGCGGCGCTGTTCCTGGTGGTCTACGTTACTCGGGCCTTGCTCTTCGAGACGAAGTTCTTCGCTGGCCAGGGCTGGGTGCGGGCCCTGTATCTGGCCATCCTAGTCTCACACATCGCCCTCGCGATCCTGGTCGGCCCGTTCGCGCTGGTAACCATCCGGCGAGCCCTGCGCGGCCAGTTCGCCCTGCACCGGCGGATCGCCCGCGTCACGCTTCCGATGTGGCTTTATGTCGTCGTGACCGGCTGGGTCATCTACCTGATGCTGTATTCGCAATGGTTTGACTGAGCGGGACTGGGCGGTGAACTCCTAGTGTCGGTCGTGACTGGCCGCCAGTGACGAAACCCGGACGTTGAGCGCCTGGAGCATGCGCCCGCCTGGTGGCATCAAGCCGCCGCCTATCCAACAGCTTGGGCCGCTTTGGGTAAGACGAAGCTAAAACGGGCGCCGCTCCTGGGGACGTTCTGTACCCATATCCTGCCACCATGCGCCTCGACGAGTCCCTTCGCGATCGCTAGCCCCAAGCCGGCCCCGCCGTGGTTCCGCGTTCGAGACTTCTCTCCCCGGTAAAAGCGCTCAAAGATATGCGACAGGTCGCCAGGCGATACGCCTTGACCGGAGTCGATCACGTCCACCCGCACGGCCTCTGCCTCCTCCTGGGCCTCCAGCACGATGATCCCGTCCCGGGGCGTGTGGCGGATCGCATTCTGCACAAGGTTGTCGAGGACCCGCTGGATCCGAGCCGTATCCATGGTCACCGGCGGCAAGTCACTGTCGACGTGGCCTGAGAGCCGAACGCCCTTCGCGAGCGCCTGCGGCTGGAGCGACTCGAGCGTATCGGAGAGCAGATCGCGAAGCGAGCCCGGCTCGATCTGCAGCGTCAACGCACCGGCTTCGAGCTGTGACAGCTCGAAGAGATCGTCGATGAGCTTGCCGAGTCGCGCGACTTCGCCTTGCATGGCGCGCAGGTAACGGTCGACCGTCTCTACGTCAGTCACGACGCGATCGTTGATTGCCTCGACCATAGCCCCGATTGAGCCGATGGGCGTCCGCAGATCGTGGGATATGGCGGCGACCAGATGTCGGCGGGCTTCCTCGAGCTCGCGCCGCATCTCGTCCGCCTTCTCCAGCTCCGCCGCCATCACGTTGAATGCCCTCCCGAGCTCCGCCAACTCGTCCTCGCCCTGGATCCGGACGCGCGCCCCGAGGCTGCCGTGCGACACTTCCCGCGCCGCCGCGACCAGCTCTCGGACCGAGCCCCGGATCTGGCTAGAGACCGCGGTGGCAACGGCCATCGCCACGATCGCCGAGAAGAAGAGCAGGATGCCGAGCAGACCGAGGTCATGACCAGAGATGAACATCAGCCCAGCGGTCACTGCGATGTTGAGCAGGGCGACCAGCAAGACGACCAGATGGGCCAGCACCATTCGAGCCCGCAGGCTTGGTAACCCGAGGGCGGGCGCAAGCTTGATCGCACCGACGGCGATAACCTGAGACGCCACGCCCGACACCACCAGAAATAGAGCGAGCAGTTCGAGGTCCGAGCCCGCGGCTCCGAGCAAAGTCCCCGAGATGGCAATCACGACGACCAACCCAAGAGCCATGGCCACTGCGGGCAGTGTCAGGACGCGCAGAGTCGCTGGAACGGTGCTCATGGCTCGAACTTGTATCCGATGCCCCAGACCGTCTTGATGTAACGTGGACGCATAGGCTGCAGCTCTACCTTCTCACGGAGCCGCCGGATGTGGACGGTTACGGTGCTCGCGTCCCCGTACCAGTCGTAATCCCAGACGTTGTTCAGGAGCTGCTCGCGGGTGAAGACCTGGCCGGCGTTCTTCGCGAGGAAGTAAAGCAGATCAAATTCCTTCGCGGTCAGGTGAATAGGCTGACCGTCGCGCTCTACCGAGCGCGCGCGGGGGCTGATGCGCAGCTGGCCCACCTTCACGATGTCGTCAGGCATTACCTGCCCGGCGCCGGCCCGCGTGCGCCTGAGCACGGCTCCGACCCGAGCGACCAGCTCGCCCGGGCTGAACGGTTTGGTCAGGTAGTCGTCGGCACCCAATCCGAGCCCCAGAATCTTGTCACTCTCCTCACCCTTGGCCGTTAGCATGATGATCGGAACGCTGCTCTCCGAGCGCAGGCGACGACAGACTTCCAGGCCGTCAAGCCTGGGCAGCATCAAGTCCAGCACGATCAGGTCTGGCCCTTCGGCACGGGCGAGGCTCAGGGCCGTCTCGCCATCGGACGCCACCGTCACCTGATAGCCTTCGCGCGCTAAATAGCGCAGCACCACATCGGTAACGATCGGTTCGTCGTCAACGATGAGGACGCGCTCCTGGCTCATCTGCGCCTCCCTGTGAGCCGCCGGATCGCTATTGGCGCCAAACGCAGCTGTAGCTTCGTCCCTGACCTGCTCAAGACCCCTGCCCGATAGGCAGCTCCCGGGGTAACAGTGGCCACGGCGCAGCCACAAGTGTAGATGCCGCGAGTTGGCCGACGCAGAAGAGCATTACGCGTTTCTTACGATCGGGGTGGGAAAGAGCAGACCAGGTGCCCAAACCGATCAGGGTGAATGCGCCAGCTTGTAAGAATTCGGCAAGGACTGTAAGCGGCTGTGAAATCGCCGGGCACAGGCTGGGCATGTAGCAGCGAGGCGGTCACGCCTCGCCGAGCCGAGAGCCGCGCATGCTGCCATCAGCCGTCTACGTCGTCGCCAAGGCCCCCCGCCCCGGCCTCGTGAAGACGCGCCTGTCGCCGCGCGTGTCACTCGAGCAGGCTGCGTCGCTCGCGCGGGCCTTCCTCCTGGACACACTGCTGCTGGCGCGACACGCGCGACACGTGGTCGTCCGCGCCGTCTGCCGCGACCCTGCCGAGGCGGCCATCGTGCGCGAGCTTGGCGGCGCCACTCTCGAAGTACTCTGTCAGGGTGAGCCCGGGTTGGGCGCGGCCCTCGAAGAATGCTTCTACCACGGGATCGCGGACGGGTTCGACCGGGTCGCCGTTCTTGGCAGCGATAGCCCCACACTGCCATCCGAGCTTGTGGAGCAGGCATTCGCCACGCTCGATCGCCACGACGTTGCGATCGGCCCGAGCGAGGATGGCGGTTACTACCTGCTGGCGGCTCGCGCACTCCATCCGTCGCTCTTCCGGGGTATGGTCTGGAGCACTGACACGGTCTTTCACGAGACGCTTGCCCGCTGCAGGCGGGACGGCCTTTGCTCAGCGATCCTGCCGTCGTGGTACGACGTCGATACCGGGGATTGCCTGGCTCGGCTGATCCGCGAGCTGGACGTCGCCTCTCCCGGGACTGCCCCCAACACAAGGCTGGCGCTCCAAGCGATCGCCTCGAGGCCAGCCAATGGCGAGCTCCCGTGGGCACTCTCGACTGCGGCGCGGGAGGCTCCTTCGTGCCACACGACTGGCAATCGGGATGAGTGCCCAGATGGCCGTCCGAAAACTTGGCAAACTTGGCGTTCGGTGAGGACCGCATGAGTGCCGTCCCGTTGGCCAGCCCGGTCGAGGCGTACTTCGAAGTAGCGAACCGCTGTAATTCGAAGTGCGCGACGTGCCCGCTGACGTTCGATCCCCAGGAGCGAGCGCACAATCTGACGTTCGAGGAGTTTGTGAAGCTCGTCGAGCAGCTCCCCCATCTGAAGCGGGCGGTGATGCACGGCATTGGAGAGCCGCTCCTCAACCGTGATCTCCCGAGCATGGTTCGCCACCTCAAGCAGCGGGATGTCTACGTGCTCTTCAACTCGAACGCAGCGCTTCTGACCGACGCTCGCCAGCGAGCGTTGATCGACTGCGGGTTGGACGAGTTCCGCGTCTCCATTGATGGCAGTACGCCCGAGACCTACATCAAGGTGCGGGGCATCGCGGCCTTCGAGTTGGTCATTGCCAACGTCGCGGCGATGGTGCATCTCAAGCGAGAGCTGGGTGTGACGAACCCCCGCATTTCGTTCTGGGTGACAGGCATGCGGGAGAACCTGCCGGAGCTGCCAGGGGTGATCGAGCTCGCGGCACGTATCGGCGTCGACGAGGTCTACCTCCAGCGGATGGTGTTCTCGAACATCGGCCTGGCCGTCGAGGAGCAGTCGATCTTTCGGGGCTACCGAGAGGAGGCCGAGCGTATCATCGCGGAGGCCGAGACGCTGGCCGAGCGTCTGGGGGTCACGTTCCGCGGCTCGGGCGCGGTAAGCCCGCGCGAGAGTATCGTCGACCGGGCTGAGGACCCGGAGCCTTGGCGAGGCTGCTCGCGCCCGCTCCGGCTTGCCTACATTACCGCAAATGGCAACGCGCTGCCCTGCTGTATCGCCCCGTTCACCGGCGTCCCGTACGGCGACATCGTCCTGGGCAACTACATCGAGGACGGCGTGCCAGCCACGTGGGCGGGCGAGCGCTACCAGCAGTTTCGAGATCGGTTGTACAGCTCCGAGCCGAACGACGCCTGCCGAAATTGTGGGGTGGGCTGGAGCCTGTAGCGCGGCACCCTCGTGAGGTCAACTCGTCACTCTCCCGCCACGGTCCTCCTGGCCGCGCTGGTCCTGATCTACGGCCTCGGCTTCGGCTGGCTCGCTGTCGAGCGACACCTCACCCTGCGCACGAACGCCGAGGACCTGGGCTTCACGGACCAGGTGATCTGGAACTTCCTGCGAGGTCAGGCCTTCCGCTTCAGTCTCTACGAGCAGGCCGAATTCGAGACTGACGTTGACCTGGCCAGCCTCAAGCGCCCGGACTCGCTCCTAGCGTTCCACGTGGAGCCCTTCCTGGTCCTGCTCGCGCCGCTCTACCTCGTCGTTCCCGACGTACGGGCCATTCTCTGGCTCCAGGCGGCCCTCGTAGCGCTCGGGGCGATACCAACCTTTCGATTCGCCCATCGCCGTCTCGGCAGCGACTGGGCCGCCTTATCGGCCGCGAGCGCGTACTTGCTGGCCCCGCTTGGCCAGTGGGCCCTGTACTCGGATTTCCACGCCGTCACTCTGGCGGCGCCCCTGCTAATGCTGGCGATCGATGCCCTGGACGAAGGACGAGCCTTGCTGTTCCTGGCAAGCGGGCTCCTTGCCGCGAGTACTAAGGAGGAGATCGGCCTGAGCCTTGCCGGTCTGGGCGTGCTGGCGCTGTTACGGGCCCGGACGCGCCGCGCCGGATTGGTGGCCGTCGGGCTCGGGGTGGGCTGGTCGCTCCTGTGCGTCGGTGTAATCATCCCCAATTACGCCGGCACCGCCATCTCGCCGTTCACGGCGCGCTACGGGTACCTGGGCGACGGCCCAGTGGCGGCGCTCACCACACTGGTCCAGCAGCCATCGACGTATCTCGAGGCGCTCTCCCGCCCGGAAGTGCTCGGATACGCCGCGACGCTTGTCCTGTCCGGTGGGTGGCTCGCCGTCCTGGCTCCCGAGCTCATCATGCCGACGGGACTCGTGCTCGGGCTCAACGTCCTCTCGAGCTCGCCCTGGATGTCTTCCGGTCGCGCCCATTACTCGGCCTCTATTCTGCCCTTCCTGATCGCCGCCGCGGTTGTCGGCATGGCACGCCTGAGCGGCTGGGAGCGGGGCATCGCAAGGTTGAGAGCCCAGGGCCCAACACCTACGCCAAAAGCGCAGAGTCCGATTCTCTTGGCGCTTTCGGCCCTGCTGGTGGTCAGTGCAGTGGTCGGCTACCGCCGCTCCGGCGGCGGCGCGTTCGCGGACGGTTTCGTCGTCCCCACGCGGCTGCCCCGCCATGCGCTGGCCGCCCAGCTCGCCGCCAGCATCCCGCGCGATGCCGCGGTCTCGGCCTCGACCACGCTCTTTCCACACGTCAGCCAGCGCGCGTCGGCATACCTGTTTCCCACCCTGCGCGATGCCGACTATGTATTGGTCGATGTTGGCGGCAACGCCTTTCCGATAAGTCCGGGCGGCCTGCACCTTAGGGTCCAGGAGCTGCTCGGCAGCGGCCAGCTCCGGCTGGTGGCGTCTGAGGACGGAATCATGCTCCTCGAGCGCGAGGCGGCCGCCTCGCGGCCGCTGCCGGACAGCTTCTTCGATTTCGCCCGCGTGCGCGATGCGCGACTCGATCTCCCCACCGCGAGCTACCTCGATGGCGCGATCGATTTGGTGCGGGCCGATCTCGTCCCGAGTGGCGATCTCGGTCCGCGCGGTCCGCTCGCGACGCTCGAGACGACCTGGCGGCTCCGGGCGGAGGTACATGATCGGCCTCGCCCGTCACTGCACGTCTTTATGAAGGATGGGACTGAGCAGCGCTTCCACGACCTTCCGACGGTCTGGTGGTACCCGCCCGAGCAGTGGCGGCCGGGCGAGCTGGTTCGGATCGACGTAGGCGGCCTGCCGCTGCGGGAAGTGGTCCGCTGGGAAGCCGAAGTCCGCGTAGAGTCCCCCGCGCAGGGGACCAGCCCACCACCCGAGCCGACGCCCGCGATGGCGGGCCCAACCGCCGAGCCTCTACCAGCGCCAGCGCTTGCGCTACCGGGCCCTATGGAATCTCCACCCCCACCCGCGGAGGTTGGGCCCAATGGGGTGTCGATTCGACTGGGCGAGCTCACGGCCCAGATTGAGCAGGATCCGTGGAGATTATCGCTGCTCGGCCCGGACGGCACACGATTCTGGCATGAGGCGCCGCTCGAGTCGCGTGGCGACCGCCTGGGCCCGCTCGGCTACCGCGATGCCGCCGGCAACCGCTGGCACCTGGTCCGCTTGCTCGACGTCGCCCCGACCGCGGACGGCGTCCGAGTGGCAGCGGCGACGGATGAGCCAAACGGACGGACCGCGGCGATTGAGCTTCGCAGCCTGGGACCTCGTGTTGTCCGGATGTCGTTTACGCTCTCGGACTCATCCCAGATCGCCGCCCTCGGCGGCGCCTTCGTGGTGCGGCCAGACGAGCGATTCCTCGGGTTTGGGGAGCGGTTCGACGGCGTGGACCAGCGAGGACGGATCGTCTGGAACTGGTCTCAGGACCGTCGCGACGTCGGCTTCGGCGAGGCGACGTACGCGCCCATCCCGTTCTGCATCTCGAGCCGCGGCTACAGCCTGCTCATCGAGAGTGACGCGCGCGCATACTTTGATGTGGCCGAGAGCCGCGCCGATCGCTTCGCCTGGGAAGTCCAGCGCCCGGCCACGAGCCTGGTCCTGGCGTATGGACCCAGTCCGCGCGACCTGGTCCAGACCCAGGCCGGGCTGGCCGGGCTCCCGCCGCTGCCACCTATCTGGGCCTTCGGTGTCTGGAAAACGGCCGTCGGCGGCCAGTCGCAGGTTGTTCAGGACGCCCGGCGATTACGAGAGCAGGGCCTCCCAGTGTCAGGCTTGCTGTTGTACGACGCGCCCGACCAGCAGGCCCTGCTCGGCTGGCCGTTCATTGGCTTCGCCGGCAAGCAGGCGGGGCCCTATCCGGACCTCGGAGCCCTCAACGACGATCTGCATCGGCTGGGCTACAAGACGCTCGGCTACAAGAACGCCGATCTCTCGGCCCGCGTCCCGACCCAGGCTGCTACTGCGTTGCAGGGTCTGGCCGTCCTCGATCACACGGGCGGACCGTACGTCCACCCGCACCACCTGGTCTCCTGGGTTGACTTCACCAATCCCGACGCTGTGGCCTGGTGGGACAAGCTCTGGCGCCGCATCCTGGCCGATCTTCGCTTCGACGGGGCGATGCTGGACCTCGGCGAGCTCGTACCAGAAGACGCGCGTTACGCGGATGGGACGACCGGCATCGAGACCCACAATCGGTATCTCACCCTGTACGCGCAGGCCTCTTACCTCGCTGCGCGGTCGGTCCGCGGAGACGACTTCGCCATTTTCGCACGCTCGGCGAGCCTGGGCGCTCAGCGCTTCCAGAGCCTCCAGTGGTCTGGCGACCAGACCGTGACCTGGGGCCAGGACGGCATACGTGGACTCGTGCCCGCGGCGCTCTCGATCGGGCTGAGCGGTTACCCCTACTGGCATCCGGAGGTCGGTGGCTACCTGGACGTCGGCCTGCCGCGACCGTCCGAGCGCGAGCTATGGTTCCGCTGGCTCCAACTCGGCGCGTTGAGCCCACTTTTGCGGGACAACTATGGCGAGCATCAGGGCGACCCCGTGGAGACGTGGTCAGACACGGAGACGGTCGACGCTTTCCGGCGGTACGCGCGGCTCCACAACAGCCTGGTCCCGTATCTGTACAGCCAGGCGAGGATCGCAGCCGAGACCGGACTGCCGATCATGCGGCATTTGGCACTCATCGCCCCCAATGATCCGCGGGCGTGGGCCGAGGAGTACGAGTACACGCTTGGCGACGACCTGCTCGTCGCACCGGTCCTGGAGGAGGGCTCCCGTTTGCGGACGCTCTACCTGCCGGCAGGAACCTGGGTAGACTGGTGGACCGGCCAGTTCTGGGAGGGCGGGCGCACTGTAACCGTCGACGCTCCGCTCGATCAGATCCCAATCTTTGCCCGGGCCGGCGCAATCCTGCCACTGGCCACCGACTTCGACACGCTCGCCCCCGCGGCGGACCCGAGCATCGTCCGCTGGGGCGGTGACCTTGTCGTGCGGGTCGTCACCCCGACGCTGCCGACCGCGCGCGGAGTTCATCTCCCCGAGGCCAGCCAGCGCCTCTACGATGGGACGCTGCTGCGGACCGAGGTTGACGGCCGTGCGCTCACGCTGTCGGCCGAATTGGCGCCCGCGGAGCGTACATACGAGCTGCACCTTCCCTCGCCGGATCCACCTGCCCGCGTGCTGCTCAACGACGCTCCGGCTGACGGCTGGTCCTACCGAGACGGTATTGTCAGGCTAACGCTGCGGGCGGCGTCCTTCCGCTTGACGATTCAACCGTAAGACTCTGGCAAGGATCTTCCGACGGGCTACAGGTTGAAGCGGCAAACTTGAAGGAGCGGGGGGATGCATCGGACCGGACGAGCGCCGGACGAGACTGATCGAGTAAGGCATGACTGAGCAGCGTGGCGGTCTTGGGTGGCCAGCGAGCGCGGCGGTTGCATCGACGGCAACAGCCGCCGCATTGCTTGTGATGTTCTGGACACGCAGCGCCTTCCAGATCCGGACGCTGCCTGAGCGGGTCATGGAGTGGGCTCTCCTGTTTGTCTCACCGGACGCGCTCGAGGCCGGGATCGGCCGTTTTGGCTTCGAGGCCAAGGTGTACGCCCTCTACGCCGCCGTTGGTGGCATGGCCTTGATTCTGATCGGCGTCGGCACCGTCGTCCTGGCGAAGGCCCGCTCCCCGTGGACGCTGTGGGCACTTGGCCCGGCCCTGTACCTCTTCGCCATGGCCGTGATCATGCCCGTGACAGGCGCAGGCTTGTTCGCCTCCGAGCTGTTTCAGGACCCCTGGCTGGTGAACGCCTGCTATCTCGGCATTGCGTTCAGCTACGCGAGCCTGCTCTTGCTCGGGAAGTCGCTGTTGGGCGGCCGAGCATCCGGCGCCACCCGAGCTCTTCGCCCGCCACCGGGCCTGGGCATGGCCCGCCGGGCCTTCATCGCCGGCCTGGCCCCGGCTATTGGATCGTATGTCGCGATCTTCTGGCTGGGACAGAGAACCGGCGCCGCGGGCAGTAGCGTACCGCTGGCCAAGGTGCCGAGCCTCGCAAGCGCAGCGCCCCCCACGGCCGCCCCGGCGGCCACCGCGTACCGTCCTTCGAACGAGCAGGCTGCTGCCGCGCTGCCGACGCCGGCCCCGCAGCCGACGATGGAGCCGGCCAAGCCCTCTGGCCCAGCGTCCGAGCCGCCGCTGCCCGTTCCGAAGCCCATGAACAAGCAGCTAACTCGAGACAAGGATGGCTCGCTGACGGCCGGCTCCCGCCAGCCGGGCACGCTGGCGCCGCTGATAACGCGGGCGCAAGACCACTACCACGTCACCAAGAACCCGGTCGCCGATCCGGTGATCAAGCCAGAGGAGTGGCGCCTGGTCCTGGACGGCGAGCTCAAGAATCCGGTGCAGCTCGATTACCGGACCCTGCGCCAACTGCCGGCGGTCGAGACCGCCAAGACACTCGAATGCATCAGCAACCTGACCGCCGAATGCCAACTCGTCCCCTTCGGCTGTGAGCTGATTGGGACGGCCAGGTGGAAAGGCGTGCCACTGAAGGACCTGATCGGGCTGGCCGGGGGCTTCAAGCCGGGGGTGGTGAGCGTGGCCCTGCTCGGGTCTGATGAGTTCGTGAGCGTGATCCCGGCCGAGGTCGCCCTGGACCCCAATACCCTCGTGGCGTATGAGATGGACGGGGACGTCCTGCCGTACGAGCATGGCTACCCGGCCCGGGTGCTCACGCCGGGCCGTTACGGGTTCAAGAGCGCCAAGTGGGTGATCGCCATCCGGCCGATGAACCGCGAAGTCCTCGACTGGTATGGGCAGCGCAACTGGAGCAAGGACGGCATCGTCAAGACTATGACCCGCATCGATGTCCCCGCTCCGGCTGCGGGCCTCCCGGCTGGTTCTCAGCGGATCGCGGGCATCGCGTACGCCGCTGACCGCGGCATTGGGAAGGTCGAGTTCAGCGCCAACGGCGGCCAGACGTGGGAACCGGCGACCTTCCTCGAGCCTGCGCCCGGCAAGGACGCCTGGGTGCGCTGGGAGGGCACGTTTGAGTTAGCGGCGCGTGCAACCGCCAAACTGGTCGCCCGGGCGACAGACGGTACCGGGACGCTCCAGACCGAGCAGTTCAGCCTGGCCCAGCCTGAAGGGGCAAGCGGCTGGAACCACATCGAAGTCAGAAGCCAGTGACGGACGCGGGAGGCCGCACCTGGCTGACCGCCGCGCGTCATCCGCCACCCAGGGACGGCCTCCAGCGCGCGTAGCGAACGGCGGTTGTAACGAGCTTGCAGCCGGCGCCGAACGTTCCGCGCAGCGTCCCCGAGACCTTGGAGCGACCACCGCCGCGGGCCCTGTACCCAACCGAGACCTGGGCGATCCGAAAATCAGCCCGCGCGGCCTTGACGATCATCTCCGTCGTCCAGCCGTACGTCATCTCGCGCATGTCCAGTTGGGCCAGGCAGTCCGAGCGGATCGCTTTGAACGACGGCAGGTCCGCCAGGGGATGGCCGGTCAGGAGACCGATCGCCCAGGCGACGGCTCGGTTCCCCAGGCGGGCATGGATCGGCAGGGCATCCGGCGCGTGACGGAGGTCGCGGCAGCCGAGGACCAGGTCGGCCTCGCCGCGCAGGATCGGGCCCACGATACGCGGCGCTTCAGCCGGCGGATCGCTGTAGTCGCCATCGAAAAAGACCAGCACGCCAGCGCCAGCCACACGGACACCCTCGGCACAGGCCGCACCGTAACCGGCGCGTCGCTGCTGCACGACTTCGGCACTGTGTTGCGCGGCGACCTCACGGGTTCCGTCGGTGCTGCCGCCGTCGACCACGACTACACGATCGATCACGTCGGGCGGCACCTCGGCCAGGACCCGCCCGATCACCTCCGCCTCGTTCCAGACCGGTATGATGGCGATCACCGATCCCGCTACAGGGCTCGGAGGCATGGTAGACCCTAGATTGGTACAGCTCAATCAGGGCGGCGGGAGCCCGGCCTTGAAGCGATCCGCATAGCGACGCGTCAGGTCGATGTACTGGCGGCCAAACTCCGTGGTTTCCAGGATGCCGCTCGCCTCGCCCAACTCGTTCCAGGTCTCGATCGCCATGATCTGGCGGCCGCTCCGGAGCGCTTCCCGCAACTGGTCCTCGTAATAGCGGCCGCCCTGGCGGTCGGTGTGGATCGCATCCGATCGCCCGAACTGGGCGTTCGAGAAGCCGGGCCCAACCTGGGCGATCGTGAACTCGGGACCGCTGGTGAAACCGAACGGAGCCGCGCCCCAGGCGTACATCCCCTCGGTCCGCAAGAGCGCATCCGTGCCGTTGTTCTTGGCCCTTTCCCACTGCTTCTCGCGGACGATAAAGGGCGCCAGCCCCCCGAAGTCGCGCGGAAAGCGGTCGTACACGTACTCGAAGGTAGACTGGTCGAACTTGTAGACACGCTGCGCGTCGTAGAGCCAGACGAGCGGCCGGCTGTCAACCGCGGCCCAGTGGCGCGGGGGGATCTTCGAGTAGAAGTCGTAGATAGTCGTGTAGAAGATCCGCTTGCCGCGCTCCTCCGTCAGGTCCTCGTCATTGAGGATCGTCGTGTCCAGAAAGAGCCCGATCTTGAGCGGCGTGCCGTCGGCAGCCAGGCGGTCGAGCGCCGTCACCATTGGCGGTAGCCCCTCCGTAGCAAAGTGGTTCAGCTCCGGGGCTGGGGCAACCCTTCGGTTGTACTGGCCGGGCTCGCCCCAGTAGTCGGGCAGAACGATGTCGATACCCGCAGCCAGCATGTCGCGGAATTCCTTCTCGTACCACGCGGCGTCGCGGAAGCTGATCGTGTCCAGGTTCGGGGGATGGTGCGGATACGGGTCGAACGACCTGCGACTCTGGGCCTCGCGGTAGGTTGCCGCGTCGTACCAATAGAAAAAATAGGTGGCGACAACGCGCTGGTTCGCGCCGAAGCTCTCTACAGGAAAGTCCTGCACGTATGGCGCTCGATACGGGCCGGGACGTGCCCACGACAGATAATCGACCGCGTCCCCGTCATCGTTCGCGCCGACAGTGGCACCCACGCAGGGGATGAACGCCGCTGCGACCGCAGCCGCCATCATGAGCAAAGGCAGCCCTGGCCAGGAAATCGTCCGAAGCCTCAAAAAGTCACCGCGGCGCCGCCGAGGGCGCGATCAATCGCGCCCCTACCATTTTCGTCCCCGACGGCTCCCCTAGCCCTGACCCGACCGACCGCCCCGGCTGACCGTCTCCAACAGGTTGTCCGCCGTCCGCAGGCGCGCGCTCAGTGAGGTCAGGAACGCCACCGCCACCTCGACATGGCGGCTCACGATCTGCAGGATGTCGGCCCGCCCGATCGACAGCGTCTCGGTCTGCTCGGCGGCGATCACCGTCGCCGAGCGTGGCCCACTGTCGAACAACGACAGCTCGCCAAAATACTCGCCGGGCCCGAGGCTGGCCAGCACGATCGCCTCTCCCGACTCGCTCTCGCGCACCACGTTGACGCGCCCCGAGCGGATGACGTGTAAGGTCGAGCCGAGCTCGCCCATCGCGACGATCTTGTCACCGGGCGCGTAGCTGTTGCGGCGAGCGACCTGGACGATGTCGCTCAGCCGATGAGGAGGCACTTCCTGGAAGAGTGGGATGTCCTCGAGAAGCGCCTGGGCCCGCAGCCGCTCCTCATTGTGCTCGACCCAGTGAGGCGGCAGCCCGGCGAAAAGCGAAGGTACGAGCACGCGCTTGCCGCCGCTCCTGTGACTCGAATCAGCCACGCCAGTCCACCCTCCTCCTGAGAGCTTCCGCCACGACGCATTGTAGCAGCGGACCTGACGGACTCGTCATTACCGGTGGTCGCTAGGACGCCAGCCGCCTGACCTCGTCCACCACTTGCTCGACGTCCACCTCGTCGCCGCGCGGGTACCAGCGAATCTGCGCGCGTGGGTCGATCACCACGAATCGGGTGGTATGAACGATCTCGGCACGCCCTCCGCCCGATGGCGGTCCGAGCGTGGGCGCGCCCAGGTGGAAGCCGGCCACCATAAGATCCTCCATCTCGGCCCGATCGCCGGTCAGGAACCGCCAATTGGCCGGGTCGGCCCCGAAGTGGGCCGCGTAGCCGGCCAGGACCTGCGGAGTGTCATGCTCCGGATCGACGCTGAAGGACACCAGGACCGCTTTGCCGTCGAGCAAGCGGGCATCCCTCAACCGATCCCGGATCCGACTCATCGTCGCGCTCAGCAGCGGGCACGCGTCCGTGCAGTTGGTGAAGACGAAGTCCGCCACGACCACCTTGCCCGCCAGGTCGGCCGAGCTGAAGGGGCTGCCCTGCTGATCGACGAGCGTGAACTCAGGCGCGGGCCCGAGCATCGGCAGGGTGCTGGCGGGGCGGCAGGCGGCGCCCAGCGCCACATGCACCCCGAGCAGGAAGGACAGCAGACACGGCGCCCTGATCGACCGTCTCACAGCAACGCTTGGCGGTCCACGACCATCGCGACGAAGAGCAGCGCCAGGTAGACGATCGAGTAGCGGAACAGGCGGCGCGCGGCCTCGATGCTGGCGTCGCGAACCAGGCGGATCGCCTGGAAGATGAACAAGCCGCCCAGGACGGCGGCCGCGACGAGATACACCGAGCCAAGCAGGCCGATCGTGAACACCAGGACCGTCAACGCCACCATCGCCAGCGAGTACCAGAGAATCTGGCGGCGGGTCTCCTCGTCGCCCCGAACGATCGGCAGCATCGGGATCCGGGCCGCCTCGTAGTCGCGCCTCATCACCAGCGACAGCGCCCAGAAGTGAGGCGGAGTCCAGACGAAGACGATGGCGAACAGGCAGGCTGCCAGCAGCGAGATCTCATTCGTCACGGCGGCGATCCCGACGACCGGCGGGACGGCCCCGGCTGCGCCGCCGATGATGATGTTGGCGGGTGTTCGGCGTTTGAGCCAGCATGTGTACACGAATACGTAGAAGAGGAGTGCCAACAGCGTTAGCCCGCCTGAGAGCAGATTGACGAACGTGAGCATCACCGCGAAGGAGAGCGCCCCAAGGGTGATGCCGAACAGCAGGGCTCGGCTCGGACTCACCAGCCCGGCCGGGATTGGGCGCGCCGCCGTGCGGTCCATCAACTGGTCCACGTCTCGGTCCAGATAGTGGTTGATCGCCCCGGCCCCGCCGGCCGCCAGCGCCCCACCGAGTAACGTGAACAGGACCAGGGACAGAGGCGGCAAGCCGCGCTGGGCGATGAGCATGGCCGCGAGCGTAGTGATCAGCAAGAGCACCATGACTCGGGGCTTGGTGAGCTCAACGTACGCCTCCACCATTTGGCGCGGGCCTGTGCCTCGCTCACGCGCGGCCGGCCTGGGCGGCCGGTAGATCGCCGTCCGATCAGATCGCCAGGTGAGGCCCGCCAGGACCACGACCAGCGCCCAGACCGCCGTCGCCCCGGCCACGTGAGCGGTCTGGACGAGCGGGCTGGGCCCCAGCATCACCGCCAACGCGCCGATCGCTCCCTGAAGCACGATCGAGATGGCCACCAGCGCGGCCACGAGCCGTATCTCCAGCGACTCGCGACGTGCCTTCCAGGCCGTGGCGAAGGCCAGCCCAGCCACCACGTACGCCGCCAGGCGATGGGTTAGCTGCAGGTCGACCAGTGGGCTCGACCCAAACGGCAGCGCCTGGCCGTTGCAGCCCGGAAAGCCCACGCAGGCCCAGCCGGCCCCGTCGGCCCGTACGAGCGCCCCGATCAGAACCAACAGGAACGTGCCAGCTGTCGTGAGCGCCACGAGGATCGAAAGACTGTCCGGCTGGCTGGTAGAGAAGACCCCTCTTCCGCCCCCTCTCCCTCTGGGAGAGAACAAGTGCGCTTCGCGGAACAAGTGCGCTTCGCGGGGTGAGGGCGTGCCGGCGCCCCAAGGTGAGGGCGAAGCGCTGATCGCGGTCCAGATCACCAGCCCGAGGATCAGCATGGCGAAGCCGAGGTGGACCAGGACCGCCAGCGCCGGCAGTTCCAGCAAGACCACAACGGCTCCCAGCCCGATCTCGACGGCCAGCAGCAGCGGCGCGAGCGTGGCCGGCACGAATACACCAGGCCGAGCCCGCCCCCACGTCCAGGCGGCGGCGGCCAACGCCAGGATGGCCGCGGAGACCAGGGCCACCAGCAGACGATGGGTGTATTCGATGATGGCAGCCGGGTCCGGGGGCGGGACCAATCGGCCGTGGCACAGCGGCCAGTCTGGACATCCGAGGCCGGAGCCGCTCGTGCGGACGACGGCGCCGACGACGATCAGCAGGTAGGTCCCGACGGCGGTGGCCAGCGCCAGACGTCGGAGCCGGATCATGCGCGCCTCTCGATTCCCATTATAGCCCTGCGCTTGCCAGGGGGCACGCCGAGCGGCCTATACTGGCATCGTGGGCGGCCGGCGACGAAGCCGTGCGGCCAGAGGTAGCGCCGTGGACGATCTCGACAAGCGACTGCTCAATCGTATCCAGTCCGACTTCCCGCTCGTCTCTCGCCCCTACCTGGAGCTGGGCCAGCCCCTAGGCCTGGGCGAGGACGAGGTGATCGAGCGTACCAGCGCGCTCAAGGCGGTGCGAATCATTCGCCAGGTGAGCGCGATCTTCGACACCAAGGCGCTCGGCTACAAGTCGAGCCTGGTCGCTATGCGGATCGCTGCTCATCGAATCAACGAGGCAGCCCAGATCATCAACGAGCACCCCGGCGTGACCCACAACTACGAGCGAAACCACGAGTACAACCTCTGGTTCACCATCGCCGTGCCGCCGACCTCGGACCTGGAGGCGACGGTCGATCGGCTCCACGAGCTGGCCGGCGCTCTGGTCACACGGGTGATGTACACCCTGCGGCTGTTCAAGATCGGCGTCAATCTGGACATGACCGGCGAGCGGCGGCCCGACGCTATGGCGGTCCCCGAGTACGGCGAGGACGATCGGGCCCGCGCCCGCGGCTCGTCGCTCAGCCCACTGGACATCGGGGTGATCCGCGAGCTCCAGGAGGATCTACCCGTAGAGCCGCGGCCGTTCGCGGCCATGGCCGGGCGGCTGGGTACCGACGAGGATGGACTGTTCGCGGCAGCTGGCGACCTGAAGCAGCGTGGCTTCTTACGCCGCTTCGCGGCGATCCTGTACCACCGCCGGGCCGGCTTCAAGGCCAACGGGATGGGCGTCTGGGCGGTGCCGCCCGACGACGTGCTCGAGATCGGCACCAGGATGGCATCGTTCGCGGCGGTCAGCCACTGCTACCAGCGGCCCACCTATCCCGACTGGCCTTACAGCGTCTTCAGCATGGTCCACGGCCGTTCAGTCGAGGAGTGCGAGGAGATCCTGAGCGCGATCTCGAAGGCGACCGGCGTCGGCGAGTACCTGTCGCTCTACTCCACCCGCGAATACAAAAAGACCCGCGTGCGCTACTTCACGCCCGAGATGGAGGAGTGGGAGCGGAAGTACCTGCCGGAGCGAGTGGCGGCGACCGGCTAGCCGCGGACTGAGGCGGCTGTCCGCTGCGCCAGGGCGGCGAGCGTCTCCCCTTCGGCTACCGTGGTCAGCGAGCCGTCGGCACCTGCCCGC
>WNGA01002298.1_pt1 | contig 29202 bp, 40 predicted proteins | sample 5400061 | NCBI WGS metagenome assembly WNGA01 (sample SAMN13153366, study PRJNA577476) | soil metagenome | isolation source: 100 cm soil or saprolite under grassland replicate 2 | place: USA:California | collected 2016-06-15
GGACAGGGCGGTCCAGATGCCGACGATCAGGACCGCGGCGACGCAGCCGACGACAACGAGGGCCTGGAACAGGGGGATCACCTCCTTCCCCGCGAGGTGCGCTTGCGCAGGGGCGCGGCGCAGGAGGGGCACAGCCACACGACCCGGTCGGCCGACAGCCACCAGCCGGAGCGGCTGGTCTGGCCGGCGCGCATGTGCGTCTCGACCAGCTCGGCGGCCACGGTCGGACGGCCGCAGGACCAGCACGGCACACGGCGGCGCATCAGCGACCACCCTTCCTGCGGTGCTTCCGGGCGGCACGGCGGGCACGCCGTCGGGAGGAGTGCTCGACGGGGAGGGGGCCGCAGATGTCGCAGAACACCCACCACACCCACGGCTGGAGACCCTCGACCGCTGTGGCGTTGTGGCGCATCAGCGACCACCAGCCTGGTAGGAGCTGGCCAGCTCGAGGACCTGGCCGACGTACCAGCAGGCGTGGTTGTAGGCCATGACCGCCCGGTGCTGACCGGGCGTGCCCACCACGCCAGGGCAGGGGTCGGGTGGGCTGCGGTCGCCGATGCCGTTGGCGCACAACAGCCGGGCGGCCGCGGGGATCGCGTCGCGGGGGTCGTAGACGTTGCCGCCGCGGCCGTAGCGGTCCCAGGTGGAGGGTGGGCCGTTGCGGATGTTGAACTGCATCGGACCCGAACAGCACCCGAAGCCGTTGACGCCCCAGCGCACGCCGGGCGCGTCCAGGCGGCCGTGGTCGGACTCGACCTTGCCGATGCCCGCCAGCACGCCCCACCCAAGGCCCGGGCAGGCCTCCCCGGAGGCCCTGTACAGCGGCAGGTAGTTGGCGGGGATGTCGGCGAGCGCCGGCCTGCTCGGCGCCGGCGGGGGCGCGGGGTTCGCGCCGCGCGTGGCCTGGCGGTGGTGGGGTGGGGGCTGGCCGGCGCCGGCGTCCAGGCGGAAGTCGACGACGCCGTGGTGGCCGAGCGTGTACACCGCGAAGATGACCGCGGCCAGCGGTGCCAGGCCGAGCTTGGCGCGCACCGGCAGCTGCGGGTAGCCGCGGGGGATCATCGGCGCCTCCGCCAGCCGTGCAGGGCGCGGTGCAGCGCGGCAGCCGCTCGGGTGTCCTTGCGCGTGTGGGACATGCTGTTGGGCACCGGACCGCAGGTGCCGCAGTGCGCCACCCAGACCGTCACCTGGAACAGCGACCCAACGACCTCCTGTCGCACCGTGACGGTCCGCCGGCGGGTCCTGGCCATCAGCCGCCTGCCCGGGTCGGGCCGGCGAAGCCGACGTGGATGTGGTCCTGGTGGCCTGAGTCGGTGAAGAAGGGGGGAGGGCCGTCCGCGGCGGGGGAGCCCACCTCGCTTGGCTGCACGCCGGCGCTGCCGCGGCCGATCCACAGCGCGAGCTGGCGGGGGGCCTGGTTGGACGGGCTGACCGGGCGCCCGTCGACCTGGTCGACGTCGACCGCGCGCCACACCGAGTGGTTGGACACCCGGCTGGTGCCCCTGACGAACCACGAGTGCCCGGTGCGGATGCAGGAGACGCGAACGCGGTGGTGCGCGGCCGCGGCGATCAGGAGCTGGCGCACGCGGCGGTCGAGCCGCGGCGAGGACCAGTCGCCGGCGGGCCGGCAGCCGGCCAGGTCGGTGAACGTCAGGCCCGCCGGCACCGGCGTGCCCGGGCCCGGCAGAGTCGTGGCGCTGGCGTGCGGCCGGGTGGTGGTGGTGGTCGGGCTCGCCGGTCTGGCCGGGTGACCGCTGGTGTCGACCAGCCACACCAGCGCCACGATCAGCACCGCGAGCACGGCGACGTCGCCACCGAGATGCTGCGCCGGCGGCCGGGCGATCACGGCGCACCTCCGGTGATGCCGGCGGAATCACTCGTGGGCGGGCCGTAGGCGAGGTGGGGGAACGCGGCGTCCCACGCGGCGTCGGCGTCCCACAGCTCCGGGTCGTGCACCAACCGTGGCCGCGGTGGTGGTGGGGGAGGGTCAGGCAGGTCCGGGTAGCGGCGCCACCAGCTGTCCGGGTTGCATACCGGGCACAGCGGCCGGTAACTCCGCGCGCCGCCGGCGCGCAGCGAGCCGGGCTTGCGGCGCTGCTTGAGCCGTTGCTCCAGCCGGTGGGCCTGCGAGCCGCGCCAGACCCTGACCAGCTCGACCGGGCAGCCGTGGTACAACGCTGCGGCGATCAGCCGCGAGCCGGGACCGCGGTTCTTGTGGGAGACCGGGTCGTAGCCGCCCGACAGGTGCTCGGGCCACCGGACGCGCAGGTCGACGGTGCTCCCGAGGTAGTGGCAGGCGTGCCGGTAGCCAGACCACGGATGGGCCGGATCCGCCGGCGGGGGCCAGATGTGCCCGAGGTAGCAGCACAGGCCGGCGTGCGGCGCGCAGCCAGCCAGCCACTCCGGCCGCAGCTTGGACCGGTCGACACCGCACGCGGGGCAGTCACGGCACCAGGGCCGTTGCCGGTAGCCGACCCAGCCGCAGCCAGTGCACACGACCCGGTGCACCGGGCGGACCGCCGCGGCGGCGGGGGAGAGCAACTCCGAGGCGGTCACCGGGCACGCCTCCGCAGGCGCACACGCTCCCGCGCGGTCGTGCCGGCGCGGACGCCGCCGTGCTCATCCTGGTCGGCTGGCGCGGCGAGCGCGTCAGCCAGGCACGGGGCCTGGACGGGGCAGCGGGCGCAAATCCGCTTCGCTGGGGCGGCCGTACCGCCGGGTGAGGGGAAGAACGTCTCGGGGTCGACGCCAGGCCGGGCGCAGAGGGCCTCCTGTCGCCAGCCGGCGGGGGACAGCGCGGCGGTCATCGGGCCCGAACCTCGGCATGCGCGGCGACCCAGTGCCCGTCGTGCTCGGCGCGGGCTTCGTCGGCGGTCGCGTACCAGTGGCTGCGCCAGATGCAGCGGCGACACCTGGTCTGGTGGGGGGTGGGGTAGTGGCCGGGGCCGTCGATGACCTCCCACGGCGTCGTGGCGTCGCAGTCGTGCACCCGGAGGAGCACGACCAGGTCGACGTCGCCGGCATCGACAACGGTCTCGCCGCAGTGCGTACAGACAATCGGGACAGCCGGGACTGGCGGGACGTTGAGCGCCTTCATGCGGCCTCACCGCCTGCGGGGTGCGGCGGGACGGCGTCAAGCGCCGCGCGCATGCGCTCCAGCAGCGCCAGCAGGTCAGCGCGGGAGCCGCTGAACGACACCTCAACGGCGTTGCTACTCGGGCCGACGAGGAGGTGGACGGCGATGCGCTCTGAGCGCTCGTGCCGGTTCGCGGTGATGTCCTCGCCCGGCATGTCGGTCAGGGGTTGGCCAGCCGCCAGCCCATCAACCGATAGGTAGATGCTGGAAGAGGTGTACGGGGGGGTGCGACTCATGCGGCCTCACCACCCGGGCCCGAGGCGCGCAGCGCGCGGTAGCGGCGCTTGCGGGTCCGGTCGACTGCGCGCATCTGCTCGAGCGTCGCCGGGTCGCGGCGCCGGCGGGCGTAGCTGGCCTTGTTTGCGTCGCGGGTGCAGAGGCGGCAGTAGCTCGAGGGGCGTCCGTTGCGGCGCAGGTAGAAGTCCTCGAGCGGCTTGACGGTGCCGCACTTGGGACAGCGCTTGGTGTCCTGCTCGTCTCCGGTGGCCTGGAACAGGTCAGCCGGTGCCGGCGCCGGACCCGAGCACCAGCCATCGATCCAGGCCAGCCCGCCGCGGTCGAGCACCTCACGGGCCCGGGTCACCGTGACGTAGGCCAGCATGGCGTCGTCTCTGGGGATCAGCGCCGCCGACGGTGGCTCATCGTCCTTGCGCTTCGGCTCCCGGAAGTCGTCCGCGACCAGGACTCGCGGCCACTCGCGGCCCTTGGCCTTGTGGGCTGTCGAGACCACGACATCGGCATCGCGCTCGTCCACGAGCCGGTTGACAAGGGCGATGATCGTCTCCGGGCCGTGGCTGTCGATCAGCCGCACGAGCACCTTCAGATCCGAGCCGGCGCTCTCCTCCTCGACGTACTGCTGCACCTGCCCCCAGGTCATGAACGCCATCAGCTCGGGGTGCGCGGTCCCGCGGCCGGCGCGTAGCTCGATCGCGGCCTCGGCCAGCCGGCGGATCTCATCGCCGCCACCGACCAGCGCGGCCCGGCGGCCCTGCTCGGCCGCGTCGATCAGGTAGGTGATCGCGCCGGCGTTGGAGCGGCACAGGATCGCGTCAGGCTCAGGCAGCGCCGCCAGGCGCGATGGGATCTTGTCGTAGCCACGCAGGCGCAGCTCGGCGGCGAGCACCTGAAGCCATTTGTTCGCCTCCGCGGCGACCGCGGACCCGAACCTGAAGCTCTGGGAGAGCAGCAGGCGCACGTCGGCGTCGAACCCGCTCATCGCGTCGACCGCGCCGCGCCAGCCGTAGATCGCCTGGCAGGCATCCCCGACCGCGATCCGCTGCGCGTGGCTCTGCCGGTCGAAGATGCTGGCCACCAGCGGGTTCGAATCCTGGGCCTCGTCCAGCATCACGACGTCGGCGTCTAGGACCGGCTCGGTGAGCGCCCACAGCTTCAGGTAGTGGTCATGGGCAAACTTCAGCCGCCCATCCAGGCGGGAGAGATCGGCCCACGCCTTGCGGGCCAGCGGCACGGCCGCGGTGCGCACCGCGTGCTTGGCTGCCGGGTAATCGATGCCACGGACGTAGGGGACGTGCGCTGATCCGACCTCGGTGTCTGCTGACTGGCAGAACCGGGTGATGGTGTCGATCGCGATCCTGGCGACCTGGGCGGGCGCCAACATCAGGCTCTGGTCGACGCGGAGCGGCTCGGCGCCGAGGAGCTGCGCGGCGATCCTGGCGGGCTGGCGGGGACCGTTGAGGCGGTGGGCGTACTGGCGGCCGACCATGCGGAACGCCAGCGAGTGCGCCGTGCGGCACTCCACGTTGCGCGGGAAGCTGCCCCTGGCGTCGTTGGCGATCGCGCGGTTGAAGGCGATGTAGATCGCGCGACGGTTGGGCCTGGCCTGCCCGAGCAGCCGCAGGGTGCTGGTCTTGCCGGTGCCGGCGCCGGCATTGAGGACCATGCTCTTGCCGGCGGCGTAGGCCTCGATGGCAGCCTGCTGTTCGTCGGTTGGTGCGAACCGCCGCCCGGCGTGCTTGGTACGATCCGACTGCATGTCTTGGGACTCCTCGGCGTGCGGGGCCCCTGGGCGAGGGTTGTGGGCCGTTGCCCGGGGGCCGCCTGCTGTGCGGCCAAGGAGTCGTGGGGGAGCGCGCGTGTCAGCGCCCGTGTCAACGGGACGTGCTGAGACCGGTCGGGATCGAGCGGAACGGAGCGGCACCGGCTACGGGCTATCGCTCCTGCTCAGACGACATCTAGAGGAATGCGGCGGGACCGTCAGGGGAAGGCCGGAAGGCGGCTCATAACCCAGAGGTCGAGGGTTCAAATCCCTCCCCCGCCACGACGAAGGGGCTCCCGAGGTTCGGGAGCCCCTCTCCGTTGCGGCCCTTCAGGTCTGGCGGAGCTGGCGGGCGAAATGGGCGACGGCGGCGCGGCGGTGGGCGTGGTCGGCGCGCCGGCAGATGGCGGCGTAGGCGGCGAGGGTCGCGCTGAGGCGAGTGTCCTCGCCGACCCTGACCGCCAGGTTCTCGCTCTCCATGGCGTCGCACACGCGCTTGCCGAGCTCGATCCGCTCGACCGCGAAGGTGATGCCCGCGCGCGCCGGCTGCAGCTCGCTCCGGGAGCGTTGCAGGGTGATCATCGTGCTTCCTCCTCGGACCGGCGTGACGCGCTGCTGGGGGTGGCCGGCCCGGCATGAGGATCGCGCGGGCCGCTAACCGATCGCTCACGGTGTTATGTTCTAGAATGAACGGCGGTCCGCAGTGGCACAGTGGCACAGGGTGTCGGAGGTCGCATGGGTCGTCATGGCATCGCAGGGTCGACCGCGACCGGGATCGCCGCAAGCGTCGAGCTGGCCGTACGCCAGGGTCGCCTTGCGCCTGGCCAGCGCCTCCCGACCATCCGCTGGCTGGCCGACGACCTCGGGGTCAGCCCGGCCACGGTGGCGGCCGCCTATGCGCGCCTGCGCACCAGAGGGATGGTCACGGCCAGGGGCCGCGGCGGCACGGTGGTCGCCCCGCGCCCGCCGCTGCCGATCCAGCAGCCGGCCGCGCCGCCCTCGGGCGTCCGCGACCTGACCAGCGGGTACGGCGACCCCACCCTGCTGCCGCCACTGCGGGAAGCGCTCACCCGCGTCGACCGCCGCCACCACCTCTACGGCGAGGACCCGGTGGTGCCGGAGCTCGCCGAGCTGGCCGCCGGGCTGCTCCGCTCCGAGGGGGTCCCGGCTGGCCCCGTGGCGGTGGTCGGCGGCGCGCTGGACGGGGTCGAGCGCATCCTCCAGGCCCACCTGCGGCCGGGTGACCGGGTGGCGCTGGAGGACCCCGGCTACCCGCCCACCCTGGACCTGGTGCGGGCGCTCGGGCTCGAGCCGGAGCCGGTCCCGGTCGACGACGACGGCCTCGAGCCCGCCGGCCTCGGCGCGGCGCTCGAGCGCCACGCGGTCGCGGTGATCGCCTCGCTGCGCGCGCAGAACCCGACCGGCTCGGCAACCGGCGCCGCGCGGCTGAGCGCCCTGCGCGAGGTGCTCGACGGGTATCCCTGGACGCTGCTGGTCAGCGACGACCACGCGGGGCCCGTCGCCGGACCGCCGGGAGCCACCCTGGCCGGCGCCGAACGCGCGCGCTGGGCGCACGTGCTCTCGGTCTCCAAGTGGCTCGGGCCGGACCTGCGGGTCGCGGTGCTCGCCGGCGATGCCACCACGGTGGCGAGGGTCCAGGGCCGGCAGCTCCTCGGGCCCGGCTGGGTGAGCCACGTCCTGCAGGGTCTGGCGGTGGCGCTGTGGTCGGCGCCTGGCACACCGGCGCTGCTGGAGCGCGCCCGCCTGACCTATGCCCGCCGCCGCGGGGCGCTGCTGGAGGCTCTGGCCGCCCGCGGGATCGGCGCGCGCGGCCGCTCCGGCATGAACGTGTGGGTGCCGGTCTCGGGCGAGAGCGGGGTGGTGCAGCAGTTGCTCGCGGCCGGCTGGGCGGTCCGCGCGGGCGAGCCGTTCCGCCTGCGCAGCGGCCCGGGCGTCAGGATCACCGTCTCGACCCTCGAGCCGGAGGAGGCCGAGCGGCTGGCGGGCGATCTCGCCGCCGCGCTCGCGCCGCGCCGCCGAACGCAGCTCGCCTGACGGCCGCCAGGGATGCGCGTTTAGTCGTTTCGAGCGTCGGGCAACCTGCTTGTACCGGGTTGGTCTGGATCGCTCCCCGCCTCTGGCCCACCCCGGCCCGCAAGCGAGACAAGGAGCTGGAAGATGATGATCGGCAACGTCATCGCCCTGCTGCTCATGGGGCTGATCGTGGGCGTGGTGGCCAAGGTCCTGGTGCCCGGGCGCGATCCGGGCGGCGTCGTGGTCACCGGAATCATCGGCGTGGCCGGCGCCCTGCTGGGCGGCTTCCTCGCGTCCGAGGTGCTCAACCGGTCGGGCACCATCGGCTTCAACCTCTACACCTTCGTGGTCGGCGTCGTCGGCGCGGTGATCCTGCTGCTGCTCTACCACGGGCTCAACGGGAACCTCAGCCGGCGCCGCTACCGCTCCGCGAGCGCCCCGAACCGCTATCGCCGCCGCCGCCGGCGGCTGATCTGACGGCCTGAACGGGCGGGACGGCACCGCGGGCCACGCGCAAGGCCCGTGGGGCGACTATCGTGGTTCCGTATGGTGGGCAAACCGCGTGGCGCAGAGGCCTTCGTGGCCGGGGTCGCAGCCATGCTGCCGGCGACCGCGCTGCTCGGAGTGGCCCACCTGGTACAGGCCAACGTGCCGTTCCCGCCGCTCGGCCTGGCGCAGCGGCTGCTGGAGCTGATCCCAGGGCCGGTCGCGGTCTTCTTCGTCGAGCATCTCGGGCACTGGGCGCTGCGGCTGTTCGCGGGCGGCTTCACGGTCGGCAGCGTGCTCGCCGGCGGCCTCGCCGGCCTGCTGGTGGCCAGGCGCCCCGTCACCCAGTGGGCCGCCACCTCCTGGGCCGCGGCGGCGCTGCTGGCTGCGATCGCGCTCGGCGGCTACCGCTCCGAGCCGGGAGCGCTGTCGCTCACCACCTACGGTGCGCTGGTCGCGCTCGCCGGCGCGGTGTTCGCGCTGTCGCTGCGCCGCGCGCTGGACCGGCTGCGGCGGGACGCCGTGCCGCCGCCCGCGCGCGGCCTCGGGCGGACCCGCCGCGAGCTGCTGCGTGCCGGGGTGGGCGCGGGTGGCCTCCTCGCTGCCGGGCTGCTGCTCCGCCAGTTCACCGGCGGCATCGGCGACCGCGGCGGCAAGCCGCTGGTGCGGCCGGCCGGCGCCGGCCCGATCCGGCGCGCGGTCCGGCCTCCGGACGGTCCCGAGGACCGGGCGTTCCTCGCCGTCCAGGGCCTGACCCCCGAGATCACCGCCAACCGCCGCCACTACGTGGTCGACGAGTCGATCATCGACCCCGACGTCGACGCCGCCTCCTGGCACCTGCGGATCGACGGGCTGGTCGGCCGGCCGCTGACCCTCGGCTACGACGAGCTGCTGGCGCTGCCCGCGGTCGAGCAGTACGTGACCATGCAGTGCATCTCCAACCTGGTCGGCGGCGACCTGGTCGGCACGGCCAAGTGGACCGGGGTGCCGCTCGCCGCCGTGCTCGAGCGGGCCGGCGGACCCGCCGGCCGGGCGGTCAGGGTGGGGTTCCACGCGGTCGGCGGCTACACCGACTCGCTGCCGATGGCCAAGGCGCTCGACAGGGAGACGATGGTGGCCTACGGCATGAACGACAGCACCCTGCCGCGCGCCCACGGCTATCCGGCCCGCATCATCGCCCCCGGCATCTACGGCATGAAGAGCGTCAAGTGGCTGCGGCGCATCGAGGTGGTGGACTACGACTACCGCGGCTACTGGGAGCGCTCGGCCGGCTGGGACAACGTGGCCGTGATCAAGACCGCCAGCCGCATCGACGTCCCCGGGAAGCTGGCCTCTGTGAAGGGCGAGATCACGGTCGTGGGGATGGCCTGGGCGGGGGACCGCGGCATCCGCCGTGTCGAGGTGTCCTTCGACGGCGGGCGGAGCTGGGTGCCCGCGACGCTCCGCCGGGAGCTGGCGCCCGCCACCTGGCGGCAGTGGCGCCTGCCGTGGAGCCCGAAGGCGACGGGCAGGACCGTGATCCAGGTCCGCGCGGTCGACGGCCTCGACGGCCCGCAGATCGCCACCCCGGCCCCGCCGCACCCCAGCGGTGCCTCCGGCTACCACCAGGTCGAGGTGGTCGTCGGCAGCACCTGAGCAGGGCCGCTCGGGCGCCGCGGGAATGCCGCCAGACGCTGGACTGTTGGCATCTGCGAAACCTACTCCAGCATCTTCGAGGTAACCGCTTGCAAGTTTCCGTTCGCCCCGGCACTCGTCCCGGCGTTGCGCTAGCGTGGCACTGCTATTCTGCCCAGGAGTTGTCACGGCTGGAACGACGGGAAGGACCCTGGTTGCAACCATCTGCCCGGGAGCTCGGCCAGCAGGAGAGCCGGTCGCCCGAGGACTCCAGGCGCGCTCCCGCTGAGGAGACCCCAGAGGAGCGTCAGCGCCGCTTCGTCGAGTCGGCGATCCCGCTGCTCGACACCATCTACGCGGGTGCTCTGCGCCTGACGCGGAACCCGGCCGACGCCGAGGATCTCGTCCAGGAGACCTTCCTGCGTGCGTACAACGCCTTCCACCAGTTCGAGCCGGGGACCAACCTCAAGGCGTGGTTGTACCGGATCCTCACCAACGCCTATATCAACACCTACCGGAAGCAACAGCGCGAGCCGCAGTCGGTGTCGACCGAGGACGTCGACGATTTCTCGCTCTACCAGCGCATCGCCAATGCCAACGCCGGGTCCGAGTCGCCGGAGGAGGCGCTGCTGGAACGCATTCCCGAGCACGAGGTGCGCGAAGCGCTCGACTCGCTGCCCGAGCAGTTCCGGATGGCCGTGCTCCTGGCCGACGTCGAAGGGTTCTCCTACAAGGAGATCGCGGACATCATGGGTACCTCGATCGGTACCGTGATGTCCCGCCTGCACCGTGGTCGGCGGCAGCTTCAGAAGAACCTGTGGGAGTTCGCCGCGCAGCGCGGGTTGCTCGAGGAGGGACAGGAATGGGTTCGCCCGAAGTAGGCGGCTCCGACTGCTACGAGGTGCGGCGCCACCTTTGGCCCTACCTCGACCAGGAGACCGATCCGCCGACCTGCGCCGAGCTCGAGGCGCACCTGGAGGAGTGCGGCCATTGCCGCCGCATGGTCGCGTTCGACCAGCGTTTCAAGCAGCTCGTCCGCCGCTGCGCCGACGCCGAGCCGGTCTCGCCGACAGTCGTCGCGACCCTGCGGAGCCGGGTGGAAGCCGTTATTCGGATCCGTCAGGCGCCTTCGACCTGATTCGGCCGCGCACGGCTCGCCGGGTCGCCGTCCTTTGAACCCCTCTTGATGCGCACTCGCGTATAGATATCGGCGAGGACGGGGGGAATCGTCTGGAGGATCGCCCGGTTCCTCGTGGTATGTGGGTCCCATCGTCGACGATGGGAAGGGACGGTGAAACGCTCGATGCGATCCGAGAATGTGAAAGGCCATCGGCCAGGAAACGATCCGCCCCCCTCCAAGGTGGAGCGCGTCGGTCGCGTGTGCCGGGAGTCGGACTGCGACACCAGGCTGTCGATCTACAACAAGAACGGCTTCTGCTGGCAGCACCAGCCGCTGATCTTTCCGAACTACCGTGGCAAGCGCCTGGCGAGCTCCTGACGAAGCCGTCCGAGGGGGAGGCGACCAGACGGCCGGCCCGGCGCGGGGGGCCGGCCGTCTGGTCGCCTCACGTCCGGGCGATGCTCAGCCCTTGCTCTTCTGGAAGACGCCGTCGATCTCGTCGATGAGCTCGAGCAGCTTCGCCGCGTCGGCGGGTTCTACCGAGTGCTTGGCCTGGCCGGCCTGCTTGGTCGCGCGCCAGAACAGGTCGTGCAGGTTGGGGAACTGCTCGAGGTGCTGCGGCTTGAAGTAGTCGGTCCAGAGAACCCAGAGATGGTGCTTGACCAGCTCGGCGCGCTCCTCCTTGATCACCAGGGCCCGCGTCCGGAACAGCGGGTCGTCGGTGGCGTGGTACTTCTCGACGATCTTGGCCACCGATTCGGCCTCGATCCGGGCTTGAGCCGGGTCGTACACGCCGCACGGCAGGTCGCAGTGGGCATGCACGACTCGGTCCGGTGACAGCCATGCGGCCAAGCGCTTGACCATCATTGGCATCGTCCCTTTCCGTCGTCGGCAGGTGTGCCGTTCGACGGTACCACCGGGTCCTTTCGCCCGGCACACGGCGGCAGGGCATCATCTCCCTTGTGTCGGCGGGCGATGGAGGCGCGAATGCGGACAGGAGCGCGCGCGGCGGCCTGGTGGCTCGGAGGGCTCGCGGGAGCCGGGCTGGCGGTCGCGGTGGGCATGGTCGTGGCGCTGGAGCGCGCGCGGCTGGAGCCGATGCTGGTGCGGGGGGAGAGCATGCGGCCGACGCTGGTCCCCGGGCAGCGGGTCGCGGTCGGGCCGCTGCGGGAGCCACTGCGCCGCGGCGCGGTCGTGGTGCTGCGCCGTCCCGACCGGGAGGGCCTCGAGGTCGTCAAGCGCGTGATCGGGCTGCCGGGCGAGCGGGTGCGCCTGGTGGGCGGCCACCTCGAGGTGGACGGCCGCCGGGTCCCCGAGCCCTACCTGGCCGGCGCGGGGACGGCCCGGCGGCCCACGGCACCGCGGCGGCCCACGGAGGCCGCCGCCGTCGCGCTGGACGTGCTGCTCGGGGAGGGCGAGTACCTGGTGCTCGGCGACCACCGGGACGCCAGCAGCGACAGCCGCGCCTTCGGCCCGGTCCGCGCCTCGGACCTGGTCGGCTCGGTCCGCTTCGCCTACTGGCCCCCACGCCGTCTGGAGCTCCGAGTTAGGATGCCCACGTCCTGAACGACATGGAAGGGAACGGGTTTGCTTGTCGTCGTCGCCGGGGGGGCCGGATTCCTGGGCGCCAACCTGGTCGACCGGCTCCAGGCCGAGGGCGACGAGATCGTCGTCGTCGACGACCTCTCACGCGGGAACCTGGCCAACCTGACCGAGGCGCGCCGCCGCGGCGGCGTCCGCTTCCACCGCATGGACGTGACGCAGGGCGGCTTGGCCGTGCTCGCCGAGCGCATCCATGCCGACGCCTGGGTCCACCTGGCCATGTCCGCTGACCCGGTGCGCGCCTGGACGCAGCCCTCCAATGACGGCCGCCTGCTGGTGACCGGCGCGATCGAGGTCCTGCAGGCGGCCGCGTCCGGCGGTGCCAAGGTGGTGCTGGCCTCGTCCGGCGCCTACCTGTACCCCAACCAGCTCAGCGGGGTCACCAAGCCCGACGACCGGCCGCGGCCGGTGCACCCGCTCGGCGCCGGCCGTCTTGCGCTGGAGGCCTATGCGAGCGCCTTCGCGGCCCGCGAGCTGGAGGTGGCGGTGCTGGTGTTCGGCACGGTCTACGGCCCCCGGCAGGATCCTCTCGGCGCGAGCCTGGTCGGCCGGGCAGCCTGGTCCATGCTGCAGGGCCGCGCCCCGCGGGTCGAGGGCGACGGTCGCCAGGAGCGCGACTATCTGTTCGTCGACGACGCGGTCGACGCGCTGGCGCGCGCGGTGCACACCGACGTGACCGGCCGGGTGCTCATCGGCACCGGCGCGGCCACCTCGGTCCTGGACGTGGTCGAGCAGCTCGCCGAGCGGATCGGCTGGTCCGGCGAGCCAGAGTGGGCGCCCGCCCGCCCTGGCGACCCGCGGCGCTGTGCCCTCGACCCGACCAAGGCCGGCAAGGCGCTCGGCTGGCAACCGTGGACGCGGCTGGATGAGGGCCTGACGATGACCGTGGACTGGCTGCGGGCGAGACTGCCGGGCAGGACGCGCTAACCCCCTAGGCCCCGCCCTCCAAGCGAACCCCTCGAACCGGTCACGAAACTGCACTGACCTGCGTACTTGCAGAGACGCTCTAGAGAATGCGCAGTAGGTAGCATTGGCGTTGAAACGGCCCAACCGAGCTATGGCAGGCTGATTGACCGGTCCCAATAATCGCCCTGTTCGTACTGCTCAAAACAGCTCGACCGACAGGGCCGTCCCCGCCGCACGCCCCAACTGTCGTGGTCGGACGAACATCCGGTCCATTCCAGGCCCGCCTGGGAGGAGATGGTCGAGGCGGGTCTGGACGCGAGAAAGGGATACACGGTGCCTGTTCCCCGAAAGGCGAGCACCAAGATCGAGGCTCCCGCCTACCTGCGCACCGCAGAGGTGGCTGACATCCTGCACGTGTCGCCAAAGACGGTGTCGCGTTGGGCGAAGGAGGGCAAGCTTCCCTTCCTGAAGACACTCGGTGGGCACCGCCGCTACCCCGAGGCAAGGATCCGCGAGTTGGCGGACGAGCTGCAGGAGGAGGTCATCTCGCAGTAGGACGTTCAGTCCGCCCACGTCGACCACGGGACCGTTCTGGCCTCGGGGGCGCCGTGGGCGGAGTCCTCCGCCCGTGGCGCCCGTGGCGTCGACCCGAGCACCAACGCCTGCGCCAGCAGGAACAGTCCCGCCATCTCGGCGACGTCGCCGAAGCTCACCACCGCCCGCAGCGGTCGCACCGCGAACTGGTCACCGAGCAGTGCGAGCCGCGTGCCTGGCCCGTCGATGACGTGCTTGGCGTCGGGTCGGTGTGGGACGGGACGCTCGACCGCGATTCCCGCCCTGGCGAGCGTCTCCTGGTGGACCGGCACACCGAGGTTCAGCACCAGGACCAACAGGTTGGCGAGCAGGCCGAGCGCCAGCAGCGGCACGCCGGCGAGCTGGCCGTTGGCACGGGCCACGCCGAGCAGGCCGACCAGCGCAAGAAAGAGCAGGATGGGGCCGGCGCCACGCGGGATGCCGACCGAGCGCAGCGCGAGCGAGCCGACCACCGCCTGCAGGGCGAGCAGCGCCAGCGCGAGCGCCCTGGCGTGGACCTTGGCCTGGAGCAGGGAGCGCGGCTTGCCGCCGCGGAGCATGCCGACGCCAATGCCGGCCAGCCCGGCCAGGACGAACAACAGCAACGTGCCCATGTGTCTACTCCACGATCCCGTGCTTCAGGGCGACGGCGACCGCTCGGGTGCGGTCGGAGACGCCGAGCTTGGTGAAGATCCGCTCCAGATAGGTCTTGACCGTCTGCGGCGAGATGTGCAGGGCGTCGGCCACCTCACGGTTGGTCGAGCCGTAGGCGATCATCTGCAGCACCTCGACCTCCCGGGCCGACAGCGTCGACACGCTCTGCTCGCCCCTGGTGAGCTGACGGATCTCCTCGATGAACTGCCGCGTCAGGTTGGGATGGATCACCGCGCTGCCCTGGGCGGCCAGGTGGACCGCCCTGGCCAGCTCGCGGGCGTCGATGTCCTTCAGCAGGTAGCCGACCGCGCCGGCCTGGATCGCCTCGCCAACCCGGGCCTGCGTCTCCTCGACCGTCAGGATCACCACCCGGGTGCCCGGCACGGCCCGCACGATCTCCTGGGTTGCCCTGATGCCGCCGAGCCGTGGCATGCGCACGTCCATCAGCACGACGTCGGGCCTGACCAAGGCGGCGATGCTGATGGCCTCATGGCCGTCAGCGGCCTCGGCGACGACCTTGAGCCTGGGATCCATGGCCAGGGCGGCCTTTATCCCGTCCCGGGTCAGGGGATGGTCGTCAGCCACTAGGATGCGAACGACGTCGCCCATGCGCTCCTTCGGAGATCCACGCGCTGCCTTTCCTGGAGGACCACCGTTGCGCCACTGCGTCCCCAGGCTCCGCTGACTGATGCCTGTCCACGTTCCGGAGCGGCTCATGTCTCCGAATCCGGCTCGCCCACTGCTACCCACCCTGAGGCGGATCGTACCGCTTTCATTGGGGGAGGAACAGTCCGATTCGGACGAATATGCCAGAAGAACCAGAAGAAGTAAGCGGGCCTGGCGCATGGCCAGGCCCGAGTGACTATGTGTCGCGCCGGTCCTCCGTGGCGGCCACCTGCCGAGGCCGCCACGCGAGCCTGCCGATCGCGTCAGGCGATGCGCACGCGCCGGCGCTGTCCGCGACGCAGCGCCCGCCGCTCTTCCTCGGACAACCCGCCCCAGACGCCCGCGTCCTGGGCAGTCTCCAGCGCCCAGTGGAGGCAGGCCTCACGAACTGGGCAGAGCGCGCAGATGGCCTTGGCCGCCTGCACCTGGGCCTCGGCGGGCCCGGTGGTGCCGACCGGGAAGAAGAGCTCCGGGTCCACGTCACGGCATCGGGCACGGTGGCGCCAATCCATATTGACAGTCCTCACTTTCTCGGTGCAAAGCCCTGGGGGAAGGGCAAGTGCTCGAAAGGTCCGTTGAAGGGTTCCATTGCCGCGGCCCTTCCACGTAAGAGCGCGGTGAGTCTAGGACAGCCAAAGGGCAAATGGAAGGTCCCAATACTCGCTTGACCACGCGAATCCAGCGCAAAGGGCGCCCATCGGCGGCCTGACCGGCACCGCTGGTGACCCAGAGGACCCGGCGCCCGGCCTGCCGGGGCCTGGCGAACGGTGCAAAACGAGCCCACCGGTCCGTAGTCTGGACGACGAATTGTCAGGGACACTGGTTTTCCCTCGTGAGAACTACGCAGTCAGAAGTTGTGAGGCGCGAATCGGCGCTACGAGTGCCTTTGCGCGCCCTTTCGAGCGCTGCCCGGGACCGCCTCCCACCTGTCCTGGGGATGCGACCGGGTCACGATCGCCATAGAGTCAGCAGTGTCCGGCGGACTGAAGGCCCGCAACCCGGAGGTGAGCGGCTCTGCTACGCATTCTCGGGCATCGTGGCGCCCGCATGGTGGCGCCCGAGAACACCGTGCCCAGCTTCCAGGCGGCCATCGCCGAGGGCGCCGCAGGGGTCGAGCTGGACATCCGCCAGACCGCCGACAGGGCGCTCGTGTGCCTGCACGACGCCGGCCTCGGCCGGACCACCAACGGCCGCGGGCCGGTCCGCGAGCACACGCTGGCCGAGATCAGGCGACTCGACGCCGGCGCCTGGTTCACGCGCAACGGCGGCGCTCCCTACCGGGGCCGTGACGTCAGGGTGCCGACCCTCACGGAGGCGCTCGACGCGCTGCCACGCGGTGCCCTGGTCGACGTCGAGGTGAAGTTCCGCGGCGTGGGCGAGGACGGCCACATGCGCGTGGCCCAACTGCTCGCCGAGGTGCTGGAGCGGCGGCCCGACCGCGACCGGATCGTGGTGTCGTCGTTCTCACGCAGGCTCGTGGTGGCCGCTGTGCCGCTCCTGAGCGGCGTCCGCGTCGGCCTGGTCACCTCGGCACTGGTGCCGCTCGGGCGCGCGGTACGGGCGGCGGAGGCGTGCGGCTGCGCGGTGCTCGCCGCGCAGGCGGCCGCCTACTTCGGTCCCATGGCCAGGGCGGCGTCCAGCCGCGCGCGCGGCGCCGGCCTGCTGCTGGCGGCCTGGACGGTTGACGAGCCCGAGACCGCGCGCCGCCTGGCCGACCTCGGCGTGGAGGTGGTCGTCGCCGACCGTCCCGGCCTGCTGGCCGCCGAGCTGGGCAGGTCTGCGCCCGGGGGTTGAGCGCGTGCGCCGCTATCGGGCGCCCGGAGCGACCACGGTGAGGGCGTCCGGCAGGCGCTCGAAGGCCACCCGGGTGTGGTCGCCCAGGTACTCGCCGTCGAGCTGGAAGGCGAGCGGCACGTCGGACTCGAGCACGAAGCGCTCCTCGTCGTGCAGGACGGGGAACTTCGGGTGGGCCGTGTGCGGCCGCCGCGAGAGCATGCCGCTCAGCACCCTGGTGATCGCCGCCGCCGACATGGTCTGGCCCACGAGCACGTCCAGCCCGCCCTCCCAGGTGGTCTGCGGCGCCGGCCGGAAGGGCCGGCTCCAAAGGTAGGTGAAGGGGTCGCCGTTGGAGACCAGGGCGAAGAAGCCGGTGAGCGGTGGCCGGCCATCGGCCCGCTGGACCGTCAAGTGGGGTCGTTCGCGGTCGTAGTTGAGGAACAGGGTCTTCAGGCCGGCGGCGACGTAGACGTGATCGCCGTAGAGCTGCTTGGCGCGGCGGCGGCGCTCCACCTCGCGCACGATCGCGCCGTCGAGGCCCAGCCCGGCGCCGAAGGTGAAGGCGCGCCCGTCGGCGCAGCCGAGCGAGATGCGCCGGGTGGTGCCGGCCCGCAACAGCTCCAGCAGCCGCGCGGTGGCCCGCTCGCTGTCGCCCGGGAGCCCGAGGCCGCGGGCGAACACGTTGGTCTTGCCGCCGGCGGCGAGCCCGAGTGGGACACCGGTGCCGCGGAGCCCGTTCACCACCTCGTTGACGGTGCCGTCGCCGCCGAGCACCACCACCAGCTCGGCGCCGCCGTCGACGGCGTGACGGGTGAGCTCGATCGCGTGCCCGGGATGGCTGGTGAGGAAGGTCTGGACCTTGTGCTCGGCGCCGAGCATCCCACTCACGCGGGCCCGCCGTCGCTGCGAGGTCCTGGTCGCCTGCGGGTTGCAGACCAGCGCTACCAGCACGATCACTCTCCGTCGTCGCCGAGCAGGCGGTCGCGCAGCATCCCGAGGGTGCGGTTCAGCAGCCGGGAGACGTGCATCTGCGAGATGCCGAGCCGCTCGGCGATCTGCGACTGCGTCATCCCGCGGAAGAACCGCAGATACAGGATGCGCCGCTCGCGCTCGGGCAGCTCGGCGATGATCGGGCCCAGAGCGGCGCGGTACTCCAGCGTCTCCAGGGTCTCGTCCTCGACGCCGATGTGCTCGCTCACCGATGGCGTGTCCTCGCCCCCGGAGGGCGCGTCCAGCGAGATCACCGCATAGGCGTTGGAGGTGTCGAGGCCCTCGAGCACCTCGTCCTCGGACAGGTGCATGCGGTCGGCGATCTCCCGCACGGTGGGGGAGCGGCCGATCTCCTGCGACAGCTCGGCGATCACCTTGGTCAGCGACAGGTTCAGCTCCTGCAGGCGCCGCGGCACGCGCACCGCCCAGCCCTTGTCGCGGAAGTGCCGCTTGAGCTCGCCGACGATAGTCGGCGTGGCATAGGTCGAGAACTCGACCTCGCGTTCAAGGTCAAAGCGATCGATCGCCTTCAGCAGACCGATCGTTCCGACCTGGACCAGATCCTCCAGAGGCTCGCCGCGGTTGCGGAAACGCCGCGCCAGGTACTCCACGAGCGGGAGATGGATACCGACGAGCTGCTCGCGCAGGCCGGCATCTCCGGTTCTGGCGAAGCGGTGGAACAGCTCCCTGGCGTGCGCCCGGTCCACGCCCCGGCCCGTCGAGACGGCGTGGGAGTCCGGCCCCACGCCGTCGATCCAGGGATCGGCATCGGAGGGCAGCTCAGTCACCTCTGGCCGCCGTGCTTGCGAAAGCGGAGCGCCAGCCGCCCCTCCTCAGCCTTCTCGATCACCTCGTCGGTCATGGCGCTGAGGATCTGCCAGGCGAAGGTGTCGTGCTCCAGCGCCCCGCCCCGGTCGGATGCGTCAATCGAGACCTCCACACAGAGCTCGCCGTCCTCCATGTGGTAGACGACCCGGATGGTGCCGGCGCTGCCGCGCCTGGCCATGAGCTGCGTGCACGCCTCGTCGACGGCGATGCGCAGATCGTCGATCTCGTCGTAGGTGAAGTGGAGCTGAGCAGCCAGCCCGGTGGCCGTGGCTCGTGCCACCGCGAGGTAGGCACCTGAGGCGGGGATCTCGAGGTGCACGGTTGAAGTGACCATAGTGTCGTCGCTCGGAAGCATGGGCAGACGGTCGGACGCCCAGTCTAATCCACCGGCTCCAATCCACCGGACAGACGGACTCTCTCGGGCGGAACCCGGGCGGTCACGTCGGCGAAGGGAACCCAGCGATGGAGAGCGGGCACGCTGAGGCCGATGGCCGCGAGCGCGATGCCGAGCGCGCCGGCCCCGATCAGCACCAGCCGCGGGCCGACCGCCTGTACCACCAGCCCGCCAAAGGCGAACGACAGGGGCAGGAACAGGAACGAGCCGAAGTGGTCAACGGCGCTGATCCTGCCCAGCAGCCGGTCGGGGACGCATCGCTGCAGCCCGGTCGTCCAGAGGATCTCGAACAGCTCCTGGCCGAAGCCGAAGGCGAAGCCCACCATCACAGCAGGCACGATGCCGCGCACCAGCCCGAAGGCCACGGTCGCCAGCCCGAGCAGCATGACCCCGCCGTAAGCGGTCCGGCCCGACTGCCCGGCCGGCGTGGAGCGCCCGGTCAGGAGCGCGGCCACGACCGCGCCAGCCCCCAGCGCCACCAGCACGGCGCCATAGCCGCCGAGCTGCCCGTAGCGCTCCTCGGCCGCCCGTGGCAGGGCCAGGCGCTCCGCTCCGATCACGCCGAGGTTGGTGAGGCTGCAGATCAGGATCGTGCCGCCCACCCAGCCGACCCGCCGGGCGGTCCGGAAGCCCTCGACCGCCTGGGCCAGAGGGCTGACCCCGCTGGAGGCTGGCGCCCGGCTGGGCAGGGGCACCGCACTGGCGGCCGCCAGCAGGAACGTCAGCCCGTCCAGGCGCAGCGCCGCGGTGGCCGAGCCGAGGCCGACAAGGCCGGCGCCCAGCGCCGGCCCGAGCAGCAGCGCGGCCTGGGACGACAGGGAGAGCAACGAGTTGGCCGCCGCCAGGCGCTCCCGCGGGACCACCTCGGGCACGTAGGCGACCAGGGCCGGGCGGAACAGCGCGGTGAGCACGCCGTAGGCGATCACCAGCAGGGCCAGCGCGAGGATGGGCGGCGGGCGGTACAGCGCGGCCGCGAGCCCGAACAGCAGCAGACTGCGCCCGCCGTCGGCGATCAGGATGGTGGTCCGGCGGGAGAGCCGGTCGATGATCCAGCCTCCCAGCCCGAGCACGGCCAGCTCGGCCAGGACGCGGGCGCTCAGCAGCAGCCCCAGCAGCGCCGGCTGCCGCCACTCGACCGCGATCTGCCAGGTGAAGGCGACCAGGAACACGCCATCGCCCAGCATGCTCACGCTCTGCCCGGCCCACAAGAGGCCGAACGGCCCTCGCAGATTTCCGGTCAGGCTGGCGTTGGTCGATGGAGGCCGTCTCATCGGACCGCCACCCAGCCACCGGTCGCGCTCGGCCTCACCCGCACCCCCGCCGCCCTGTTCCGGGACAGATTCCAAGCTAGTCTATATTGACTAGTCAGAACAAGCCGGGTTCAAACGTGCTGCGGCTGGGCTGATTGCGACAGGGGCCGGAGTAGACTGTCGCCGATGGCAACCCAGCGCACTTCCGACCAGGGGCGGAGCACCCGTCAGCGCGCGGCGGTGCAGCACGCGCTTCAGCGGGCGGCGGAACCGCTTTCGGCGCAGGACCTCCACGCTCAATTGGGACGGTCCGTTGGGCTCGCCACCGTTTACCGGGCGCTGCAGGGGTTGGTCGAGTCCGGCCAGGTGGATGTGTTCCGCCGCGAGAGCGGCGAGGCGCTGTTCCGTCTCTGCAATCCCGTACACCACCACCATTTGGTGTGCCAGCGCTGCGGGCGCGTCGAGGAGATCGACGCCTGCGAAGTCGAGCCGTGGGCTGCGCGGGTGGCGCGCCGGCGCGGCTTCACCCTCTCCGGGCATCAAGCCGACGTCTTCGGCCTGTGCCCGACCTGTCAGGAACAGCCCAGGGGCTGAAAAGCCCGCGCCGGCGACCGGCTCGCGACCGAGTGGCCGAGCTCAGGCTGAAGCCTCCGCCTTCGACCCCCTCCGGCGGGGGGTGCTGGCGGCCTTGGCGGTGCTGCCAGGCTTCCGTCCCCGCTTTTTCAGGATCTTGCCCATGCCGTCGATCTTCAGGTCCCTGTAGTTCCTTCCAGAGATATCAAGAACCTGGGTCGAGCCGTCCGGGTGCTTGATGAGGAGCTGATATACCTCCCCCTGAGGAATCTCGGTTTGATCGATGTCCGAGACGTACATCGTGATCGTCTTGGTGCCCATCGGACTCCTTTCACCCTGTAGTCGGTGCTCGAGGAACCCCTGCAGTCCGGATTTCAAGCAAGAGTAACCACACGCGCCGAGGTTGGCAACACGGGTCGGCAAATTCTCCTTCGGAGTATTTCTGCGGGCTGCAGCCATGGCGGTGGTGGACGCGCTCCGGGACCCTCGAGGAACAGGCTCGAGAGGTGGCCGTGCGCCAAAGGCTGGCCTCCGCGGGCGCTGGCGTGAACCAATGGCGGCGTGCTGGAAAGAGCCGACGGGCGCCGCTGTTCCGGTTGCCGTGGCGGCGCTGCGAGGCTGTTCCCGCAGCCACTGGGCACGCCATGTTCGCGACCTTTTGGCAAGTGTCGCCCAGGTCAGGTCAATTGCGCTGATCGCTGGACCTTCCTGCGACACTTCAGCTCAGCGGGTCCGGCCGCCAGGCCGGGCGGCGGCGTCGACACCCGGCGACAGTGGAAAACTCGGCGCCACTGGGCCGGCGGAGCGGGCGGCGATCCGCTGCCTGAAACAACTGGCGGGTGGGCCGCTCCGGCTCCGGAGTGGGTGAGCGATGGGACGCCCGCGCCGAATTCACCCCGGCCGCCCGCCCAAAGGGCGGCCCGACCTTTCCCCGCACTATCGCCACGGCAATCCGGCCCGCCCGGGGGCCCGCCAGGCCACCACGGCCGACTCGGGCCAATGGGCCGGTGACACACTGCCGAGCGGCTGAACAGGTCGGCGGCGGGGAGCGGGCAGCCAGGCTGGCCGGTACCATCCGAAGCATGACCGATGATCCCGCCCGCCATCCCCTTCAGCTCGGCGGGCCGCTGGAGGGCGGCGCTCCACTCGAGCTCGGCCGCAGGGTCACCCTGTATGTGTGCGGCATCACCCCGTACGACGCCGCCCATCTCGGTCACGCATTCACCTATGCAGCCTTCGACACCCTGGGCCGCTTCCTGCGCGAGCGCGGGCACGAGGTCGTCTACTGCCAGAACGTCACCGACGTGGACGACGACGTGCTGCGGCGCGCGGCGCGCAACGGCGAGGACTACCTGGAGCTCGGCCGCCGCGAGACCGCCGCCTACCTGCACGACATGGATGCGCTCAACATCGACCGGCCCACCCGGTTCCCCAGGGCCACCCAGGAGATCCCCGCCATGGTCGAGATGGCGACCGAGCTGGAGGCGGCGGGCAGTCTCTACGAGGTCGACGGCACCTTGTTCTTCGACGTCGGCACCTTCCCCGGCTTCGGCGGCCTCTCGGGACTGGACGAGGACACGCAGCGCAAGCTGCTCGCGGAGCGCGGCGGCGACCCGGAGGACCCGCGCAAGCGCCACCCCCTCGACTTCGTGGTGTGGCAGCGCAGCGCCCCCGGTGAGCCGTGGTGGGAGAGCCCCTGGGGCCATGGGCGGCCCGGCTGGCATCTGGAGTGCTCGGCGATGAGCCGCCGCTACCTCGGTGTCACCGTCGATCTGCACGGCGGTGGCGCCGACCTGCTCTACCCCCACCACGAGTCCGAGCGTGCCCAGTCCGAGACGGTCAACGGCGCGCGCTTCGTGCGCCGCTGGCTGCACACGGGCATGGTGCGTCATGAGAGCGAGAAGATGTCCAAGTCGCTCGGTAACCTGGTGTTCGTCCGCGATCTGTCGCGCGAGCACGAGCCGGCCGCCCTGCGGCTGGCACTGCTGGCCCACCACTACGCCAGCGCCTGGAGCTTCGAGCCTGAGGAGCTGAAGGAGGCGGCCGTGCGGCTCGACACCTGGCGCCGGGCCGCTCGTGGTGGCGGCCTCGGCTCGCCCCTGCCGGAGCCCGTCGACGCCGCCCTCGCGAACGACCTCGACACCCCCGCCGCCCTGGTAACGGTCGACACGCTCGCCGCCGAGCACGACGGCGACGCGGTCCGCGCCGCTGCCGCGGTCCTCGGCGTGGTGCTGGAGCCCACCGGATAGCCCCGACAGCTGCCGGATCACCCACAGGAAGTCCCGCAGAGGGTCCTGCCCTGCTGCTGACCGGCGCGGACGCGCTACCCTGCAGAGATATGCGTGGGGATCGGGTAGAGGTGCTGGTCGACACCGGGCACGAGGTGCGCGGGTTCGACATCGTCGCGACCCGCGACGGCCGGCGGGTCGAGATCAACACGCGCCGCAACCTCATCGAGGTGGTCGAGGTCACCCGCACCGGTCAGCCGGTGCGGACCGCCCGCTTCCTCGCCAGCCGCGTGGTCGCCATCGTCGAGCACCCCGCTCTGGACAGCGCCCGCTCCCGCCGGGCGGGGCCGATCGCTCCCAGCGAGTCGATCGCTCCCTCCGAGCCCACCGCGGCCGCCACTGGCTCCTGAGAGTCCCGCCGTGAGGTGGAGCCGCGCTCAGCGCGAGGCGGCGGCGCGACCGGACTCGAGGCGTCTCGCGAGCGCGTCGAGGAGGTTGCGCTTGGCCTCGGTGGGCCAGGTGTAGGCCCTGCGGGCCTCGAATGCCTGCTTGATGTCGTTGCGCCTGGTGATGATCTCGTCCACCAGAGGACGCCGCAGCAGCGCCTCGACGATCTCGTCGTCGGTCAGGTCGAGCACGGCCGCGTCGAGGGCGGCCCTGGTCGGGTTGGTCTGCGGCGTGCCTGCCATTGGTCCTCCCGGAGCAAGCGGGGCTGAGCGCTGTCGTTGGTGGCGCAATGCTACCAACCCGCGTCCGTTACCAGTCTTGTAAGCGTTTGTAAGCGCTCGCTGGCTGGTACCCCTGCTCGGGGTTCCAAGCCCCGCTGCTGCTGGAGCTTGGTTCTGGTGTCATCGGCCCCCGCCACCCGAGGTGGTCTTCTGGAGCCTCGCACGCCCACGCAGAACGTGTGCCTGCCCGCCGTGGTCACCCACGCACGGCACCGGGGCGGCAACTCCACCCCGCTGGACATCCCGGTCGCCAGTGACGGCGACGGCGACCGGTCCGGTCCAGTCACGGAGGTTACGGGCCGCGTTGGCGTTGCGGTCCACGATCGCCCCACACGCCGGACACGCCCATACGCGCTGGCTGAGCCTGAGATCGGCCAGGTAACCATCGCAGCCATGGTGGGTCTTGGACGACGCGACCAGCGGTCGGCCAACAGCAGCCGCCCGCCTGCCCAGGCGGTCTTGTAGGCCAAGGTCGGGCGCACCATGCCGATCCCGGCGTGGGCGACGCTGCGCCGAAACGCGCGCCGGCCCATCCCGCGGCCCATCGCGGCGACGTCGAGGGCCGCCAGCTTGGCGCTCGCCTGGCGGTGGCCTCGGGAGCCGACGATGCGGCGGGACCGCTGCCGGGCGACCCGGCGGCGCTCGCTGTGGGTCTGGACCCACGGGGCGGGATGGGCGATGCGCTGGATAGTGTCGTCGTCGTGGGCGATGACCGCCCATTCCTGCCCGATCCCCAGGTCGAGCCCGCACCGCGCGTCGGGCTCGGCTGGGGTGCGGGGGCGTGGCAGACGATGGTGGCGATCGACACAACCAGCCGCCCGCCCTGCTCCGACAGCGTCATCGACAGGACCCGCGCGCGGCCCTTGACGACCAGGCGCTCCAGCCGCCGGGTGTTCTCCTTGGACCGGAGCCGCCCGATCACCGGCAGGGTGAGGTGGCGCCGGTCGGCCTCCAGGCGCATCGCCCCGGTGGTGAAGCGGACCCGGCCGCGATCCCGATGGCGCGCCTTGAAGCGGGGGAACCCGACCCGCGGACCCTTCCGCCGGCCTGCCTTGCTGTCCGACCAGTGGTGCAGGGCCGCGACCAGGTCGGCGATCCCCGACGAGCAGGCCTCCTTGGAACACGTCGGCCACCACGGCGCGACCCGCTGCTTGGCCTGGTTCCACGCCTTGCGGAGCGCGGGCAGGCTCCACCCAAGCGCCGGCACCGAAGGGTCGACCGCCCGCGCGTCGAGGTCGGCTTTGACCTGCGCCAGGGCCCAGTTGTAGGCGAACCGCCGCGCGCCGAACTGCTGACGGATCAGCTCCCGCTGCTCGGCGGTGGTCGCCGCCACCTCCAAGCGGAAGCCGCGGGCAACCCAGCCCTGGGGGATCTCGAACCGCTGGCGAGCGCCCATCAGCGGTCGGGGGTGCCGGCGGGACCCGAGCGGGCAGGCTGCCTGGCGCAGGTCACCGCCCGCATGGCACGGTTGCGGCCGCCACCGCGGCCATCCAGCCGGGCGCACACGCCGGTGAGCACGTCGATCATGTCGCCCCCAGGTCGTCGTCGGTCTCGCCGGGGTCGACCACCACCAGCAGCCTGCGGCCCTGCGCGGCAAGTGCCGCCTCCAGGTGCTCGACGCCGAAGCGGGCCAGCCGGTCGCGGTGCTCCACCACGATCGTGGTCGCCGGCGGGTCGGCGAGCAGCCGCCGCAGCTTTGGCCGCTTGCCGTTCAGGCCGGAGCCGACCTCGGCGATCACCTCGTCAACCGCCAGGCCCTGCCCGGTGGCCCACTGGGTCACCCGGGCGACCTGCCGGTCCAGCGCAACCCGCTGGTCGTGGGAGGACACCCGTACGTAGACCACCAAGCGGCCGGGACGGCTTGGCTCGACGTCCACCAGGATCGTTCCCGTCGAGGTCTGCCGTGCGGGCATGCGGGCATGGGGAGCTTGCCGGCCCGACACCATCGCCACGCCGTTGTGTCGTGGATGCCCTCGCGTTGCGCCCACTCCGAAAGCTTCATGCCGCCGACCATAGCACATACGTTCGCCTATGTTCGTCTACGCACCGGCCAGCAGCTCGCAACCCTCCAGGCGGGAGCGCAGGGCGTCGATGTCGGCGCGATGCTCCGGCACCCCGCCGGGGGTCTCGCACACGACCGGGGCGCCGGCCGCCTCGACCACCGCGGCGATCGCCTCGAGGCCGATCTGGCCGTGGCCGAGGTTCTCGTGCCGGTCCCGGCCGGAGCCGGCCGGGTCCTTGGAGTCGTTGGCGTGCACCAGGTCGATCCGGCCGGTGATCGCCCTGACCCGCTCCACGATGCCGTCGAGCCCCTCGCCGCCGACGTGCGCGTGGCAGGTGTCGAGGCAGAAGCCGAGACCGAGGTCGCCGACCTGCTCCCACAGCCGCGCGACCGTGTCCAGCCGGCGCGCGATGGCGTGGTTGCCGCCGGCGGTGTTCTCGAGCAGCAGCGGCACCGGCGACTCGAGCTGCTCAAGCGCCTTGCGCCAGCGGAGGAAGCCCTGTCTCTCGTCGTCGTCCGCGGTCACGTGACCGCCGTGGACGATCACCGCGGTGGCCCCGACCGCCGCGGCGCCGCGGCCAGGTCGCTCGCGTCCGGACCCGGCGGTGGTACCTTCCAGCCCTGCGGATCGCCGATGAAGAACTGCACGCAGTCGGCGCCCCGCTCGCTGGCCTGGTCGAGCGCGGTGTCGCGGCCGAGATGGATGCTGATCCGGACCATGGTCGGACTCTAGCAGCCGGCGCCCACAGGTGATCGAGGCGCCTCAACCGGACCGGATGATCCCTACCCCGCCGTGAGGGGAGGGGAAGGCCTGGCGGGTCGGCTCCCTGCCGGGCCTTCCCCTCCCCAGGGGTGGGCCTTCCCCGCGCTCGGGTGCGGGCCGCGAGCCCTGCCCGCGTCCGCGCCGGCGGCGGGCGGCGCGGACGGCTCACGCGGTCTCGATGCCGGCGGCCTCCTCCAGGCGTAGCTCGGTGACGGAGGTCTCGCGCATCTTGAACTTCTGGATCTTGCCGGTGACCGTCATCGGGAAGGCGTCGACGAACCTCCAGTAGCCGGGGATCTTGAAGGTGGCGATCTTCCCCTTGCACCACTCGCGCAGCTCGTCGCCGTCCACCGACTGGCCCTCCTTGAGCCGCACCCAGGCGCACAGCTCCTCGCCGTACCTCGGGTCCGGAACGCCGACGACCTGCACGTCGCCGATCGCGGGATGCTGGTAGAGGAACTCCTCGACCTCGCGCGGGTAGACGTTCTCTCCGCCCCTGATCACCATGTCCTTGATGCGGCCGACGATGTTGGCATAGCCATCGGCATCGACCGTGGCCAGGTCGCCGGTGTGCATCCAGCCGGCCCGATCGATCGCGCCCGCGGTCGCATCGTCGTTCCGCCAGTAGCCGAGCATCACCAGGTACCCCCGCGTGCACAGCTCGCCGGGAGTGTCGCGCGGCAGGATCCGCCCACTGTCGGGGTCGACGACCTTTGCCTCGACGTGCGGGTGGATGCGGCCGACGGTCGACACGCGCTTGTCGACCGGGTCGTCCGGCGCGGTCTGGAAGGAGACCGGACTGGTCTCGGTCATGCCGTAGCAGATGGTGACCTCGGACATGTGCATGTCGGACTGGACCTTCTTCATCACCTCGACCGGGCAGGGCGAGCCGGCCATGATGCCGGTGCGCAGGCTGGAGAGGTCGAACTCGTGGAAGCGCGGGTGCTCGAGCTCGGCGATGAACATAGTGGGTGCGTCTAATATAGAAAGCACTAGCAGTTGCCCGGGACCAGTAGGAGGCCGGGTGGTCGAGACCTTGAAGGCGGTCGGTCGCGCGATCTATGCACGACTCTCCCAGGACCGCGGGAGGATGAGCGAGAACGTCGACATCCAGATCGCGGACGGTCAGGACTACTTCGCCGACCAGGGCTGGTTGATCGATGAGCGGCTGATCTTCTCGGACAACGACATCTCCGCCTCGATCTTCTCGGACAAGGAGCGCCCAGGATGGCTCGACCTGCTCGCCGCGATACGCGCCGGCCTAGTCCAACTCGTCGTCGTGACCGAGGTAGCTCGCCTGTGCCGCAACTTGGCCGACGCGATGGAACTCATCGCGCTGACCAAGGAGACGACCTTCACCACCGTTGAGCTGACCAACGGCGTGCGCTACAACCTCACAACGGTCCAGGGCTACCACGACTTCCTCAAGGCTGTCCTCGACGCGTCTGGGGAGAGCGGCAAGTCGTCAGTCCGACTCAAGCGCAAGAAGCGCGCCCGCGCCAAGGAGGGGTACTACAACGGCGGCAGCCGTCCCTACGGCTACAGGAAGCCGGAGGGCGGAGCGACGGGCACACTCGAGGTGGCCGAGAGCGAGGCCGCCATCATCCGTGAGCTAGTCGAGCGGCTGCTCGCTGGTGAGATGGTGATGCCACTGGTCGCGGAGCTGAACGACCGCAAGGTCCCGACGGCGGCGGGTGGCCGCTGGTGGCCTACCACGGTGATGAAACTGGTCACGTCGCCGAGAATCAAGGGTGTGCGATCCCACCTCGGCACCGAGTACCCAGCCACTTGGCCGGCGATCATCTCTCCCGAGGAGTTCGAGCGGTTGCAAGTGGTCCTGTCGGACAACATGCGGCAGCTCAACACCGGCCGTCGCTACACGAGACGGTCCTACCTGCTCACCGGCCTGATCGAGTGCGGTGCCTTAGGCGCTGACGGCAAGCCTTGCGGCGCCAAGCTGCACCCCGGCGCTACGAAGGTTCAGCGTGAGGAGGCGCCGAGACGGCGGTACCGATGCTTCAAGTTCGACTCCACCGGCCAACCGCACGGCTGTGGGAAGGTCTTCCGGCTTGCTGGCCCGGTTGAGCTGGCCGTGAGCGAGGCGGTGCTTACTGCCTATGAGGGCGAAGACCTCGCCGCGCTGATCGCACCCGACGCCCCAGAGGAGCTGCACGAGCTGGCTGCGACGCTCGGTGAGGACAAGAAGCGGTTGGAGCAGGCCAGCCGGGACAGGTACTGGCGGCGCGGTGACCCCCTGCGCCTGGAGGAGGGGCAGTTCCTGGCGATCCAGGCGGAGATCAAGGACGCCATGTCGGCGGTTCAGCGACGAATGGCACGGCTGGAGCAGGGCCGCGCGTTGGCCGCGATCCCGCCTGGGATGAACCTGCGGCAAGCCTGGGATGCGGCTGACCTCGGCTGGCGGCAAACGATCCTCTCGCTCGTGGTCGTGAAAGTCATCTTGTACCCGGGCTACCCGGGGCGGCGAGTCTGGCCGGCTGACGACAGTCCGCTGTTCGAGCGTGCGAAGGCGCTCGGCGGGCCGTGGTGCTTCGATCCGTCCAAGGTCGACATCCAGTGGAAGCTCTGAGCTGGCGCATGTGACGTCTCGGTGAAAACATCGCCAGCATGCGTGGCAAGAAGGTCGTCGAGCGCTGGCAGCATGCTGGTCTGGATTGCTGTATCTGCGTGGGGATCTTCTACTGTCTAGATGGGTTCGTCCGGTTGCCGCCGGGGCATCCTGATCGGAAACTTGCGGAACTGGCGGATGCTATTGACGAGGCAGCCGAGCTCAACCCGAGCCCCTTCCCTCTCGAGCGAGGTCACCAGCACATTGCCGTTGATGTCCACGGTGGACTTACCCACGGCCCGGACTCGGATGGCTGG
>WNGA01003080.1_pt1 | contig 29201 bp, 18 predicted proteins | sample 5400061 | NCBI WGS metagenome assembly WNGA01 (sample SAMN13153366, study PRJNA577476) | soil metagenome | isolation source: 100 cm soil or saprolite under grassland replicate 2 | place: USA:California | collected 2016-06-15
ACGACGGCGCGCCCCCGAGGAGCGTTGTCATCACGGGGAAAACAAAGAGGGGCTGGCGTCATCGCCAACCCCTCGTGAAGACTGGAGCGCGAAACCGGATTCGAACCGGCGACCCTCAGCTTGGGAATTTGACCGGGCGCCGCAGGACCCTCGGAAATGGGCACAAATCGCAGGATCTAGGGCTGATTCAGTGCCGCTGAATCCCCTTCGGCTGGGCAACACCTTGCCCAAACCTTGCCCCGTCGAGACGCTGGCCGAATCCGCGGTCGCATGTCGGCGTGAGCAGCGATCCCGCCGCAAGCGAGTTTGTCAGGGTAGGGCGCCAGTCTCTCCGCGCGACCGAGCTCGACCGAGGAAGCGTAGTGGGAGTCGTGAACTAGAGTGACCGCCGCCAGACGGCGCTGGGAGACCGGGAACCGTCGAGAGCGAGGTCATCGTCATGCGCTTCCTCACTTATGAAGGGCTGCACCCCGGAGACCTCTCGGCGAAGGTGGACCGGGTCCGCGTCGCCATCGAGCGCGATGACTTCCGCTCGCCCGACGTGAAGAAGCTCGGAGTAGGGGCCTACTACCGGGCCAAGCTGGACGGCGCCAACCGGCTCCTCCTGCAGTTCGTCGATGCCGGCGGACAGAAGGCCTGCCTCGCGCTCGAGATCATCCGCGAGCACGCCTACGACCGCTCCCGCTTCCTGCGCGGCGCTCCAGTGGACGAGTCCCGCATCGACGCCGAGCCTCCGGCCCTGCCCGAGTCACGGTCGCTGCGCTACCTGCACCCCACCCGCGCCGAGTTCCTGCACCTCGACAAGCCGCTGTCTCTCGACGACGCGCAGGACGAGGCCCTGCGCAAGCGCCCTCCGCTCGTCGTCGTCGGCTCGGCGGGCAGCGGCAAGACCGCGCTCCTGCTCGAGCGGCTGCGCCGTGTCGCGGGCCGCGTCGCGTACGTCACCGAGTCGCGCTGGCTCGCCGAGACGGCCCGCGGCCTCTACGTCGCCTTCGACGGCGCCCCCGCGGACCAGGACCAGGCCGACTTCCTCAGCTACCAGCAACTTCTCGAGACCATCGAGGTGCCCACGGGCCGGCCGGTTGCGTTCCGGGACTTTCTCGCCTTCTTCGAGCGCCATCGCCAGAACGTGCGCTTCGCCGACGCGCATCAGTGCTTCGAGGAGATCCGCGGCGTGCTCACCGCCGAGCCCGAGGGTCCCCTCTCCCGCGAGCTGTACCTGGCCTTGGGGGTGCGCCAGTCGATGTTCGACGAGCCCCAGCGCGCGGCCCTCTACGACGTGTTCGAGCGCTACCGCGCCTGGCTCCCGGAGGCCGGCCTCTACGAGCCGAACCTCGTCGCCCGCGAGTTCCTCGAGAAGGTCCAGCCGGTGTACGACTTCGTCGCCATCGACGAGGTCCAGGACCTGACCAACGTCCAGCTCGCGCTCGTCCTCCGGGCCCTCGCGCGGCGGGGCCAGTTCGTCCTGACCGGCGACGCGAACCAGATCGTTCACCCCAACTTCTTCTCCTGGTCGAAGGTGAAGAGCCTCTTCTGGCGCGGCCTGGGCGAGGTCGGCGGTAGCGAGGTGCACGTCCTCGGTGTCAGCTACCGCAACAGCGAGGCCGTCACCCGCACCGCCAACCGGATCCTGAGGCTGAAGCAGGCGCGCTTCGGCTCCATCGACCGCGAGTCCAACGAGCTCATGAGGCCCGTTTCCGGGGAGAAGGGCTCGGTGCGCGCCTTCGCCCTCTCGTCGCCGGCCGTGGGCGACCTCGACGAGCGGACGCGCCGGTCGACCAGGGTCGCGGTGGTGGTGCTGCGCGAGGAGCACAAGGCCGAGGCGCGCCAGCGGTTCCGCACCCCGCTCGTCTTCTCCATTCACGAGGCCAAGGGGCTCGAGTACGAGACGGTCATCCTCTACCGGCTGATTGGCTCGGAGCGAAGGCTCTACGCCGAGCTGGCCCAGGGCGTCTCGGCCGCGGACCTCGACTCCGATGAGGCGCTGGAGTACCGGCGGGCGAAGGACAAGGCCGATCGCTCCGGCGAGCTCTTCAAGTTCTTCATCAACTCGCTCTACGTCGGGATCACGCGCGCCGTCCGTGAGGTGCTGCTCGTCGAGGACGACTTAGCGCATCCGCTCCTGACCCTGCTCGACGTGGTCCACGCCGAGAGCGCCGCCGACGTGAAGGTCGAGCGCGCGAGCGCCGAGGAGTGGCAGCGGGAGGCGCACCGGCTCGAGGCGCAGGGCAAGACCGAGCAGGCCGAGGCCATCCGCACGACGGTGCTACGCCTGGCGCCCGTCCCCTGGCAGCCGATGGACCGGAACGGCGCGGCGGACGTGGTGGCGAAGGCCCTCGCCCCCGGGAGCGTATCGACCAAGGCGAAGCAGCGGCTGTACGAGTTCGCCTGCTTCCACGAGGAGTGGGGGCTCGCCGAGCGGCTGGTCCGCGAGGGCGGCTTCGACCAGGCGCGGCAGATGGAGGAGCAGGGCGCCGCGATCCAGCAACGGCTGCTGGCGCCTTACGCGGGCAAGAAGCTCAAGGACGTGCTCCTGGACACCGAGCGCTACGGGGTGGACTTCCGCACGCCCACCGGCGTGACCCCGCTGATGGCCGCGGCCCACGCCTGCAACGCGCAGCTGGTCGAGGCGCTGCTCGAGCGCGGCGCGAGCCGCGAGGCGCGCGATCACCTGGGGCGGACCGCCATGCACTGGGTACTTCGGCGCGCCTACGCCAAGGAGAAGGAGAAGCCGGCGCTCCTGGGCACGACCTGGGCCCTGGTGGCGCCGGCGTCCTTCGACGTGGACGTCGACGGGAGGCTCGTGCAGATCGGGCGCGAGCAGGCGGAGTTCTTCGTGTTCGCGGTCATGGTGGCGCGCCTCTCGGAACTCTTCCGCTGGCGCACGGGGCGGTACGAGGGGGTGACCTCGGCCTTCCTGCTAGAAAACGGGTTCGAGGCGTTTCCGGACGTGATGGTGAAGCCGGAGCGCAAGAGGCGCGAGTACGTGAACGGGGTGCTCGCCCGCGCCGAGGCCTGCTCGAGCTACCGACCGGCGCGGCGGCTGTGGGTGCGCGAGCGCCACGGGCACTACGTGCCGAACCCGGCGCTGCTGCTGCGGGTGCGGCAGGCGGACGGCTCCGAGGCGTGGAGGCCCATCTTCGAGGTCCTCAACACCGCGTGGCTGGACGCTCAGCTGATGCCGAAGGTACACGGGTGCCTGTCGCGCGTCCCGCCGCCGGCTCCGCTCCCGGAGCCGGCGAGGGCGGCGATGCCTGGATGATCGGACTGGGCGGTACCTGATCGCCCAGGCGCCCCCTGAGCCTCGGTTGACGAGGCCATCCCTGAATGCATATTCATATGCATGCGCACTACGGTTATCCTCCGCGATGAGCTGGTGAAAAGAGCTGCCAAGCTCACCGGCATCGACGAGAAGACGGCTCTCCTGCACGCAGGCCTTGAGGCTCTCATCGCCCGTGAGTCCGCGCGGCGGTTGGCCGCCCTCGGAGGCACCGAGCCAAGGCTGGAGGCGCCGCGGCGCCGACGGTCGGAGGCCCGCTCGTGATCCTTGCGGACACGACGGTGTGGATCGCCCACTTCCGCAACGGCTCCGACGACCTCAAGCGCGCCCTGGAGAACGCCGAGATCCTCTGCCATCCGCACATCGTCGGCGAGCTCGCCTGTGGAAACCTGCGCAACCGCGACGACATCCTCGAGTTTCTGCGGGCGCTGCCGCCGGCCACCATCGCCACCGACGACGAGGTGCTCGCCTGCATCGAACGGAACCACTTGTACGGCACCGGCCTCGGCTATACCGATGTGCATCTGCTCGCGTCGGCCATGCTCACCCCGACGCGCCTCTGGACCCTCGATGGCGCGCTCGGACGTGAGGCCAAGCGGCTCCACCTCGCCCGCGAAGACGCCTCTAGGGCCTTCAGCCAGCAGCCGCGCCTTGAAGCGGCTTTCAGGACGCGGAGCAGGCGATGAGCAGCTCGCACAACAGGAACCAGGCCATCGCGGCGACGCATCGAAGAACCGCGTCGGTCTGGTCCTCCGCCGGTTCTGTCGCCGGCGTCGCTTCGCTCGCCGCGGTGAGCGCATTGCCGGCGCCAGGGCCCGAAACTCAGGATCTGAGGGTCGCGCCGGAATCGCGAGTGCAGTCGGCGGAGTGAGAGGCTACGAACCTTGCCCGGGCAAGGATGAAGGGCTCCCGGGTCGCCCCGGAAGCCCTCGTCACATCATCGGAAACTGGAGCGGGAAACCGGATTCGAACCGGCGACCCTCAGCTTGGGAATTTGACCGTGCGGCGCAGGACCCTCGGAAATGGGCGCAAATCGCAGGCTCTAGGCTGGTTCAGGCCCGCTGAATCCCGTTCGGCTGGGCAAGACCTTGCCCAAACCTTGCCCAACCATTCGGCGGGTCCTGCGGCCGCCGAACGCCTTCGACGACTCGAGGCATATCTCGTCCTGGGCTCGTTCCAAGCATGCTCCACGGGGGCCGCGATCCGCCGAGCAGCTGGCCCGGTGCGACTGCGTCCGCCGTGCGGCGCGGGACGCGGCGGATGCGCGCCGCACCCGCGTCACCTGCGCGCCGCGCGCGCGCCCGCGATCGCATCCCGGAGCGCCGCCTCGTCGACACGGACGTTCGCCTCGTTCCAGGCGCGCTCGAGGAACGCCTTGCGCCGCTCGGAGAGGCGCTCGTTCGCGAGCCGCGACCTCAGCGTGTCGCGGAGCTCGTCGAAGCTCGGGTTCCGCGCCGGCTCCCGGCCGAGGAGCTTCAGGACGAAGAGGCCGCTCGCGGTCTCGATGACCGCCGGGTGGACCTTCCCCGGCTCGGACACATCGAACGCGGCGGTGGCGAGCTCCGGTCCGGCCGCCGCGATCAGGTCCTCGCGCGACATGATCGGGAGCTCCCCCTGCCGCGAGGCGGTGTTCGGGTCCTCGCTCCGCCGCCGGGCCAGCTCGCCGAACGCGTAGTAGTCCTTCTCGCGCCGCTTCGCCTCCGCGAGCGCCGCCTTCGCCCTGGCGCGCTTTGCGTCGCGCTCCGCGGGCGTCGTGGCGGGGAACGCGATCACCGCGACGCGCACGCGCTGCGGCCGGTCGAACTCGGCGCGGTGCGCTTCGAGATAGGCGCGCACCTCGTCGTCCGTGGGCGGCTTAGCGCGCTCGGGCGCCTCGAGCTCCTTCTCGACGAACGCCGCCGCGAGCTGCTCCGCCTGCCGCTGCGCGATCTCGGGGTCGCGGTCGTAGCCCTTCTCCCGTGCGAGGGTCGCGAGGATCCGCGTCCGGACGAGGTCGTCCAGGATGCGCCGGGCAACCTCCGGGTGTCCGGACCGGAGCGCCGCCGGCTCCTGGACGAGCGCGGCGCGGACCGCCGCGGCACCGATGTCGCCGCCGCGGAACGTCGCGACGCGCGGACGGTCCGCCGGCTGGCCGGAGCCGCCGGCGGAGAGGCGGCCGATCACGACTCCTATGACGAGGCCGACGGCGAGGGTCAGGCGGGTCAGCGTCGGTCGGTTCATGGGCGCACGTTTCGCGGAGGTCCGTCCCACCGCGACCGGACGGTTCGCTTCGGTTGGAGCTATCTGGCTCGTGTCAGCGTTCATCGCGTGATTCGAAGAAACGGTTCGGTCGCGGGGTCATGCCGATGGCGTTCGAAGCCTTTCGTGTGGGAGGTGCGCTCTCGACGAGAGCGCGCCGCGTATGTTCGTCGGCGCTCGTTCCGCGCGGGAGCTCGACTTGATGTAAACGTGCGGGGGTCTTCCTCTCGCCTTCGGGTTCGCCGACCGGTTCCAGCTCGACGGTCACGCGATCACGAGTCGTCCGCTCCGAGAAGAGGAACTGAACTCCGAACGGCTCGTCCGGCTCCATCCAGTCGCGGTACCCGTCCCGTGGCGCCCCTGGGACGCTGATGAGCAGCGCGCCACGGTAGCCTTCGATGCGTCTGCGGAACACCTCGGCTCGATCTTGTCTGCTGTACTGCGCCATCTTCCACGCGACGTCGATATCGTCGACGGGGCCGCTGCAGGTCGGCGGGCGAACTCTACATGCTGAATTCGTATGGGGCGCCAGGGTCGCGAGCGAGGCCAGCCGTTTCGCCAGCTTCTGCAAAGCAGGGATCGCGGTCGCGATCGGGAAATCGTCGATCAGAGCGAGGCCATCGAACCGCACCTTCTCGTCTTCCGAAAGTGCCCATTCCGCGAGCACCTGATCCGCCATAGCTCGCTCCTGCTGATCGAATACGATTCCATCTGCGCGCGGAACTCGTCGAATGTCCATGCCCGGACTGCAGCGGTGGACGTCCATCACGTGCTTCGCGAGACCGAGCCGGCCGAAAGGTCGACGGACCACCTCAGGATCTTTACGTCTCCGATCCGGAGATCGACCATCCACCGATCGCACTTGAGGTCTCCGCCCTCGGAGCCTGCCGGCTCCGCGCGCCAGATCCTCGTCTCGGTGTCGAACCAAGGATTGAGCTGGAGATTGCCGAGCAGCGCGGTCGAGTCCTCGTGCATGACGACGAGGAGTAGCGCCGCATCGGCGCGAGGCACCCTGGCGCGGATGCTCCCGAGGTCGAGCGGAGGAAGCGAGAGGGGGCGCGCGGAGCCCCCCCCAGCGCTCCCCGTCCACTCGGGGCGGTCCATCACGTAGCCGTCCCGAACCTCCACATAGAACTCGCGGCACGGGATCCCCGCCCTGCAGGCGCGCACGTGAAGCCGACCCGTGGTGTCGAAGTATCCAGGGGCGACGGGTCGCACAACCGTCCACTCCACGGTGCGGCACTCCGAAGCGGCGGAGTTCCCGGGGCGCGAGGCATCGTGCTCCATGGCGAGCACGAGCGCCCGCGCGTGAGGATCGCGCACACTCGTCCCTGCGACGGCCTCGCACCTGGCGCATGCCGGCGCGCCTGTCAAGGCGATGATCGTCAAGACCGACCGAACGTAGTGGCGGGCCGCGCCGTTCAAGGGACGACTCTTGGTGTACGGGTGAGCGCGTCCGGGGTCTCGAAATTCACCGTGAACTCCTTCTTGACGTTCTGCTGGCCGTCCACGAATCGAAGGAAGATGCTGTTCTTCCCGGTGAACTCCTGTCGGGACACGGCCCCGAACATCGTGGCCTCCGTCGAGGACGCCCTGTCATGCGCGAGATTGAAGCGGGCCATGGGGTCGAGGCCTGGCTGCTCCCGCTTGATCGTATTCGCCTGGATGTTCTCCTCGATCACGTGAACGACGATCGCCGCGCGTAGCTCGGGCGATCCCTGTGCGACCGAGTCGAGATCGCCGACGTCCACTCGTTCTTTGAAGTAGGAGTCGAAGTCCACGTAATGGGTCGTTATTGACGAGATTGATCTTGATGGTGTCCTTCGACTCGACCGCCCGAGTCATCACGTCCGCTGCCACACTGGAGCCAACCTTCGGGTCGCGCTTGCCCTCGGCGACCATCAGGCCCTTGTCGTCGATCTTCCACTTGATGCCAGTCGACTCATAGGCATGACGCAGCCATTTCTCATTTGTTCTGTGACATTCCGTGGACCTCGACGGCCCTGCCGTCCGGGTCGATGAGCAGCGTAGGACGGCCCGCCGCGTACCCGTAGGGGTTGATCTCGCCCATGGATCGGATCGACCGCTCCGGAAGAGCGACGATAACTGGGTCGGCGCTCTTCCATCTTGCCTGGCGTGGCTCGTAATACCTGGCCCCGAAGTAGTAGAGCCCCGTCTCCTCGTCCATCTCCTTCGCCGTGAACAGGAACCGCTGCCCCTTCACCGGCCCGCCGCGCGTGTCGCCCTTCACGTCGCGCCACACCTCGCCGTACGGGAAGTACTCGACGTGCTCGTGCACGCGGCCGTTCTGGTCGGTCACCCAGCTCGTCGAGCCGAGGTGATCCGAGTGGTAGTAGTACGTGTCGGGCCGTACGGTGGTGCCGTCCGTGGCCTGGTTCAGGACGGGATCGCCGCCGGGCAGGATCGGGCACTTCTGTGGGTTGTAGCTGCTCGGGTCGCAGCCGGGCGTCGTCGAGGTGTTCGTCGCGACGACGGTCGTCGCAGCGGGCTGCCAGCTGGGCGGCGGCAGGAGCTTCGAGGCGAGGCGGGCCGACCCCACGAACACGTGCTTCGTCGCCGCCTTCCTCCCCTTCAGCGAGAAGAACTGCCCGATGGTCAGGCTCTCGCCTCCGCGGCCGAGCTTCACGATCCGCTCGCCGCCCGCGTCGTAGATGAAACGCGTCGCGTTCTGGCCGCCGCCGTCGATCAGCGCCGCGAGACGGCTCTCGTCGGTCCAGTAGAACCGCCGCAGGCCGTCGGCGCTGCCGCCGCATCCGGCGGTCGCGGGCGAGTTGGGTGCCCGGCACTCGAACGTGGTGTTCCCCACCTCGTCGTAGACGAGGTTCGTCTCGCCGATCCGGATCGCCCGGTGCGGATGCGCGGGGTCGTACTCGTACCCGAAGTCGTGGTTCGTCTTCGCGGGCGTGCCGGAGCCATCGCCCGGGTCGGTGAGGGTGCGGATGACGTGGACCTGGGTGTTGCGGGTCATGTTGTGGATCGCGTCGTACCCGTACGCCGTCCGGAAGCTGTCCACCACGTGCGCGCGCGACTGCGCCGTCCCCGTCGCCGAGGTGAGCCGGTAGAGATCGTCGTAGGCGAACTCGAAGCTCACCGGCCCCGACAGCATCGTCGTCGGCGGCGGCAGGGAGTTGGTCATCCCGAGGACGTTGCCGACCCGGTCGTACCGGTACGTCATCGCCTGGAGGAGCTGCCCGCCGGTCTCCGTGTGCAGCGCCTGGAGGCGGAGGCTCTCCGCGTAGTAGTCGTACCTCGTCGCCGCGCCGTTCCCGAGCGTCATCATCCGCCGCTGGCCGTGCTCGTCGTACTCGAGGGAGGCGAGATACGTCTCCTCGGCAGCCGGGTAGTGCTTCGTCGCGGGCCGCTTGCCGATCGCGCTCCGCACGAGCCCGCCCGCGTCGTAGCCGTACCGGACGGTCTCACCGTCCGGATAGGTGATCCACTGCATCCGGCCGTAGGAGTCGAACGCGAACCTCGTCTCGAACACCTTCTCCACGTCGCCGGGCCTGAGCGCCGGGATCGTCCGCGTCGTCCGGACGAGCTCGCCCAGCTTCCCGTAGCCGCGCGTCTCCGTGCCCGCGTCGTCCCCGACCTTCACCACCCGGCCGGTGCCGTTCTCGGGCGCGCCGGGCGGCCCGTAGTCGTATGTGACCGCCTTGGCGTTCGGGTACTCGATGCGGCGGAGCTGGTCGTAGTCGTAGACGTACTGGATCGTCACCTTCCGCGAGTCGGTCTTCGCGGTCAGGTTGCCGGCCCCGTCGTACTGGAATGTCGTCGCTCCGGCGTCGGGGCTCGCGAGCGAGGTCCGGCGGCCGAGCCGGTCGTAGACGACGTTCGTCGCGAACCCGCGGGCGTCGATCACGTCGAGGAGCTGGCCCAGCGGGTCGTAGCCGTAGCGCGTCGTCGCGATCTCGCCGGCGTTGCGCTCGTCCACCGCCACGACCCGGTCGCCCGGATCGCGGTACATCACTCGGATCTTGCCCATCGGATCGGTGACGGTCGCCGCGAGGCGCTTCAGCGACCCCGTGGTGCCAAAGCCGTAGCTCATGACCGTCACGGCGACCCCGTCCGGGTGATCGCCCGTCGGCTCGATCGGCTCGACGGTCCTCACCGTGCGCCCGAGCGCGTCGTAGGTCGTCGACCTGGGATGGATGGGCGTGCCGTCTCGGTAGACCGGGCTCGTGCCCGGCTCGAAGAACGTCTGCCCCTGGACCGCGACGCGCCCCATCGCATCGAAGAGCTGGTGGCCCGTGACGGACCAGCCGAGCCCACGGCCGTACACGAGCGCCGTCTTCTTCGTCTGGATGACGCGCGCGAGCCCGTCCACGAGCGTCACCGTGTCGAGCGTCCCACCCTCCGGCAGCCGGTTGCGCGTGATCGCGTAAGGAACCGCCGCCGATAGCACGAACTCCACGTGCGCTGTGGGCGCGGTCGTGTCGTACGGTCCGTAGACATCCGTCACGCGTCCGAACGCGTCGAGGACTCGGCGGCTGACGTTCCCGTTCACGTCCGTGGTCTTCCTCACCTCTCCGAGGCGGTAGTCCCACTCGGCGGACGATGCGTAGCCGTGTGAGTCGGTCGTCCGGGTCACGAATGACGCGACGACCGGGTCGAACTCGTACGTGATCGTGTACCGGCGCCCTCGGACGTCGGGCCCCTGCACCCGGTACATCCGGCCGAGCTCGTCCCAGTCCAGCAGGGAGTCCACGCTCGTCTTGTCGTCGACGGACGAGACGAGCCGGCGGAGGTTGCCGCGGGGGTCGTACTCGCCGCTCCGCTTGCGGAGCGTCTTCCCGTTCGCGTCGTGCGCCTCGAGCGTGTCGGGGCGCGAGACGGAGTTCGTCCGCTCGGCGAGCGCGTCCGCGAAGTACGACACGGTCGCGTGCACGTCGTCGGCGGTGTTCGCCGCGCTCACGTCGCCGAAGTCGTCGAAGCGGTCGACGTTGCCGAACGCGTCGTAGTGGAGCTCCTGGCGCGTGACGATCCGCGGCGCGTCCTCGCGCTCGTAGAACCGCTTCTCGACCCGGGTCGGTGCCGGGAACATCGAGCCGCACCAGAAGTCGTCCGGACCGTAGGCGAACGGGCGGCGCGCGTCGCAGCCAGGCTCGCCGGACTGCCGCCGGAAGGCCGGATCGGAGTACGGGTCCCCGTAGTCGCTCACGGTCTCGACGAGCGTGCGCCGATCCGCGTCGAGCACGCGCTCGCCCGCGAGGACCCCCTTGAACGCGTACCGGTCGTTCCGGTACGTGCGCACCACGTGGCTGCCGTCGCCGTTCGTCCGCTCGACGCGGGCGAAGCCGAGGAACTCGCGCTCGCTCCGGTCGTAGCGGCCGTCCGCGTACGCGTAGGTCGTGACGAGGTCGTGGCCGACGACGGCGTGGTCGCGGTCGGCCGCGCCGCGGCCGTCCCGGACGGTCACCTGCGACAGCACCCAGCGGTGCTCTGGCATGTCGACGGTATGGCCTGCGCGCGCGTAGAAGAGATCGATCGCGCCGCCCAGCGGCTGCGTCACGTGCTTGAGGAGGTTGGCGCGGCCGAGCCGGCTGAGCCGCACCCGCACCTCGGCGTTGCTCGAGCCGTCCCGCTGCTCCGCCTTGAGGACGTGGTCGGCGACGCCGTCGCCGTCGATGTCGATCATCCCGAGCTGCAGGCCCGTCTGCCGGGTCGACTTCTGCTCGGTGTACGAGCCGCCGAACGAGAAGATGCCGGCGCTGCCGCCGAGCGACAGCCCCCAGCTCTTGGAGGCCTCCGACGTGTAGCTTCCGTTCGCCTCGAGGACGTCCATCGTCCGCGAACCCGTGATCGCGTCGAGGAGGCTGTCCACCTTTCCACCGAAGAAGCCCTTGCCGCTGAGGAACGGGAGCGTCACGCCCCCGGGCCAGCCCGGCAGGTTCCAAGCCTACCTCTCCCCGAACCCGTGGCCCGTGTTGACCCGGACGTACATGACCTGGTCGTTCGGGCCCTTGCGGACGTAATCGGGCAGCCCGTCGCCGGTGACGTCGACGAACGAGACCTCCGTCGCCGCGAGGCTGCTCTCCCAGCTCCGCCCGACGCCGACGACGAACGAGGCCCCGACGCTGCTCTGGAGCGTGACGGCTACGGACCGCCGCACCCGCTCCGGCTCCTTGAAGAACGGATCGGATCCGTCCGAGCCGACGTACTTCGCGATGTCGTCCATCTTCCCGGCGTCCCAGCGGCCCAAGTTCACGACGTCCGGGGCGCCGAACTTCCCGCCGAGGTTGAGCTCGACGACGAGCAACCCCGGCGCCGGCATCGACACGCGGTCGGGCAGGCCGTCGCCGTTCACGTCCACGAGGTCGTTCTGGACCGTGCTCAGGTTCGCGCTCAGGGCGACGCCGGAATCGGTGCTCGGCGCACCGACGATCGCCTGGATGACCGAGCTGTCGCCGCCGATCTTCGGCATTCCGACGTGGCCGCCCACGTACACCGACGTGCCCCCGTCGCTGCTCTTCTGGAGAAGCTCACCGCCGTACCCGCCGACCCGCGGCGCCGACCGATCGATCGGCGTGAGCGCGATGGCCGTCGCGCCGGACATCCCGAAGATCCCGTCGACCACGCGATCGCCGTTGAGGTCGATCGCCTCCTGGGACTGCCACGACTTCCCGCTCGTCTGGTCCACGCCGAGGACGGTGACGTCCATGCCGACCTGCTTCGAGTCCGTGTCGCTGCGCCGGGCGAACACGGCGCCGGGATACACGGGAACCGGCTCCACGCCGGAGACGGTCTCCTCGATCGAGCCGTGCATCGTGGTCGCGGTCACGAAGGTGTTCCGGTCCGGGCTCACGAACGCAGCCACATCCGGCTTCAGGCCGGGGTCGCTCGCGGAGCCGCGCGTCCCGAGCCGCCGCGGATAGAGCGGCCCGTTGGCCGCGAGCGCCAGGCTCTCCGGGCTCTGCGGATCGTCGAGCTTCGTCTCGAGCTCGAGCCACCGGCTCGAATCGACGACGTACGGCAGCAGCACGAGGAACGTGCCCGGATCGAACGGCTCCGATCCGGCGCGGTGCCAGGTCCCTCGCCGCCAGCCGTGATACCCGCCGCCGTATGCCGAGCCGACCTGCCAGCGCTTCCCCTCGACGTCGAGGAAGGCGTCCTGGGTCAGGTTGACGGGCACGTATTGCGGGGTCCCGTCCAGCGTGACGGTCGGAGTCCAGCCCGCCGGGACCGTGGTCTCTCCGTGGCCCTCGAAGTAGATGCGATCCCCGGCCTGCACGGCGATCGTGATGGTCGTGGCGGGATCCGAGGCACCGCTCTTGAAGACGAGCCCGCCCTTGGTCCGCGCCGAGATGAACGTTCCTTGGGGCGGCGACCAACCGCCCTGGCGGGTCACGATCTGGAGCGTGCCGGACGCCGGGGCGACGAACGGCGCGAGCGGCGCCTTCGCCGGCAGCGCGGAATACGGGCCGCCGGAGATCGAGCTCGGCTCCACCGCGACGTGGGGAGGGAAGAACGGGTCGGCGAGGAACGACAGCTCGTTCGCCTCCGGCGGCGTCGTCGCCCTGCAGGTCGGCGTCTCGTCGCACACCTGCGTCATCGAGCCGGTGATCTCCCAGCTCAGAGCGGCGGGATCGATCGCGAGATCACTCTCGATGCGGAACACGAGCTGCTCGCCCCGGGTGATCTGCACGTCGATGTTCCGGGAGTCGCTCCGCGCCGCCGTGGACGCGTAGGTTGCCAGGTCGACGACGCTCGGGACGGGACCCGTCCCGTTCGGCACGAAGTCGCTGCCGGCGCACGGGTGGTCGAGCCCCTGCCATCCTGCGGGGTACTTCTGGACGCAGAGCCTGACATCGTCGCCGCTCGGCGCCTTCACGATCGTCGTCGAGAGCCGCACGGTGCCGCCGACCGGCGCCGTGAACCCGACCGGCGTCCCGCTCGCGAGCCGGAAGTCGGGGGCGGAATCGAACAGGTGCGACGGCGCGCCCATCGGATCCTGAGGCGCCTTCTGCGCGGGCGTCGCGCCGACGTACGCGATCACCGGCGCGAACTGCGTCTCCTCGAGCGGCGAGCCGGTCGCGAAGTCCACCGGGAAGTCCGACATCGTCGAGAGGACGAAGTACAGCCGGGTCCCGCTCGCGACCTCGAGCGCGTTGAGCGAGATCTTTTCGGGCGTCTTCACCTTCGACGCGTCCGTCGTCGTCTCGTACAGCTTCGTCAACGCGAACCCCGGGTTCGCGTCGTCGGCCCGGTAGATCCGGAGCCGCACGCCGTCCCAGGCCGGGTCGGTGGGCGGGCGCGGGCGGTCGACGAGGGCCAGGGAGCCGTCGACGTGCACCTTGCCGTCGTAGGGCGCGATCCACTCGAGGACCGCGTCGGACGGCGCGCGCCCGTCGTCCACGCCGGGCGGGGTTCCGCCGGCCTGGAGCGGAAGGGAGAGCTTTCCCGGCGCGTAGCTGAAGCCCGCAGCGACCGCCGTCCGCGGGTTCCCGAACAGCACGCCACCCGGGGTGACCATGTCCAGGAAGCCGTCCCCCTCCATGTCGGCGGTCCACGCGTTGGAGATGCTCGTCCCCGAGGCGCTGCCCAGCTTCGCGCCCACGAAGAGGACCGCCGCGCGCGCGGACTTCACCTTCGACGAGCCGTACCCGCCGCCGAGGTCGACCGGGATCTGGCCGGGGCGCGAGCCCGCCGCGGGATCGCCGCCCGGAAGCGCCGGCGTGAAGTGTCCGGCGGTCGCGCCCTCGGGAAGCCCGCCGTTGAACTGGGCGACGCTGACGCCGCTTCCGGCGCGGTAGATCCGGTCCGGGAGGCCGTCAACGTTGAGATCGGCGAACACGGTCTCCCCGCTCGTGGTGCTCTTCGTCTTCGACACGCTCCCGCCAAGCGAGAAGATCCCAATGCCGAAGCTGAGGCCGCCGCTCTTCGACTTGGACTTCTCCTGGCTGCGCACGGCCTGGTCATCATCCGGCTGGTCGTCGAAGCTCCAGGCCATCGTCTCGTGGCCGAACGACCAGGCGACGTCGGGGTCCTCGTACTCGAACCCGTGCTCGTAGAAGAGCGACCGCTGGCCGCTCGCGTCGAAGCCGTAGGTCCGGACGTGGCGAACGCGCGACTTGCCGAGGGCGCTCGTGCCGTAGTCGAGCTCGTAATCGCGGATCGGCTGGGCCGCCGGGCCGCTCTGTCCCGCCACGCTCGAGCCGGGGTCGAGCGACACGCGCACGCGCCCGAGCAGGCGCCGGGTCAGCACCTTGAACCCGAGCCGGCCGGAGACGATCGTGTCCGACCGGGTCGCGAGCGCACCGCCGTCGGTCGTCGCGTACACGTCCACGACGTACGGTCCCGGGGTGCCACCGGAGACCGCGTCGGCGCCGGTGCGCGCCGCCCGGCCGGTGTAGCGGATCGACCGGAGGTAGACCTGCACGAAAGGCTCGCCCTCGGTCGCGTCGGCCGGACCGCGGGCGTCGACGTCGTAACCGTACTCGGTCAGGTTCCCGTTGAGATCGACGACGCGCTCGAGGAACCACTGGCCGACGGCGCGGTCCGCCCTGGGACTGCGCAGCCGGGCCGCTTCCGCGAACCCGTAGACGAACAGCGTCCCGGCGCGATCCGAGACCTCGAACCAGATGTCGGGATACGTGCCGCAGCGGACGACGCGCTTGAACTCCCTGGCGATGCGCTCGCGGAACAGCGCGCCGGGCGCGGTCGTGCCCTCGCACGTCGCCTGCTCGCCGGTCGGGACGAGCTGTGCCCCATCGAGCAGGTACCGCGGCTCGGCGAGCGTCGGCTCCGGCACGCCCCATCGTGTGTCGAGCTGCACGCTCGACACCGGGAGGTCCCAGCCGATGCCGGCCCACCCGTTCCCGCCGGAGGAGTCGTACGCGAGCCGGAGGTCCGGCTGATGGGCGCCGCGCGCCTTCGGCAGGCGGATCGGGTGGACGAGCTGCGCCGACCCCTGGGCGTTCGCGTCCGGCGGCTGGACGAGATCGATCCCGGCGGACGGGCTGGCGGCGGCGAGGTCCTTGATCGAGTTCGGGTTGAACGACGCGGGGCCCGGGTGATCGGGCAGCACCAGCACCGCGTTGATCATGAACGTGAAGTGGGTCGTCTCGCTCAGGACCCGCTGCGTCGCCCGGACCACCTCGCGACGCGTCAGCGCGATCCAGCGGTCCTCCTGCTCGTCGAAGTAGTAGGTCCGGATCTCCTCCGACTGGACGCCCTCGGGGAGCAGGCTGGGGTCGTACGGCAGCGTGATCCGCGCCGGGACCGCGAACTTCTGGCCCTTCGGGAGGAAGCGGTACGCCGAGTTCGCCGGCGCGGTGACGTTGATCATCCCCGCCTCGAGCTGCGGGATGGACTCCGGCCCCTTGCGCGAGATGCCGAGCGCGGTCCTCGCGGAGAGCGCGCCGGCCGGCACGTCGATCGACGCCTCGGTCCCGAGCGTCACGGTTCCGCCGTCACCGTCGGCGGTGCCCCACTGCGTCTGGTCCTCGCGACCGAAGCGCTGGTCGGAGGACAGCGCGACGGCGGCGGTCGCGCCGCCCTGCAGGATCTCCGACTGACGGTCGTCGTCGAGGTGGATCGTGCGCGTCACCTCGGCGCCGCCCGGGAAGCGGGCGCGGACCACGACATCCCACGACCCGGTCGCGCCCTGCGGCCTCGCCACCTCCACGCCGAAGGCGCCGTCGATCCCGGCCTCCGCGCCGTCCACCGTGACGGTCCCCGGACCGTCCGGCGACTCCGCCCAGCCGGCGACGTAAGCCTTGCCGTCGAACCGCTCGCCCACCCAGCGGCCGGACTCGCTCCGGATGCCGGGAGAGGTGAGGACGAGCCGCGGGACCGCGACGCGCGGGCCGACGCCGCTGCCGCAGAACGCGAGCTCCGAGAGCCCCGCCGCCGGAACGTCGGTGCGGGCGCTCCCGGCGAACGTGACCTCCGCGGCCTGGGCGACCGCGCCTGCGAGCGGGAGCGGCGTCCGCGTCCCGTCCAGCGCGAGCGCGCCCTGCTCCGACCAGGTCTGTCCGTCGAACGCGCCGTACCCGGAGAGCCGGGCAGGTGCCGCAGCGAGACCGAGCTCCGCCTCGTCCACCTGCATGAGCCGGTCGAACGCCGCCTCGACCCGGACGGCGTGGACGGCCGCGGCCGTCGCCGGATCGCCGTCCGTCACTTCCGGGAACGCGAGCCGCGTGTCGCGATCGAAGACGTCGCGCCCGTCGTCGGTGACGAGGAGGAGGCGAAGCCCGGAGAGGGTCACGGCGCCCGTCGCGTCGTCGGGCAGGCACAGCAGCACCGAATCGTCGCCGGTGAGCTGCTCCGGGTCGAGCTCGTCCGCGAGCGTGCGCACCTCGCTCGTCGCCGCGAGCCAGAACCCGCCGACCGGCGCGGCGCCGTCGAGGCTGCGGCGGAGCGCAATCGCGCGCTGCACGTTGGCCTCGTAGGCGAGGTACGCGCGACGGACCTGCCGGACCGGCACCGCCGTCCGGAGCGCGGCCCGCACGCACTCCGCGCCCTCCTTTAGCCCCGCGGGAGCGAGCTTCGCGGGCATGCCGTCGGCGCGGACGACGACCACGTCCTCGAACGGCGAGATCTTCGCGCTGCGGGTAGCGGCGGCGATCGCGCGGGGGTCGCGGGGCGCGGCCACGAGCCCGGCGCCCCACACCTCGACCTCATCGAGCCGCGCGCCCGCGGCGCTCGGCTCGATGGAGAGCGTGAGCGCGTCGGTCCAGAACGGCTTCGCCACGTCCGCTCCGCGCCACCCGGTGCCGTCGAGGTCGACGGAAGCGCCGTCCGCGGACACCCGCACGCCCGCGCCGATCGCCTTCACGCGCCGGATCTGGACGGCGTGCGTGAACCGGAGGGTGACCGTCGCGGGCGCGGCGACCGTCGCGCCCGTCGTCGTGTCGCGGTCCAGCACGCGCGCGACGTCGACGCCCGTGGCCGAGGAGGCGGCGGGCGTGAGGCGCATGGTCGCGAGGGGGTTCGGCGCGCGCTCGCTCGACGACGGGGAGCACGCGGCGGCGAGCGCCGCAGCGCCGAGGAGAGCGAGGCGGGTGCGGGGGAGGTGGTGCATGGGCCTTCCTCCTGCTCAGCGGGCGACGAAGGTCGCCGGCTCCTGCGTGTTCTCGGCCACCGCCACCTGCGCGGGGCGAGCGCCGCCGACCATGTCGGCGTCGGTCGCGGCGACGTACACGTCGTAGGCTTGGTTTGCGGTGAAGGTGCCCTCCGGGAAGTCCGCGGAGGTGGAGCCGACCCACTGGCTCGTGACGAAGCTCGCGCCCTGCCAGACGCCCACGAGGTAGCTGCGCGCGCCGGTCACCGCCGTCCAGGCGACGTGCGCCGAGCCCTTCGCACCATCCGTCGCAGCGACGCCGGTGGGCGTGGCGAGCGCGGCGGGCTCGCCGATCGCGAACGGAAGGGTGAGCGTCCCGGCCGCCGACGTGGCGGTGAGGACGTACTGCCCCGGCGTCGCGGCGAGGTCGTACGACCAGACCAGCAGGCGGGAGAAGCCCGCAGGGTAGGTGAACGCGAGCGGCGCGATGCCGGGGGCCGTGATCGTGGCGCTCCAGGCGGACGCCGGCGGCGTGCCGTCGGCGTTCCTGATCGACAGCCAGGTCGCGAGCGTTCGCACGCCGATGCCCGCGTCGATCGCGCCGCCGGCCGCGAGCGCCACGACGGCCGGCGCGGCCCCCGCGCGCAGGAACGCGATCCGTCCCTCCGAGACGTTGAACCGCCCGGGGAGCGCGGGTCGCTCCGAGCCGTCCGCGGCGAGCGCCGCGAGATCCGCCGAGAACGCGAGCGCCGACGCCTGGTACGCGCCGTCGGGGAGGTCTCCCACCGAGCAGCTCGTCGCCGTGCCCACCGTGCTCCGCACCACCACCGTGCCGTTCGCGATCCGGCAGCCGGCGCCCGCGGCGCCCGCGGCGGTGCTCCACGAGAGCGTGGCCCCGTCCGGCGAGAGCGTGGGGAAGGGGATCTCCATGGCGCCGCCCGCGGCCACCGGGAACGTCGCGCTCGCGCTGTCGTCCGCCGACGCGAGCGCGAGCGTGTACGTCCCGGTCGCGAAGGCCAGGTCCGGCCACCACAGCGCGGCGTACGAGCCCGGGGAAGCGTCCGCGTATGCGACCTGTGCGCGCGGTCCGCTCGCGTCTGCGAGCGTGCCGGCCCACGCCGCCGCCGGGCCCGCTCCAGCCGCATCGCGCAGCGTCGCCAACACGGCGATGCCTGGCAGGCCGGACCCGTCGTCGTACGTGCCGCCGACCGCCTCGAGCGCGTAGCGCGCCGCCGCAGGGCTCGACGTTCCGCTGCACGCGGCGGCAACCCCAACGGACAGCACGCACGCCGCAGCGCGCGCATGGCGCATGTTCCCTCCTCGTGTGGACCGGAGGGCAGCGCCCTTCGCTGCGACCGCCGGCCTTCGGTATGCCCAAGGACCCAGTGGGTCCGGGCTTTTGCTTGCTCGCCTTGCGGTCGAGGTCGCTCTTATCGGGCCATGCTGATCGGTCACCGTTACCGCTGGCGAAAGCGACCGTCAAGGACGCAGCGTCAACAGACAAATTCACCAACTGTCGCAGCACGATCAGTGAGTCAGCATCGAGCGCATGTCACACCGCGTCACCCTGAGTGCGTGCGGCCGGGGTTGGCTCTCACCCGTTTCGAGGCCGGGTTGAATAGCTGACGGTGGACGAGCTCGGCCGGCTGATCCTGTCGATGAAGGAGAAGCAATCACGGCGAACCGGGCGGAGACCATCCGGTTTCCTGAACGTGGCGGCAGCGCCCGTGTTCGAGACCCGCACGGACACCGTCGCGTACAAGGGCCAGACGGCCCCGATGAGGGTGGCACGACACTGGTGCCGGAAGCCGGCGAGGCGGTCTTCGAGGGCGACGCCCTGGAGACGCGGGAGCGCGCCTTCCTCGAGCTGCGTGCGAAGATCGAGGGAGTGCTCAGCCCGCGCCACGTCGCGCCCATCCCGTGAGCGACTCAACCTCTCGCAGCGCCGGGCGGGAGAACTGCTCGGTGATGGCCGAGGGCGTTCCAGACGTGCGTTCGGCGGCGTCCCGACTGAGCGCGTTCGACACGGGCGGCAAGCCGTGAACGGGGGCCGTTGGCAGACGCAGTGGCCGGCGACCGGAGCGGTCGCGGGTCCGATGACTCCAAACTGAGGAGCTGAGGGTCGCGCCCGAATCCCCCGTGCGCTCGCGGCGAGAGCGAACGCCGGACCAGGCCCGGGCAAGGTTTTCGCGCCGCTCGAAAAGACGAAGGGCCTCCGGGTCGCCCCGGAAGCCCTCGTCACGTCATTGGAAACTGGAGCGGGAAACCGGATTCGAACCGGCGACCCTCAGCTTGGGAATTTGACCGGACGGCGCGGGACCCTCGGAAATGGGCGCAAAACGCAGGATCTAGGCTGGCTCGGGCCCACTGAATCCCTTTCGGCTGGGCAAGACGTGCCCAAACCTTGCCCATGTGGCGACGCGATCCGGCGCGGCAGTACCGGACAAATGTCTGGTGCCGCCGCGACTTGAACTGGCACCTTAAAGGTGCCATCCTTAGATTCGATGGAGAAGCGAAAGCCGACCTACGACCTGGAAGGGTTTCGGCAGGAGTTCTGCTCGGTGAAGGCCCTGCGGATGACCCGTACGGCCCAGGACGCGACCCTCCGGCTCGGGCTCACGCGCGAGGATGTGGTGCAGGTGGTGCAGAGCATGAAGCGGGAACACTTCTACAAGTCCATGACCAGCTTCGACGACCACCGCATCTGGCAGGACGTCTACCACGTGTCCTGGGAGGACCTGGCGCTCTACGTGAAGCTGACCGTGGACGAGTTGGGTCGGCTGATCCTGTCGATGAAGGAGAAGTAGTCATGGCGAAGCGAGCAAAGACCATCCGGTGCCCCGAGTGTGGCGGGAATGCCGTGTTCCAGACCCGTACGGACACGGTCGAATACAAGGGCCATACGGCCACGGTGCGAGTGGCGGGCCACTGGTGTCGGAAGTGCGGCGAGGCGGTGTTCGAGGGCGACGCCCTCGAGAAGCGGGAGCGTGCGTTCCTCGAGCTGCGCGCCAAGGTCGAGGGGGTGCTCAGCCCGCGGCACGTCGCGTCCATCCGAGAGCGTCTGAGCCTCTCCCAGCGTCGGGCGGGCGAACTGCTCGGCGGTGGACCGCGGGCATTCCAGAAGTACGAATCCGGCGGGCAGCAGGTGAGCGTCCCGATGGCGAACTTGCTGCGCCTCCTGGAGAAGGACCCGAGTCGTCTTCGCGAGATCGCCAAGGAGATGGCCACCGGCCGTTTGGCGCGGTCCCGAGTAAGCGCACTCCCGGTGAAGGGCGGACGCGTCGTAGCGCGTCCTACGACCGCAGCGGCCATCACCCGGCGACGGGCGCGTTGACGTCGAAACGCGATCGCGAAGCTCGAGGATCACGGCGCCACCGCCTCTCGCAGCGCACGGGAGACCCACCCGAATCCGAGCCGTTCCTGCTCGAGGCGCACGCGTGGGGCGAGGCGATCATGTCGAAGATCGTCGAAGAGGGCGTACTCGGCATCGGAGAGGCCGGCAAGGTCCCCAAGAAACGGCTCCGCCTCATGGACCCAGAGCGCTCGGTGGTCGAGCAGGGTGTCCCGGTCCATGAGGAGCGACGAGGCTCTGGGAAAAGTCCTTCGCAGCCTCGCAAGGATGGCGAAGCCGTGAGTGTCGATGTCCCCCCAATAGTGCAGTTCGCGCTCTGCGAGCCAGCCCACTTCGGCCAACCGGTCGAGCCCGTAGCCCAACCCAAAAATGACGATCGCGTCAGGCACCTCCGGGAAGGCGAGGCCGTTCACCTCGTTCTCGGTCACGAAGACCCTGGTCGCAGGCAGTGGCAGGTCGCGGAGATCCTCCACGGGCACGGTGAGGTCCGAGAGGCCTTGGATGCGCAGGCGTCGATCGAGGATCCGGAGACGTACGAGGGCAGGCCGTGAGCGCAACCCGTAACGGCCGTCGAATCTCGAAGCGCCGACGAACGCCGAATCGATCGCCGACGGAGGGAGCACGAGGTCGAGGAGCTGGCCAAGGAGTCCACGACGGACCTCGATGAACTTGGTGTCGACGCCGGAGATGTCGAGCTGCCTGAGATAGGTGCCGGGCCTCGGGTGCGAGCGGAACCAGCGGAGCACGGAGAGGATCCGCTCCCAGTCGGCGGCGTGCTCCAGCAGGACGTGCGGTCGGCGGGCGAACCAGTCGCGGAGCTCGGGGAATTCCGCGAGCGTGCTTCCCGCTAGCGTTCGGAAGCGCTCAGCCTCGCGGGTCTTGCGTAAGAGCTTCAGCGCATCGGCTTCGGTCGAGACGATCGCCGCAGCAGGAACCCGCTGGGCTCCCACCACGCGGTTCCTCGCCTCCGCCCATTCGAGTTCGTAGCCCCATCCCCTGTGGGCCCTGCTCCCCTCGACGAGATCGCGGATCCAGCGCTTGAGGTCGTCGAAGCGATCACCCCACTCGCCCGGTCGAGGCCCGCGGACGCCGATGCGCAAGGGGAATGGGGTCTCGCCATCGATGGCGGCTGCGAGCAGCCTTCCGCTCTCCCAGAGGCGCCCGAGACGCGCCTCGATCTCTTCGGGAGTCGTCCACGGGAGCCGAGCGCTCATCCTGCTCTCGATGCCCGTTCGGCGCGGTACTCCTCGATGGTCATGTTGCGTACCATAGAGATTCGCCCGTCCTCGTTGTGAACGAAGGCCACGCTCGCAACATGAGGCTCGATTACGTGGATCTTTTGGAGCGGAGTGACGACCAGCAGCTGGAGGCGCATGCGCGCGAAGAGCTCGAGCGCGAACGAGGCGGCATTGTCCGAGCCGCGGCTGAAGGCCTCGTCGATGACCACGAAACGAAACGAGCGCGAGCGCCGCTCCCCCGCCTTGAGCCCGAACTGGTAGGCGAGGCTTGCCGCCAGGACGGTGTACGCGAGCTTCTCCTTCTGTCCGCCGGACTTACCGCCGGAATCGGTGTAGTGCTCATGCTCGCGGTCGTCCTCCCGCCAGCGTTCGGATGCGGAGAAGACGGACCAGTTCCGCACGTCCGTGACCTTCCGCGTCCAGCGACGGTCGAGCTCTGCGGTGCCTTCTCGTCCCCGGAACCGATCGATGATGCGTTTGACCTGGACGAACTTTCCTTCGGAATAGGCCTCGTCTTCGGACCCGGTTAGCGCGCCCTCGATGCAGGAACGCAGATCGCTCTGGAAGTCCCGGACCTCCGCGTCGGGTGAGGGAGCCGCCTCGAGGACGATGAAGCGGTTGGGATTGTAGTCGATGGTCCTGAGCGACAGGTTGATCTCGTCGATGCGCTCCTTGATAGCCTGCTTCTCGCGCTGGAGCTGCGCATGGAAGCTCGCGAACTCGCGGATCGTGTTTTCGTTGAGCAGTTCCTTAAATCGCCGCTCGAACCGCGGAAGGTCATCGGCCACGAGGGCCTGGAGCATCCGGCGATACTCGCCGGATGCTTCGAGCGACGCGTCGGCGTCCGTGCTCGCCATCGGGTACGTGAGGAGGTAGGCCTTCATCGCGCCGACGATCTTCTGGGCCAGGCGTTCGAGCTTCTTCGCCTCGGCGTCGAGGAGTGCTTGCAGGTGCTCGCGGAACTCGCGCTCGCGGGCGTCGGCGGACTCGATGGTAAGGGTCCTCCCCGCTAGCACAGCGGTCTGCATCGCCTCCAGTTCGGGAAAGAGATCCGCCCGGTCATCGGCGCCCACTCCCTCAAGCAGCTCCTCGCAGCGCTTCGTCTCGGCGCGGCAAACCTCCAAGCGGGTTCGGATCCCGCCCTGATCCCCGAGGGCCGTCTTCTCGTTCTCCGTGAGGTCCACCAAGTCGGCGACGACCTGAGCGAGCAGCCCTTGCAGCGTGCGGAGGCGGTCAGAACCTGCCTCGATGGCCCGTCGCTCCTCCTCCAGCTCGGCGATCCGGGCGGTCGTGGCGCGCCAGTCCAGGTCTCGGAACTCCTGGAACAACAAGAGCTGATCCAGACGGCCGACGCGTGCGGTCAGTGCCTCTCTACCATCGACTGCGCGGGTGATCGCGGCTCCCGCTTCGGCAACCCGTCCCTCGAGCGACCGCGCCTCCGCCTCGAGCGCGGCGATCTTGGAGTCGTTGGTCCAGCCGAGCACGTACCGGGATCGATCGTCGATGGCGGACCGGTCGTCCTTCTCGTGCTTCTCCCCGGCGCCCTTCACCTGTCCGGCGCGGGTCACTGCCTGGCGCTCGCGCCGGAACTGCTGGAGGTCGTCGCAACAAGCGTACTCGAAGCGGCGTGCGAGCTCGGCTTGCAGCCATTCGTAGTGCTCGGAGTCCGGCTTCACCTCGACCTTGCGCGCGAGCGACCACGGGCTGCTCTCGGCTGGGCGTGGAATCTTTGCGCCGCTCACGCGGTAGTAGACGAGCCGTCCCCTAAGGTGTGTTCGGTCCACCCACTCGGCAACGCGTGCGTAGTGCTCGTCGGAGACGAGGAGGGACGTGCCGAAGCCGCGCAGGAGCCGCTCGGCCGCGCCCTCCCAGGAGCGCTCCTCTTCGCGAACCTGAAGGAGCTCTCCGGCGAAGGGCAGGGCGTCCTCGGGGATGCCCAGGGCCGTGCAGAGCTGGGCGCGGAGCGCGACATTCTGTGCGGGGATGTTGGAACGTCTGCGGCGAAGCGAGTCGAGCTCGGCAGCGACCACCTCATGTTGCTCGCGCAGCCCGCGGAAGCGAACCTCGGCGTCCGTGTGATCGTTCTGGGCGCGGGTGAGGTCCGCGTTTGCCTCCTCGCGCGCGGGGGCCACGGCGCGGAGGCTCAGCTTGAACCGCTCTTGGTCCAGGGACTCGGCCAGTCCCTCCGTCCGGGCGAGCTCGTCGTAACGGGTCGCGCGCCGCCGCCGGTCCTCCCGCTCGAGGTCCAGCCGAGCGATGTCTCGGGCGAGCTGCTCGAGCCGGTCGCCGCCGCTCCGAGAGATCTCCCCCTTGAGCCCCTCGCGCCGATCCTCGAGACCTGGACGACGCTCGGCCAGCTCGGCGAGCCGGGCTTCCACCCGAACGAGATCCTCCTCGAGCTTTTCCGATCGCTTCGCGAGGAGCGAGAACTTGAGCCCGGCGAAGAAGGAGTGGAGCGCGTCCCGGCACCTTGTGAGCCGCCGCTCGCGGTCACGGATGGCGTCGAGGCGGTCGCAGTCCGCGACGATGGGCTCGAGCCGTTCGATCTGAGCTTTGGCACGAAGCACCGCGTCGTGCGCGCGCACCAAATCGTCGAAGTGCGCGATGAGCGCGGTGATCCGGTCCTCCACCGGGAGGGCCTCGAGCATGTGCTGTCGCACGAAGTCGGTGAGGTTCCCCACCGTCTTCATCGACACAGTCTGATGGAACAGCTCGAGCGCCTGGTCGTTCCCGATCCCGAAACGGCGCCGGAACGCGGCGGAGTACGAGGTGAAGGAATCGCCGTGGTCCTTCCCGAGCGCCTTCAGCCGCTTGCGAAGCTCCGCGACGTCCGTGCAGCCGGAGAAGTGCTCTCCAATCGTGAGCGGTCGATCGGCGACGAGATAGAGCCGCTCCGGCTGCCCCTCGAGGCTGGGCATCCAGAAGACCTGCGCGAGCGTCACTACCTCGGCGAAGCCCTCGTTCTCGAACTGGGCCAGGACGATGGAGTAGTCGTTCGGTCCCCGGAGCGCCACCGGCCGCGCCGAGACTCCCCCGTCGCCGCGTTCGGCCTTGTAGTAGCCCAGGACGTAAGACCTGGCGGTCCGCTCGCGTGCCTCGGCCCCGGCGGCACGGTTGTACGCCAGCTTCTGCGGGGGGACGAGGAGCGTCGTGATCGCGTCCACGAGCGTGGACTTGCCGGACCCCACGTCGCCGGTGAGCAGCGTATTCCGGCCGCCCGCGTTCACGTGCCAGATCCGCTCGTGGAACGTCCCCCAGTTGTAGACCTCGAGGCGACGCAGCCGGAAGCCAGTTCGCTCGTCCGACGAAGCGAAGTCCAGCGGCTGAGACGCCAGCACCTCGGCGGGGCCGGTCATGGCGCGTCCTTCCGTTCCCGCGGTGCAGGTGCGCCGAGCTCCCGGTAGCGGGCGAGCTTGCGCTCGAACGCGTCGAGCCACTGGGCATCCACGAAGGACTTGAGGAGCCGCCGGACCTCGAAGGAGTCTTCCTGGCCCCGGAGCTTGCGGAGGAAGCCGAGCTCGACCACCTTGGCGATGTCCGCATCGACCCTGTCGGTTGCGCGAGCTTCGTTAGTACGCTCCTCCTGGAAGAGGCGGACGAGGTCGGCCATCTCCGCTCGCGACAGGATGAGACGCGTCTCCCCGCCACCCGCGTCCAGCTCGGCGAGCTTCTTGCGGAGCAGGACGAGCAGGAGGCTGACGGAGTAGCCGAGATGCCTGCGCGCGACGAGGCGAGGCAGCTCGGGCTCCCCCTCCGTCGCGGGCCGCTGGCGGAGGAAGGCGTGACCCTCGGCCTCGCTTACGACGAGTTCGAGTCCCATTACCCCCACGAACTCGCGTACACGGGCGACGAGCTGGAGAAGCGCCTGCCACGCGGCAGGATCCTCCTCACGGTCGAGGACTCCCCTCATGAGAGAGACGATCACGCTGGGCAGTGGGTCCGGCTTCGCCGTGTGTGCGTCCGCACTCATCCCTGACCCTCCTCGATCGCCATGGCGCGTGCAAATGTGACCGTTGGGATGATTGCACGGCGGCGGACACCGGCCTCATCGATCCACTCCGCCACCTGGGTTCGGTCGGCCTCGATGACCGCGCAACGATCCTCGGTAGCGATGGCGAAATAGGCGAGCAGCTCCGCGAGCCCGTGCTCGAGCGGACGGGCGCGAAGCACCTCCGACAGCGACACCTGGGTCCGCCCGCGGAGTTCGCGGGCAATGTGGTCGCGCAGCGCCGCGCGGTCCACGAAGTGCTGGTCGAAGAGGGCGTCGGCGGAGAAGTCCTCGCTCGCATCCAGGAGCGCTTCCGCCGAGAACTCCGGGCGGAAGGGTGGCTCGTAGAGAGGCCGCTCGAGCGGGAGGCGGACGTCCGGCGCGGGCGCGTCGATCTCCGCCACGGGTCCCGGGGGCGGAGCCGCGCGGAGCGCGATGGCGTGCTCCTCGATGGACCGGACGAGCTGGCCAATCCGGCGGTTCTCCAGCGAGGACTGCTCGTCGAGGAACCGGCGGAGCTGAGCGGAGAGCCTCGCCACCGTGCGCTGCGTGACCTCGCCCGCGGCGAGCCAGTCGTGATGGATCCGAGCCAGCCGCGGGTCCGGCCGGAGCTCTTGCACCGCAGGTAGCTCGAGGACGCGCTCGAGGCCGGAGGTCAGCTCCTCCTGCAGCGGCGGAGACATGAGGAAGTCCCAGAACGCTCTGAAGCTTCGTCCCTGCGCCGAGTCGCCAATGTGATCCCGCTCGCCGAAGAACTCGGCGAGGAGCGCGCCCTTGCCGCTCTCCCATGTCGCGATCTGCTCCCGGACGCTGCGGTCCAGAGCGCGGAACCCTTGGTCCACCTCGCGGAAGTCCGACAGCAGGGCCCGCGCGGTCTCTGCCATGGCCAGGAACCGATCCTGTACTCGGGCCGGCTCCATCGTGGCGAGCCGCCCCTCGCGCACGCGTTCGATCTCCACGTCGAGCCTGGCGCGCCGCCGCTCGAGCTCGGCGAGTTGGATCGCAGGATCCGTCTCCGTCTCGGTGGTGAGCTGCCGCAGCAGCTCGAGGACGGTGAGCAGCCTGGATTCCGTCGCGACGAGCCGTCGCTGTTCCACGAGCCCGGCGAGCCACCCGATCGCGTTCTCCGCAGCGGAGGTGAGGTCGTACGCCGGTTCGTCGACGCCCGGGGGATAGAACTTTCGGAGCCACGCCTTGCCCTCTCCGGCCCAGTCGTCGAGGTACTCCGCAGCCGGACGCGGGAATGCATCAGGACCCTGGATCTCCCGAACCGCAAAGAGCGCGTCGTCGAGCTTCGCGGCCAACGCGGCCTGGGGGATGGAGCGAGCGTTGGGGACGATGAACGCGCCATGGAGGAAGGAAGCGACGAACGGTGCGTGGTCCGCGAGCAGCAATCGCCAGCCGGGATGCATGCGTCGCAAGGCTTCCAGCGACGGGAGATCCATCGCGAGCGTGTTTGCGCCGGCGGGAGGCAGCATGGGCGGGAGTGTCCTCTGTGAGACGGGTTACGCCCGGGAGCCCCCATTCCTTCCCACGCGACTCTGACGGCGAGAACGCGCCGGACCCGAAACTCCGGATCTGAAGGTCGCTCCCGAATCCCGTGTGGTTGCGCCGAGGTGCGCGCCAATGCCTTGCTCCAGGCAAGGTTCTTCCTTGCCCGAGAAGGACGAAGGGCTCCCGGGTCGCCCCGGAAGCCCTCGTCACGTCATCGGAAACTGGAGCGGGAAACCGGATTCGAACCGGCGACCCTCAGCTTGGGAATTTGACCGGGCGGCGAAGGACCCTCGGAAATAGGCCGAAATTGCTGGTTCTAGACTGGTTCAGGCACGCTGAATCCCGTTCGGCTGGGCGAGACCTTGCCCAAACCTTGCCCAGGGAGGGCGGTCTTTGAAGTCGCCAGCCGCCTTGCGACGACTCGTGGACTGAATATCCCGGCGTCAGGACGCCAGACTTCTGCGCGAGCTCAGCACACTAGAGCGACGCCAGCACGGCGGAAGCGGATCGCGAGGCGGCGCCGTACGCGCCGGGCGCGCGCGGGCGCTCGCTCCCGCCGCGGCCGCGCGAGTCTACGAGCACGAGCCGGCGCGCGTCGCGGAGCGCTTCGACCCCCCACGTCGCGCCAGCCGTCGAGGGTGTCGCGAGCCCGTGGTGCAGTACGAGCGGCGTGCCCTCCCCCTCGAGCGCGTAGTGAATCCGGATCCCATCATTCGTCACGTACGCCATGGGACACCTCCTCGCGCCCGACGATGAGGGCTCCCCGTCGCCGCGTTCGCGCGCGCGGCGCGGGATCAGGAAATGGTCAGGACGGGCGGGCTCGGCGCGAGATCAGGGTTCGGTCAGGACGTGCCGGAACGCCCTCCGTACGTTCTCGCCCGTGACGCCGACGTGCGCACGAGGAGGACGGACATGCACCTGCACCTGACGGACACGATGAGCGCGAGCGAGATCCTCGACCACCCTATCCGCGCCCGGATCAACGCGTGGCTATTCCGCGCGATGGACGGCTATCTCCACCGGAAGTACCGGCACGTCAAGCGCGAGCTCTTCGGAGGGCTGCCGCGCACGGTCCTCGAGATCGGGGCCGGGGACGGCGCCAACTTTCGCTACCTCGAGCCGGGAACGCACGTGATCGCGGTCGAGCCCAACGTCCACACGCACGCGAGCCTGCGGGCGGCGGCCGCTCGGCACCGCATCACGGTGGACGTTCGCGCCACGGTCGCGGAGCGCCTGCCGTTGCCGGACGGGAGCGTCGACGCGGTGATCTCGAGCCTCGTGCTCTGCACCGTGACTGATCCGGCGCGCGCGCTCGCGGAGGTCCGGCGCGTGCTTCGACCCGATGGCCGCTTCTGGTGCGTCGAGCACGTCGCGGCGCCGGAGGGGAGCCTGATCGCGCGCGTGCAGCGGCTCGTGAAGCGGCCGTGGCGGTGGTTCTTCGAGGGCTGCGACACGCACCGCGACGTCGCCGGGCTTTTGCGGGAAGCCGGGTTCGCCGCCGTCGAGATCACGCCGTTCACGCTGCGCACGGCCTTCCTGCCAATCCGGTCGCAGATCGCGGCGGTCGCGGTCAGGTGACCGCCGCGCCG
>WNGA01008488.1_pt1 | contig 29183 bp, 31 predicted proteins | sample 5400061 | NCBI WGS metagenome assembly WNGA01 (sample SAMN13153366, study PRJNA577476) | soil metagenome | isolation source: 100 cm soil or saprolite under grassland replicate 2 | place: USA:California | collected 2016-06-15
CAACCAGGTCGTCCTCCGAGCGATGACACCGGACGAGTTGCGAAGCGCGATCGAGGCGCCGTCCACGGCGAAGGGCGTACAGATCGATCCAAAAATCATCGACGCGATCATCAAGGACGTCGGCAACGAGCCGGGCAAGCTGCCCCTGCTGGAGTTCGCGCTCACGCGGTTGTGGGAGACGCAGGAGAGCTACGTGATCAGCTACGCCGCCTACGAGGCGCTGGGGCGCGTCGAGGGCAGTGGCGAATCCCGGGTCGAAGTCGGGGTCCTCGAACCTGACCACCCGCCAGTACTCGCGCTGGTCCTGGCACGCTACGCCGATGAGATCTACGAAAGCCTCCCCGAACCCCAACGGGAGCGGGCCCCGAGCGTGTTCGTCCAGCTCGTGCGCCCGGGAGAGGGCACCGAGGACAGCCGCAGGCTCGCGCCGCAGTCGGACTTCCATCCCGAGGACTGGGAGGTCATCCAGCGGCTGGTCGACGCGCGCCTGGTCGTCACCGACCACAACGAGGTGATCGGCCAGCAGACCGCCGAGCTGGTCCACGAGGCGCTCATCAAGACCTGGTCGCGGTTCCAGGATTGGATCGACGAGGACCGCCAGTTCCGGACCTGGCAGGAGCAGGTGCGGGCGGCGATCGGGCGTTGGAGGAACGCCGACCACGACAAGGGCGCGCTGCTGCGCGGGCGCCTGCTCGCCGAAGCGGAGCAATGGCTGAAGGAGCGGCCGCAGGACATCGCCGTCGAGGAGCACGGCTTCATCCTCGCCAGCCACGAGCAGCAGGAGCAGGAACTCAACGAGCGGATCGAGTACGAGCTGACCCGCTCACAGCTCGGTCAGGCCCAGGACACGGTCCAGCGGTTCCGGAGCGTCGTCGAGCTGTCCACCGCCATGGCCAACGAGGAGACCCTGGACGGCCTGCTGGGGCTCGTCGCCTCCCTGGCCAACCGTCTGCTCGAGACCGACTCCGCGGTGCTGCTCCGCCTGGAGGCGGACGGGAACGGCCTGACGGGGGCCGCCGCCGACGGTCCGCGGGCCGCCGAGCTCGTCGGGCTGCGGATCGAGCTGGCCGAGTGGCGGGCCGCCGAGCGGGCGCTCGAGACGGGTGGCCTGCTCGTCACCGGGCCGGACCTGGTGGCCGAGGGGCTCACGCCCGAGGAGCTCGAGCAGACGCCGGAGCCGATCCGGCGGCTCGGCGAGCGCACCCGCGCGCTCGCCCTCATCGGGATGCCCCACCATCCGCTCGGGCTGCTGTGCGCGCACCGCGCTCGCGAGCCGCACGGCTTCACCGAGAAGGAGCTGGCGTTCATGGAGACGCTGATCAGCTCCGTCGCGGCCGCCGCGGAACGGTTGCGCCTGATGCAGGACCTGCACGACGCGGTCAGGTCGTTGCAGGCGGTGGCGCTGCCGATCCCGGCGACCCTGCCGCCCCTCCCTGGCGTGGACTTCGGCGTCGGGTACGACTCGCCCGCCGAGGCGTCGCAGGTGGGAGCCGACTTCTACGAGGTCTTCGGGCTCGGCGACGGACGCATCGTGCTGGCCATGGGCGACATGAGCGGCAAGGGGATCTCCAATGCCCTGCGGGCCACCCGCGTCCGCTACGCGGTGCGGCTGGTGGCCGAGCAGCACCCGGAACCGGGCGTGGCGATGGCCAAGCTCAACGACATGCTGTTCGAGGAGTTCGAACCGGAGCAGTACGCCATGGTGCTGATCGTCGTGCTCGACCCGAGGACGGGCAAGGGCAGATGGTCGAGCGCCGCACACCCGCCTCCCGTGATCGCCGGCCCGGCGGAGCGGAAGATCCTCCACTACGAGGGCTCGCTTCCCGTCGGCTGGTTCAACGGGGAGACCTATCCGACCGACGAGTTCCAGTTGGATCCGCAGTCCTACGTCGTCTGCCACACCGATGGCCTGACCAAGAGCTCCGATCGCGGGGACGGCGGCTTCGGTCAGGTGGAACTGCTGGACATGCTCTCCTCCCTCATCCGCGCCGAGGAGCCGAGGCCGAGCAGCCAGGAGGTCGCCGAGGGGCTCCTGCAGGCGTCGGCGGCGCACGGCGGTGGCGGGGACATCGACGACGTCGTCGTGGCGGTCCTGCGGCGCCACCCGTGAGGCCTCGGCTCAGCCCACGAAGTAGAAGGTCAGGCCGAGCACGGCGTACACGGCCACGAGCTGCAGGCCCTCGAACCAGGTGGACTCGCCGTCCTGGGTGACGATGGTGGCAACGATCACGGCGAGGAAGATGGCGGCGACCTCGAACCCGTTGAACACCAGCGCCATCGGGAACGGGCCGACGAGGAACGAGAGCAGCACCAGCAGCGGAGCGGCGAACAGGGCGATCTGCGCGCTGGAGCCGATGGCGATGTTCACGGCCAGGTTCATGTTGCCGCGGACGGCGAAGTAGACGGCCACCCAGTGCTCGGCGGCGTTCCCGACGATGGCGACGACGATGATCCCGACGAAGAAGGGCGACAGCCCGATGTTCTCAGCGGCCTCGCTGATCGACCCGACCAGGATCTCCGACATCACGCCGACGGCGATCCCCGCGCTGGCCAGCATCACGACGCTGCGGCGGACCGACCAGGGCCTGACGGCGCGGTGCTCCTCGCCGGCGACGGGGTTGAAGAGATTGCGGTGGGTCCGCAGCGAGAACAGCAGGCCGCCCGCGTAGGAGAGCAGCAGGATGACCGCCACGCCGACCGAGAGGGCCTCCAGGTCGCCGGGAAAGGCCACCGCCTTGGCGGTCGGCGACGGCAGGCCGCCTCCGGCCATCAGCTCGAAGATCGCGGGCATGACCAGCACCACCGAGGCCAGCAGCAGCATCAGCGACTGGGCGTCCGCGGCGGTGCGGTCGAAGTGCTGGCGCTCGCGACGGGCGCCGCCGGCCAGCATCGCCACGCCCATGACCAGCAGGACGTTGCCGAGGATGGAGCCCACCAGCGAGGCCTTCACGACCTCGTGGAGGCCTCGCTGCAGGGCGAAGATCCCGATGATGAGCTCTGGCGCGTTGCCGAAGGTGACGTTGAGGAAGCCGCCGATCCCAGGCCCGGTCCGCGCCGCCAGCTCCTCGGTGGCCCGGCCCATCAGCGCGGCTGTGGGGATCACCCCGAGCGCGGCCACGAAGAAGATCGGGGTCGCCCCGGCATGCAGCACCTCCAGCACGATCGCCACGGGGATGAACGGCGCCAGCAGGTACGGCCAGCCGTCGCCGCTGAGCAGGAAGCGCCGCAGGCCGGGTCTGGCCGCCGGGCGCGTCTCGGTGTCCATCGGCGGCTCCTAGACCGGCTCGCGGGGTTCGCAGAAGACCGCCATGCTGGCGGTGAAGGTGTGGAGGAAGTTGCGGCCGCCGACCGGGCCGAGCTCGCCCTGGGCGAAGAACCCGGCCATGGGCGCCTCGCCGGTGGCCGCGGCGACGCGGACGGCGTCGTGGTCGGGCTCGCCGAAGAAGTGGCGGCCGCGCCCGTTGCAGGAGAACAGCAGCACCCCCCGCGCCTGCCAGCCGGCCACCGGCGCCAGCAGCAGCTCGAGGTCCTCGTGCGCGGAGGCCGCGTCGCGGACGTGGAACTGCAGCGTCTGGCCGACCTCGACGCTGTCGGCGACCGCGATCGAGCCGGTCTCCGGGTCGGCCCCGATCAGGCCCCTGACCAGGAAGTCACCGCGGTCGAAGCTGGCCTTGTGCTCGTCGATGACCTGGCCGACCTGGAGGCCGCCGCCGCGGAGCAGCTCGTGCTCGCGGGGGTCGAGGGCGGCCAGCATCTGGCGCAGCCGGTCGACCGCCGGGCGGCCGCCCAGCTCGTGGACGACGTTGCCCTCGCCGCTGGTGACGGCGAACGGCGCGCCGACGGGCCGGCAGCCCTGGCTGACGACCGCGCGGACCTCCACGGGCCCGACCAGGGCGACGCCGACGGCGCCGCCGTCGTGCACCTCGGTGCCGCAGAGCAGCCGGTGCCTGCCCGGCTCCCCGGCGCCGGAGACCATCCCGCCGATCACCGGCAGGCCAGCCTGCTCCTGGTTGAGCCGCTCCAGGAAGCTGTCGGCCGGGAAGGTGAACGGGTCCGGCAGCAGCAGCACGCTGGCCCGCTCCTCGCTCGCGAGGGAGGGCCAGCCGGTGATCCCGTAGCCGTCGTCCAGCGGCAGCACCTGCAGGGCGAAGGGCCGGACGTCGACGCCGGGCAAGGTGGCCGCCCAGACCGCCAGCCCGGGTGTCTCCTCCAGCTCGCGGCGGCCGCCGATCACGCCCTGGGCGGTGCAGCCGATGATCGCCGAGGTGCCGGTCCGCTCCGACAGGCTGAGGGCGATGCCGCGGGCGGCGTCGGCGTGGTCCATCGAGAAGAAGCAGACGACCAGGTCTGGCGTGCCGCTGAGCTGCTGGAGGGCCAATGGGATGGCCTCGTCGAGCGCCCGCTGGTGGTCCGAGGCGGTCGAGACGGCGGCGCCGAAGGTGAGCATGAACCCAAGGCTACCGGTTGGCACCCGTCGGCGTGAGGTTCGGTCTTGCGTTCTGGTCGACACCAGTGTAAACTGTTTACTGGTGTTGCAAGGGAGTCGGGACGATCCGAGAAAGGGTGAGCCGGGATGACACTGGTGATCGTGACGGTCGCGCTGCTCCTGCTCGGGGTGCTCGCGATCCGGTTCGGGGCGGACAGCCGGAGCATCGACCGGCCCGCTCTCCGGTAGGACCGACGACCTCGGCGCCGGCTACGCGCCGGCGCCGACCCATTCGAACAGGGCGTCGGCGGGCCGATCCAAGCGGCCGCCCCAGCTGAAACCGTGGCCGGCCATTGCCTTGACCAGCCGCTGGTCGACCGCCGGACTCCGCTCCGCGGGGTTGACCGCCAAGCCGACGGCGACCGCGATTCCCCAGGCGTGCCTGGTCAGCCGGCCGTCCCGGTCGCGGAGCAGGCGCTGGCTCCAGCAGCCGCCGCGGCGCCGGAACTCGGCCGCGTCGACGAGCTGGTCGAGCTTGCGGCGCTGCAGGTCGGCCATTGCCGCCGTGAGGTCCTCGACGACCAGCCGGTGACAGGTGACGCGCCCCAGCAGCGGCACCTGCCTGGTGACCAGGCTGCGCCGCTTCCAGTTCGGGTCGGGGCCGCCGTGGCGCAGGCTCGGCAGCGCGAACTCGCCGAAGCGGGCCTTGACCAGGCCGAGGGGCAGGGCGCTGCCGTCGCCGCGCAGGAAGCGCCGGTCGCCGGCGACGGCGAAGCGGACCTGACGGCCCTTGAGCAGGCCGCGCACGGCGGCCTCCAGGCCGGACAGCGGCCCGCGGGGCAGCACCAGCAGGTAGTCGGCGCGCCGGAGGCCGTAGCGGCGGCCGTCCTCACGGTCCAGCGCCACCTCGTAGCCCGCGAGCAGCTCGTCGTCCACCACCCCGCTGACCCGCAGCCAGCGGCCGCCGTCCAGCCGCAGCCGGCCGCCCCGCTGCAGATGGCGGAGTGCGGCCCCGGTCTTGGAGAGGACCACGCCCTTGTCGAGCATCCCGACCAGCTTGGCGCCCGGCCGGCCGGCGGCGTCCGCGTAGGCGTCGGGGTCGACCGCCATGGCCTCGACCGGGACGACCCGGTAGCCGCGCCGGCGGCTGCTGGCCACCGGCAGCAGCCCGGTGCGCACGGCGCTGATCGCGGCGACCCTGGTGGAGTCGCGCACCAGCCCGACCTCCCGGTCCGACAGGCCGCCCGGCGCCCAGATCAGGAGCTGGCCGCGGAACGCGCCGAGGCCGGTGGTGCGCGCGCCGGCTACACCGAAGCCGCGGCCGCCCGGCCCGGCCCCCGCGGGCCCGCTCCACCGCACCACGAACCCGACCCACCCGGCGACGAGCACCGCCAGACCGAGGAGGATCCCCAGCGCACGCCCTCGCGCGGTCATGCGCGAACTCCCTTCAGGTTACGTCTCAGCGTAACTATCGGGAATCGCGGTGCACCAGTGAACGATGCACTTGTTCACCGTACCGATATGGAACGGCGCTGGCGGCGGTCACGCGCTCAGCAGCGCGGGGTCCTCGAGCAGGTCGCGGAGGTGGGCGAGGAAGCGGGCGGCGTAGGCGCCGTCGACGATGCGGTGGTCGAAGGAGACCGAGGTGGTCATCAGCTCGCGGACGGCGAGCTGACCGTCGACCACCCACGGCCGCGGGGCGATCAGGCCGGTGGCGACGATGGCGCACTCCGGCTTGTTGATGATCGGCGTGCCGGTCTCGACCCCGAAGCCGCCGACGTTGGTGATGGTGACGGTCCCGCCGGTGAGGTCGGCGGGGGTGGCCCGGCGCTCGCGGGCCAGCCCGGTGAGCCGGACCAGCTCCCGCGACAGGTCGAGGATGCCGAGGGTGTCGGCGTCCTTGATGTTCGGCACCAGCAGGCCGGTGGGCGTGTCGGTGGCGATGCCGAGGTTGACGTAGCCCTTGACCACGATCTCGCCGGCGTCCCCGTCCCAGGAGGAGTTCATCAGCGGGAACTGGCGGACCGCCACGCACAGCGCCTTGGCGACGATGGCCAGCGGGGTGAGCTTGAGGTCGGCGGCGGCCGGCAGCGTCCGCAGCCGCGCCCGCAGCGCCATCAGGCTGGTCGCGTCGACGGTGAGGAACTCGGTGACGTGCGGGATGGAGAACATGGACGCGACCATCGCCGCCGCGATCTGCTTGCGGGTGCCCCGGACCGGGATGCGCTCCTCGCTGCGGTCGCGCGACGGCCTGGCGGTGGCAGGCTCCAGCGCGCGGTCGACGTCCTCGTGGGTGACGCGGCCGTCCTTGCCGGTGCCGGTGAGCATGGCCAGGTCGATGCCGTGGTCCTTGGCGTACTTGCGGACCGGCGGGGTCGCCAGCGGGCGCTGCTGCGGCGGACCGGTCGGGCCGGGCCGGGTCGGCGCGCCACCCGGCCGGGCCAGCCGTCGCCGGCGGGCCTGCTGCCGCTCGCCGGGGCCGACCAGGGTCGCCTGCTGCTCCGGCTCCGGCTCGGGGGCCGATTCGGCCGCCGGCGGCGACTCGGCCACGCCCGCCGCCTGGCCGCCGCCGGTGTCGACGCTGAGCAGCGGGGCGCCGACGTCGAGGGTGTCGCCCTCGGCGGCGTGCAGCTTGACGACCGTGCCGGCGTAGGGCGCCGGGATCTCGACCACCGCCTTGGCGGTCTCCACCTCGACGATCGGCTGGTTCAGGGTGACCACCTCGCCCTCCTTGACCAGCCAGCGCACCACCTCGCCGTCGGTGAGCCCCTCGCCGAGGTCGGGGAGCTTGAACTCGCGCTCGGGCACCTCGCCTGGCCTCCTCCCGGTCTAGAAGTCGAGGGACCGCTGCACGGTCCAGAGGACCCGGTCCACGCCGGGCAGGTAGGCCTCCTCCAGCCTGGCCGGCGGGTAGGGGACGTCCAGCCCGGTGCAGCGCAGCACCGGCGCCTCCAGGTGGAGGAACGCGGCCTCGGTGACCCGGGCGGCCACCTCGGCGCCCATGCCGAGGAACTCCGGCGCCTCGTGCACCACCACCATGCGGCCGGTCCTGCTCGCGGACGCGACCAGCGTCTCCTCGTCCAGCGGGACAAGGCTGCGCAGGTCGATCACCTCCAGCGAGCCGATCCCCTCCTCCTCGGCGGCGTTGGCGGCGTCCAGCGCCACCTTGACCATCGGGCCGTAGGCCACCAGCGTCAGGTCGCTGCCGTCCCTGAGCACCTTGGCGGTGCCGATCGGCTCGGTCGTGACCGGCAGGTCGGTCTCCTGCTTGGCCCAGTAGCGCCGCTTGGGCTCCAGGAAGATCACCGGGTCGTCGGCCTCGATCGACTGGCGCAGCAGCGAGTAGGCGTCGGCCGGCGAGGACGGGGTGACCACCTTCAGGCCCGCGGTGTGGCAGTACAGCGTCTCCGGGCTCTCCGAGTGGTGCTCGACCGCGCCGATGCCACCGCCGTAGGGGATGCGGCAGACCACCGGCATCGCCTGGGTGCCCCTCGAGCGGTTGCGGTACTTGGCCAGATGGCTGATGACCTGGTCGAGCGCCGGGTAGCTGAAGCCGTCGAACTGCATCTCCGGCACCGGCCGGTAGCCCGATGGAGACGCCCATGATCCCCGACTCCGCCAGCGGCGTGTCCATCACCCGCTGCTCGCCGAAGTCCTTCAGCAGCCCGTCGGTGATCCGGAAGACGCCGCCGAGGGTGCCGACGTCCTCGCCGAGCAGCACCACCCGGTCGTCGGCCTCCATGGCGTCCCGCAGCGCCGTGTTCAGCGCCTTGGCCATCGTGATCTGCGCCATCTCGGCCTCCTCACGCCTCCGAGGCGAACTGCGCCTCGAACTCCTCCAGCCGCCGCCACTGGGCCCGCAGGGTCGCGGGCGGGTCGGCGTACACGTGGTCGACCAGGTCGGACAGGGGCGGGTCGGGCATGTCCTCGACGGCGGCGCGCACCTCGGCCGCGACCCGGTCGGCCTCGGCCTGGACGTCGCGTTCCAGCTCGTCGCTCCACAGCCCCGCCTTCTCCAGGAACGCGCGGTAGCGGCCGATCGGCTCGCGGGCCTTCCACGTGTCGAGCTCGTCGACGGTGCGGTAGCGGGTCGGGTCGTCGGTGGTGGTGTGGGCGCCGAGCCGGTAGGTGAGGGCCTCGATCAGGGTCGGCCCTCCCCCCTCGCGGGCCCGGTCGGCGGCCGCCTTGGTCACCGCGTAGACGGCCAGCACGTCGTTGCCGTCCACCTGCACGCCGGGGAAGCCGAAGCCGAACGCGCGCTTGTAGAGCGGGCCGGCGGCCTGCTTGCTGAGCGGCACCGAGATCGCCCACTGGTTGTTCTGGCAGAAGAACACCACCGGGGCCGAGTTCACCGCGGCGAAGTTGAACGCCTCGCTGGTGTCGCCCTCGCTGGTGGCCCCGTCGCCGATGTAGGCCACCGCGCACAGCTCGGCGCCGTCCCACTTGGCCCCGATGGCATAGCCGACCGCGTGCAGGGCGTGGGTGCCGATCGGGATGGAGTACAGCGCGAGGTTGCGCGCCTTGGGGTCCCAGCCCGACAGGCTGGCCCCCCGGAACAGCGCCAGCACCGAGAGCACGTCCATCCCGCCGCGGACGTAGAGCACGCCGTGCTCGCGGTAGGACGGGAACACGAAGTCGTCCGGCCCCAGCGCCCTGGCGCTGCCGACCTGCGCCGCCTCCTGGCCGAGGCACGGCGCCCAGATGCCGAGCTGGCCCTGGCGCTGGAGGTTGTTGCCCTCCACGTCGATGCGCCGCACGACCACGAGCTGGCGGTACAGGTCGCGCAGGTCGTCGTCGCCGAGGTCGGCTCGGTAGGTGTCGTGCTCGAGGAGCGTGCCGTCGTCGGCGAGCAGCCGGACCTGCTCGTCCGTCTGGTCCATAGTCCGCCTCTCCCGCGTTGGTAGGCGCCCAGGGAACGCCCCGATCCTACCGCCTCTCCCCCGGCGTCAGCTCGTGGGCTCCCTCCCCGCCCAAGAGAGCGCTGCAACGCCCAATGTCGGCACCACGTGCATGCGATCGATCAGGTCGAGGGCCTCGGCCCGGCCCCGGCCGGCGGCGAAGGAGGCGTTGCAGCGCTCTCTTGGGGGTCGTGGCGGCCGAGGGAGCCGAGCTCGGCGATGTCGCTCGGGGAGATGAGCGCGACGGCCCAGTCGAGGCCGACCCGGAAGCGGCGGCCCCAGGTCGGCATCGCGGCCAGGTGGTAGCTGCGGGTCACGAACCAGCCGAGGAAGCCGGAGATGGGGACGCCGAGCACGCGGCCGACGCCCTTGAACTGGCCGAGGTTGACGAGCAGGCCAAGGCCCTTGTAGTCGTACCGGCGGCGCTCGCCCTCGCCGAGGGAGGCGGCGACGTTGGCGGCGCACGCCTTGGCCTGGCGCAGGGCGTGCTGGGCGGTCGGCGGGGACGCCCGCTCGGGGTTGGCGGGGTCGGGGACGGCGGCGGTGTCGCCGAGCGCGAACACGTCGTCGCGGCCCTGCACCGCCAGGTAGCGGTCGACCAGCAGGCGGCCGTGGTCGTCGGTGGGCAGGCCGATCGTGCCCACCAGCGGCTGGGGGCGGACCCCCGCGGTCCAGACGAAGGTGCGGGTGGCCAGCTCGTCGCCGTCGGTGAGGCGGACCCAGTCGGGCCCGACCTCCTTGACGCCGGTCTCCAGGCGGACCTCGATGCCGCGCTGGCGCAGGATCCGCAGGGTGGTCCGGCCAAGCTCCCTGCCGAGCTCGGGCATGATCATCGGGGCGACGTCGGCCAGGACCCAGCGGATGTCGCGGGGCCGCAGCCCGGGATAGGCCTCGATGGCCCGGCTGGTGAGGGCCTGCAGCTCGGCGACCAGCTCGGTGCCGGCGTACCCGGCCCCGACGACCACGAAGGTGAGGCGCGCCGCCCGCTCGGCCATGTCGTCGGTGGCGTCGGCCAGCTCGAGCTGGCGCAGGACGTGGTTGCGGAGGTAGATGCCCTCCGGGAGGGTCTTGAAGCCGCGGGCGTGCTCGGCGAGGCCGGGGATGCCGGGCAGCCGCGACACCGAGCCGGTGGCCAGCACCAGGCGGTCCCAGGCGATGGTCCGCGCCTGCCCCTCCGGCGGGGCGACGGTGACGGTCCGCCGGTCGACGTCGAAGGCGGTCGCCCGGCCGATGAGCAGCCGGGTGCGGCGCAGCACCCGTCGCAGCGGGACGACCACGTGGCGCGGCTCGATGGTCCCCGAGGCCGCCTCCGGCAGCAGCGGCGTGTAGAGCATGAAGTTCTCGGGGCTGACGAGCACGATCTCGGCGGCGCCCGCCGGCAGCCTGCGCTCGAGGTGGCGGGCGGCGTACATGCCGCCGAAGCCGCCGCCGACGACCACCACCGTGGCCCGCCTGGTCATCGGTCACCTCCGGAACGCCGACGTCGCACCCATCGTGCCAGGGATGCGCACCGGGGACGCACGACGCGACGTCGGAACCCCATCGTGACGGGGATCCGGGGACGCACAAGGGCCGGAACCTCAGCGGGTTCCGGCCCTTGCGGGTGCCGCCCGGGGGGAGGCGGCGCTTCCGGATCGCCGGGAGACCGCTCCCGTTCGGTCCGCACCGGCGATGACAGCGTGAAGGTACTGCGCTGTTCCCAGGCGGAACATCACAGGAATTGCGGAGATGGAGAAACCAGGCCTAGTAGGTCGGACTAGGCGAAACCCGTGGCGCAATGGCCCGAATTGACTATGGAGGAACGGAGCAAACGTCCCCTGGGGGGCTTCCGCAAGTCACCCGGAGGTGGTACACCGGAGGGGCCAGTTCTTGCCTCGCCCGCGCCCCACGGGACGCGGCAGCGGACGGAGGAGGGATGCCTGTGGCGACACCACCGGACTCCGAGGCGGCCCAGGAGCCAGCACCAGGCAGCGGCGAGCGCGTCTTCTTCCTGGATGCGGGGGGCAGGCTGGCTCCCAGGGAGACGGCGCAGTTTGCGGTGGTCCGCGACTTCGATGAGCACGGCAACGTCATCTCGCTCATGACGGAGCGGCTGTCGCGCTAGTCGCATCGGAGACCAGGAGTCAACGAACCGGGGGCGGCCCATGGCCGCCCCCGAGGACGTCCGGGGTGGAACTAGAATGCCAGCGGCCGGCAGCCCGAACACCGAGGAGGACCGAGCCGTGCTGGTCGACGGCAAGCGACTACTGATCACCGGGGTGCTGACGCCGGGCTCGATCGCCTACGCGGTCGCCCGCGAGGCCCTCGACAACGGTGCCGAGGTGGTGCTGACCGGCTTCGGCCGCACCCGCCCCCTCACCGAGCGGGCCGCGCGGCGGCTGCCACGCGAGGTGGACGTCCTCGAGCTCGACGTCAACCAGCCGGCGGAGGTGCGGTCGGTCGGCGAGGAGCTCGAGCGCCGCTGGGGCGCGGTCGACGGCGTCCTGCACGCCATCGCCTTCGCCCCCGCCGACGCCCTCGGCGGCAACTTCCTCAACACCCCCTACGAGTCGGCCGCGACCGCCTTCCAGGTCTCCGCCTTCTCGCTGAAGACGCTCACGGCCGAGCTGCTGCCGGTGCTCGAGGGCCACGACGCCTCCGTGGTGACCCTCGACTTCGACGCCAGGGTCGCGTGGCCGATCTACGACTGGATGGGGGTGTGCAAGGCGGCGCTCGAGTCGGTCACCCGCTACCTCGCCCGCGACCTCGGCGCCAGGCAGGTCCGCGTGAACGCGATCAGCGCGGGCCCGATCCGCACCATGGCGGCGAGGGGCATCCCTGGCTTCAGCCTGCTGGCCGACGCCTGGGCGAAGCGGGCGCCGCTCGGCTGGGACACCGGCGACCCGACCGTGGTCGCCCGGGTCGCCCTGTGGCTGTTCTCCGACTGGTCGCGGGGCGTCTCCGGGGAGCTGATCCACGTCGACGGCGGCTTCCACGCGATGGGCACCGACCTTCTCCCCCCCGAGGAGCAGGCGAAGATCGCTGCCGAGGAGGGCTGACGAGGGTCGCTGGGCGCATGGACCGGCCGGTCATCCTCCTGGTCGCCGACGACGACCGCGTGCTGGACGCGCTCGCCGGCGACCTCGGCAGCCGCTTCGGGACCGACTACCGGGTCGTGGCCGAGCGGTCGCCGGGCGCCGCGCTGGCGGCTCTTGCGCCGATGGCCACCGCGGCCACCGACGTCGCCCTGGTCGTCGCGGCCCGCCCGATGGCCGGGATGGGCGGCCTGGAGCTGCTGCTGCGGGCCCACGAGCTGCACCCTGGAGCCAAGCGGGTGCTGCTGGAGCACCGCGGCGAGTGGACCTCCGGCGAGCCGATCGTGCGTGCCATGACCCTCGGCCAGCTCGACTACGTCCTGTTCCATCCCTGGAAGCCCATCGAGCAGAACCTCTACCTGCCGGTGAGCGACTTCCTGGCCGGCTGGGAGAAGTCGCGCGCCCCCGGGGTCGAGGCGATCCGGGTCGTCGGGCCGACCTGGGCGGCGAGCTCCCACAAGCTGCGGGACACGCTCGCCCGCGCCGGCATCCCCTACGGGTTCTACCCCGACGACTCCGTGGGCGGCCGCCGGCTGCTGGAGGAGGCCGGCGAGGACGGCACCCGCCTGCCCGTGGTGGTGTTCCGCAGGGGGATGGTGCTGGTCGACCCGTCCCACGCCGAGCTGGTCGAGGCGCTCGGCCTGCAGACCCGGCCGGCCGCCGGCGGCTGCGACGTCCTGATCGTCGGCGCCGGACCGGCCGGCCTGGCGGCGGCCGTCTACGCCGCCTCCGAGGGGCTGCAGACGCGGGTCCTCGAACCCTCCGTCCCCGGCGGCCAGGCCGGGACCAGCTCGCTGATCCGCAACTACCTCGGCTTCCCGCACGGCCTGAGCGGCCAGGACCTCACCTGGCGGATGTTCCAGCAGGCGTGGCTGTTCGGGGCCGAGCTGATCCTGGCGCAGGCGGCGACCGGCCTGACGGTGCGCGGGCCCGACCGCGTGGTGCGCCTGGCCGACGGCGGCGAGGTCGCGGCCAGGGCGGTGATCCTGGCGACCGGCGTCGCCTGGCGGCGGCTCGGGGTCCCGGCGCTGGAGGCGCTGGCCGGCGCCGGCGTCTTCTACGGCGCCGCCGGGAGCGAGGCCAGGGCGATGCGCGGCGAGGACGTGTTCGTGGTCGGGGCCGGCAACTCCGCCGGGCAGGCGGCCCTGCACCTGGCGAGGTTCGCCGCCTCGGTGACGATCGTGGCGATCGAGCACGACCTGGACGAGCGCATGTCCGACTACCTCGTCCAGCAGATCCTGGCCACGCCCAACATCCACCGCCGCATGCACCACGAGGTCGTCGACGGGCACGGCAGGCGGCGCCTGGAGGGCATCACGATCCGCGACCGCGACAGCGGCACCACCCAGGCCGTGGACGCCTCGGCCGTGTTCGTGCTCATCGGCGCCGAGCCACGCACCGACTGGCTGGACGGCATCGTCGAACGCGACCAGGGCGGCTACGTCCTCACCGGCCGCGACCTGGTCGGCAGCGGCTGGCCGCTGGAGCGCGCGCCGATGCTGCTGGAGACCAGCCTGCCAGGCGTCTTCGCCGCCGGCGACGTGCGCTGCCGGTCGGTCAAGCGGGTCGCCTCGGCGGTCGGCGAGGGCGCCATCGCCGTGCAGCTCGTCCACGAGTACCTGACCACGGCCCCCTGACCCATCATGGCGAGCGACTTCCTGGAGTCGGTCTGGGCGCTGGCCAGGCAGGTGCCGCCCGGCAGGGCGACGACCTACGGCCAGCTCGCCGAGGCCCACTTCGGCGTCCGCCGGGGCGCGCGCATGGTGGGCCAGGCGATGGCCAAGTGCCCCGGGGACGTGCCCTGGTGGCGGGTGGTGCACGCCGACGGCACCATGAAGGGGACGCCTGGCGCCGACGAGCAGCGGGCGCGGCTCGCCGACGAGGGCGTCCCGCTGACCCGCGACGGCCTGGTCGACTGGGCCGGCGCCGGCGGCCCCTGGTCGCCATAGCGGGGCGGGTGGCCACTTCAGCCTGCCTTCCTCCCACGGTCGTGATATGGTGGCCGATGGCGCTGTGGAGGCTCCTCCCTGCCTCGACCTCTGCCGCTCATCTCGGACGTGGATTCTTCCGAGAACCCCTGGTAGACAGGAATATGTTTTGCGAACATGGGTGTTGGTAAAACTGAACATGACGTGTGTGCCGCTGCAAGGAGTGCGATGAAGGACCAGGACACGTTGCTTGATCTGCAGACGACGGATTCGTTCCGGTTGTATCTGGATGAGGTGGGGCGCCATCCGCTGTTGACCAAGCAGGATGAGGTGGCTGTTGACCAAGCAGGATGAGGTGGTGCTGTCGCAGGCCTATGAGGCCGGCCTGGCGGCCCAGTTGCAGCTGGCCGAGGTCGACCCCGCCGACCCGGCGCGGGGGGAGCTGGTGGGGGTGGCGGCGCGGGGGGAGTGGGCGCGACGCAAGATGATCGAGTCCAACCTGCGGCTGGTGGTCAGCATCGCGCGGCGGTTCTCGGCCACCGGGCTGCCGCTTGGGGATCTGGTGCAGGAGGGGAATCTGGGGTTGCTGCGGGCGGTGGAGAAGTTCGACTGGCGCAAGGGGTTCAAGTTCTCCACCTATGCGACCTGGTGGATCCGCCAGGCGATCGCGCGGGGGGCGGCCGATCGGGGGGCGCGGGCGATCCGGTTGCCGGTGCATGTCGATGAGCAGGTGGGGCGGTTGCGGCGCACGCAGACGCGGTTGCATGAGCTGCTTGGCCGTGAGCCTACCGATGGGGAGTTGGCAGCGGATCTGGATATGCCGGTGGACAAGGTGGGGCGGTTGAAGGACACCGCCCAGGCGATCACCTCGCTGGATACCCCCATCGGTGATGACGGCGCGGCGTTGCAGGACTTCCTTGAGGACGACTCGGCGGTGGGGCCCGATGAGCTGGCGGTGGAGGCGGTGGGTCGGGAGGCGTTGGAGCAGGTCCTCAAGGCGTTGCCGGAGCGGGAGCGGCAGGTGCTGATCTTGCGGTTCGGGCTCCCGAGATCCGCGCCCGCCTGGAGGACTACTCCGACGGCGCGGTGGGCGCCATCCGATGAGCGGTTCCGGCTAGCAGGCATCGCAAGATTCCGGCCGACCGGGAGCGCAGATTGGCGCTGGCGTCGAAGACACGACACCGGTGGAGGACGAACCTCGGAGGTGCAGGTTCCTCACCGGGACCTGCTGGAAGGAGGTCTCCGATGGGCAACCGATACCTCGTGGTCGTGTCGATCGAGCGGCTCATGGCGGTCGAGCGGTACCGCCAGTCGCAGCAGGCGGCGGAGGCGACCCGTCGCCGCCGCGATCCGCACCGCCGAGCCGAGCCCGAGGACCGCGGCCCGGGCGCGCCACGGCTGAGGCACCGATGATTCCGGCTGGCGGGAATGCGCTGCGCCACCCGGCCCTGCCATCCTGAGGCCATGACGCTGCGCTGCCTGATCGTCGACGACAGCCCGCGCTTCCTGGACGCCGCCCGCGGGCTCCTGGAGCGCCAGGGGATCACGGTCGTCGGCGTGGCGTCGACCAGCGCGGAGGCGATCCGGTTCGCCGAGGAGCTGCGGCCGGACGTCACGCTGCTGGACATCGACCTCGGCGGCCAGAGCGGCTTCGAGGTCGCCCGCCGGCTCCAGCGAGCGGCGACCCTCGCCCCAGCCAGGGTGATCCTGACCTCGACCCACGCCGAGCAGGACTACGCGGACCTGATCGCAGCGAGCCCGGCGATCGGGTTCCTGCCCAAGTCCGCCTTGTCGGGCAGCGCCATCCGCGACCTGCTCGACCGGGTCAGCGGGCCTCGAGGAAGGTGACCACCGCGAGCACGCGGCGGTGGTCGTCGTCGGTCTCGGGGAGGCTCAGCTTGGAGAGGATGCTTCGCACGTGCTTCTCGACGGTACCCTCGGTGACCCACAGCCGCCGGGCGATGCCGGCGTTGGAGCGCCCCTCCGCCATCAGCGCCAGCACCTCGTGCTCCCGTGCGCTGAGCACCGCGAGCGGGTCGTTGCGCCGGCGGGCCGCCACCAGCTCCTGCACCAGCGCGGGATCCACGACCGAACCCCCTCTGGCGACCCGCTGCAGCGTGTCGATGAACTCCTCCACGTCGGTGACGCGGCTCTTGAGGAGGTAGCCGATCCGCCGTCCGCTGGCCAGCAGCTCCATCGCGTGCTCGACCTCGACGTGGGCCGACAGGACCAGGATGCCGGTCTCGGGGAGCTCCTGGCGGATGACCCTGGCCGCCTCCAGGCCCTCGGCGGTGTGGGTCGGCGGCATCCGGATGTCGACCACCACCAGCTCCGGCAGCGTGTCGCGGACCAGCGCCAGGAGCTGCGCGCCGTCGCCGGCCTGCCCCACGACCTCGAAGCCCGAGCGCTCGAGCAGGCTGGCAAGCCCCTCGCGGAGCAGGACGTCGTCCTCGGCCAGGACCACACGCATCCTGGTCATGGCCGGGCGCTCGCTTCCATCGTCATGGCCGGAATTATCGACTAGCCTCGTGCTGTGAGCACGCGGGGCGGGCTGACCCGTCGCATGGTCGTCGCGAGCGGCCTGCTCGCGCTGGTCGTCGGCACCGCGTTCGCGATCCTGCTCTCCTCGGTGGCCGACCTGCGCGGGTCGGAACGGCGTGCGAGGCAGTCCGAGCAGGTGCTGGTGGTCGCCAACCGGCTCGAGCGCATCGTCGTGGACCTCGAGTCCGGCCAGCGCGGGTTCCTCATCACCGGCCAGGAGGAGGTCCTCCAGCCGTGGCGGGATGCCCAGGTCGCCTTCCCCGAGCAGGCCGCCACGCTGGAACGGCTGGTCGCCGGCAACCCCGAGCAGCGAGCCAGGGCGCAGCGGATCGCCCAGGCCGGCACCTCCTACATCCGGGACTACTCGGTCCCGCTGGTGAACGCCGCCCGGCGGGACCCGGCCGCGGCGCGGAGCGTGGCGGCGACCGACGAGGGAAGGCGGCGCATCGACGCGATCCGGGTGGAGTTCGACCGCTTCGTGGCGACCGAGCGCGACCTGGCGGCAGCGCGCCAGCGGCGCTCGGAGGCGGCCGACCGCCGCGCGATCGTCGCGGCGGCGGTCGGGCTGGCGGGATCGATCCTCCTCATCATCGTGTTCGCCGGCTACCTGACCGGGGCGATCGTCCAGCCGATTCGCCGGGCGGCGGCCATGGCCGGCCGGCTCGCCGACGGCGACCTCGGCACGCGCATGCCCGAGCACGGCGTCGGCGAGATCGGCGTGCTGGAGCGCAGCTTCAACAGCATGGCCGGCTCGCTGGAGGAGAGCCGCGAGGAGCTGGCCGCCTCCCGGGCACGGATCGTGGCCGCCGCCGACCAGGCACGGCGGCGGATCGAGCGCGACCTGCACGACGGCACCCAGCAGCGGCTGGTGTCGCTGGTGCTGGACCTGCGCGCCGCCGAGGCGGCGGTGCCGCCCGAGCAGTCCGAGCTCAGGGCGCAGTTGGCCCGTGTCGCCGACGGGCTGGCGGGTGCGCTGGACGACCTGCGAGAGATCTCCCGTGGCATCCACCCGGCGATCCTGTCGGAGGGCGGCCTCGGTCCCGCGCTCAAGTCGCTCGCCCGCCGCTCCGTCGTCCCGGTGGAGCTCGACGTGCACGTCCAGACGCGGCTGCCCGATCAGGTCGAGGTCGCGGCCTACTACGTCGTCTCCGAGGCGCTCGCCAACGCCGCCAAGCACGCCCGCGCGTCCGTGGCCCACATCGACATCCAGGCGGACGACGGCATGCTGCACCTGTCGGTCCGCGACGACGGCGTCGGTGGCGCGGCCCCGGGGCGGGGCTCCGGGCTCATCGGGCTCACCGACCGGGTCGAGGCGTTGGGCGGGACGATCTCGGTCACGAGCCCGACCGGGGGTGGCACCGCCCTGGTCCTCGACCTCCCCATCAAGGGACCCTGACGCGCCCGAGGTTTCCGGGCAGCCGGAAGACGAGATGGCCGCTGGCTGCGATGACGGTCCGCCGCCGCAGCGGGATCGTGGAACCAGCGACCACCACACTCGTCATCGCGGAAGGGGAACGAGGATGATCCAGCACCGCACCGGCAGCCACCAACCATGGAGCGGACGCGACCGGCGGCGGCTGCCGCTGGCGGCCTTGGCCACGCTGGCATTGGTGCTTCTCCTGGCCGGCTGCGGGACCACCGTCACCGGCACGGCGGCGGCGGCGACAACCTCGCTCGACGTCGCACCGTCGGCGCAGGCGCTCCAGCAGCAGTTCGTCAGCGTCGTCAAGCAGGTCGGCCCCGCCGTGGTCCTCATCCGGACCAGCGAGGGCCTCGGCTCTGGCATCGTCTTCGACGCCAAGGGCGATATCGTCACCAACGACCACGTGGTCGACAGCGCCAGCAACTTCCAGGTCACCCTCGCCAACGGCAAGCAGTACCGCGCCCGGCCGGTCGGCAGCTTCCCCGCCGACGACCTCGCGGTGCTGCACGTCGACGCCGCCGGGCTGCACCCCGCCGCGTTCGCCGACTCCTCGCGGCTGGAGGTCGGCGACGTCGCGCTGGCGATCGGCAACCCGCTCGGGCTGCAGTCCAGCGTCACCGAGGGGATCGTCAGCGCGCTCGGGCGGACCGTCAACGAGGACAACGGGGTCGCGCTGCCCAACGTGATCCAGACCAGCGCCGCGATCAACCCCGGCAACTCCGGCGGCGCCCTGGTCGACCTCCAGGGGCAGGTCATCGGCATCCCGACCCTGGCCGCCACCGACCCGCAGCTCGGGTCCGGCCAGGCGCCGGGCATCGGCTTTGCGATCCCCAGCAACACCGTGCGCGACATCGCCACCCAGCTCATCGGCCAGGGGAAGGTGACCAACTCGCGCCGCGCCTACCTCGGTGTCGAGGTGGCGGCGACCACCGCCGGCGGGCTGCTGGTCACCCAGGCGCAGGCGGGCGGCCCGGCCGCCAAGGCCGGCATCCGCACCGGCGAGCTGATCGCCGCCGTCAACGGCAGGCCCACACCCGACCAGGCCACGCTGGCCGACGTGCTGGCCGGGCTGAACCCCGGCCAGCACGTCAACGTCGCGGTCGTCCGCTCCGACGGTGCCAGGCGGACGGTGCGGGTCACCCTCGGCCAGTACCCGGGCTGAGCGCCGCGGACGTGGGTCGGCTGGTCGACGACCCGCCGAGGGGCCTGCTCGAGCCGCTCACCCGCGTGCGACCCCGCAGCCTGCTGCTGCTGGTCGCGGGCGGGTTCGCGGTCCACCTGCTGTTGCCACAGGTCGGCGAGCTGCAGCAGACGCTGAACGCGCTCAAGGCGGCCCGCTGGGAGTGGCTGGCGGCCGGGCTGGCGCTGGCGGCCGCCAGCTACCTCGCGGCCGCCGCGGCCCAGCTCGGCGCGGTGGACTCGGCGCTCGCCCCGGGGCGCACCACGCTGGTGCAGGTGGCCAGCTCGTTCGCCAACCGGCTCACGCCGGCAGGCCTCGGCGGCATCGGACTGAACATCCGCTACCTGGAACGCGCCGGGCTGGACCGCTCGGCGGCCGTCGCCGCGGTCGCGGTCAACACCGCGGCGGGCGCGCTCGTCCACGTGCTCGGCCTGCTGGTCGCGGTCGCGCTCATCGGCCGAGCCGGGGTGGGGGCGGCCCATCTTCCGAAGGCCTGGCCGGTGCTGGTCGCCCTCGCGGCTGCGCTGGCCGCCGGTGGGCTGCTGCTGTGGTCGCCGCTCGGCCGCCAGCGCCTGGTCGCCCCGGCGGTGCGAGCGGGCCAGGAGCTGGCCGGTGTCCTTCGCCGCCCCGGCAAGGCCGCCCAGCTCTTCGGCGGCTCGGCCGGCGTCACCTTGGCGTACGCGCTGACCCTGGCCTGCTGCCTGCAGGCGTTCGACGCCCACGTGCCCCTCGCCAGCACCATCGCGGTCTACCTGGCCGCGGCGGCGGTGGCCTCGGCCAGCCCAACCCCCGGTGGGCTGGGCGCGATGGAGGCCGCGCTGGTGGCCGGGCTCACCGCCGTCGGCGCCCCGACGGGGCCGGCGGTCGCCGGCGTGCTCGCGTTCCGGCTGCTCACCTACTGGTTGCCCGTGCTGCCCGGCTGGCTCGCCTACCGCGCCCTGCGCGCCGGCGGGGCGGTCTGACCCTCCGGCCGTCCCGGGGCGGCGCCCGGTGCTTCGAGGGGAGGACAGCGAGCACCGACACCGCGGCCATCACCGCGGCGGCCCCTCCAGGAGCCGGGCCCGGATCGGGGAGGCGCGGCCCGGGCCAGCGGGGGTGGTGGCCCCGGGCCGCGCCTCGGTCGTGGCTGTCGCCCCTCAGGTGGCGCGTTCCCAGCGGAACGTCCGCAGCGCGACCAGCAGCCCGACGGCCAGCCACACCAGCAGGTTGCGCAGGTCCGGCCAGATCGCGCCGGGCCCGTGGCCGAAGATGAGCGCCTGGCGCATGCCGTCCAGCAGGCGGGCGAGCGGGAAGTCGTTGGCGAGCGAGCCGAGCCAGTGGGGCAGGCCGTTGATCGGGAACCAGGCGCCCGACAGGAACAGCAGGGGCAGGTAGGCGGCGTTGGCGAGCGCCGGCGCCGAGTCGGCGTTGGCGACCAGTCGGGTGTAGGCGACGCCGAGGGCGGTGAACGCGGCGGCGCCGAGGAGGACGACCACCGCGAACGTGGCCCAGGCGGTTGCCGAGGGTGGCAGGCTCACGTGGAACAGCAGCCGGCCGAGGCCGAGCACCGCCACGGCCTCGACCGCGACCAGGACCAGCCGGGACAGGACCTGCCCGGCGAAGAACGCCCACGGCGGCAGCGGGGTGCCCCGCAACCGCTTGAGCTGCCCGTTGTCGCGCATGATGGCCAGGCCGATCACCAGGCTCACGAACGTGCTGGTCATGATCGCCATGCCGAGCATGCCGGGAGTGAAGAAGGTGGTGTAGCCGATCTGTGGCCCGTGCGGTTGGAGCTGCACGGTGGCGCCGCGGTTGATGGCGCCGAACAGCAGCAGGAACATCACCGGGAGCAGGACCGTGAAGAACGCGCCCGAGCGGTTGCGCCAGATCGAGCGGAGCATGTTCTGGGTCTCGCGGGCCGCGAGCACCAGCGGGTTCATGCCGTGGCCTCCTTGTCGCTGGTCAGGGCCAGGTAGATGTCCTCGAGGCTGGGGCGGGCGACGGTCAGCCCGTCCAGGCCGACGCCGCGGCCGGCCGCCCAGCTCGTGAGCGCGAGCAGGTCCCCGGTCGGGTCCTTGGTGGAGACCTCGACCTCCCGGCCCCCGCTGAGGACCGCGCCGGAGACCCGCGGCAGGTCGCCAGGCTCGGCGTCGGCGGGCAGGGTGAAGCGGATCTCGGTGACGCGCTGGGCGGCGGCCAGGTCGGCCGGGGTCCCCTCGGCGACGATGCGGCCAGCCTGGATGATCGCGACCCGGTCGGCCAGCTCCTGGGCCTCGTCCATGTAGTGGGTGGTGAGCAGGATCGTCTTGCCGAGGTCGCGCAGGCCGCCGATCATCCGCCATGCCTGGCGCCGGGCGGCCGGGTCGAACCCGGTGGTCGGCTCGTCGAGGAAGACCAGCTCGGGGTCGCCGACCAGGGCCAGCGCCACGTCCAGCCGCCGCCGCTGCCCACCGGACAGCCCACGCACCCGGCGGTCGGCCGCCTCCTGGAGCTCGACCAGGCCGATCACCTCGTCCAGTGGCCGGGGACGCCGGTAATAGCCGGCGAACCGGCGCACGGTCTCGCGCACGGTGAAGTCGGGGTTGTGCGCGGTCTCCTGCAACACGATGCCGATGCGCTCGCGCAGCTCACGCCCTCCGGTGGCCGGGTCCATGCCGAGCACCCGCGCGTACCCGGCCGCGCGCCGGCGGTAGCCCTCGAGGATCTCGATGGTGGTGGTCTTGCCGGCGCCGTTCGGGCCCAGGAACCCCAGCACCATCCCCTGCTGGACGACCAGGTCGATGCCGTGGAGCACCTCCTGGTCGCCATAGCGCATGACCAGCCCGCGCGCCTCGATCGCGGGGCCGTCGCGGCGGGCCGGCAAGGTCGTCCGGGCCACGTCGGTTTGCAGCATGTTCACGCCTTTCGTTCGCCGACTGGGTATCCAGGCTCCCCTTCCGCCTGGGCGCGTGTCGTCAAGGCCAGCAGGAGTCTTTCCATACCTGCTATCTGCAATGGGTCGCGCCCGAGGCTGCCCTTGGTGGGGACTTGCATTCAGACGTCTAGACGTCTAACGTCCAGTCACTACCATCGGCTCGGAGGAGGAGGTACCCATGCCCGACCGATCGCGTCCCGGACAGGTCAGGGATGCGATCGCGGCCTACCTGGAGGAGAAGCAGGCAGATGCCTCGGTGCCGGAGATCCATGCGGCGGTGGCTGCGCGGCTCGGTCGCGAAGTCCCCGCATCCTCCGTCAGGTCATACCTTCGCCTCAATACTGGAGAGCTGTTCGAGCGCACCGGCAGGGGTCGCTACCGCCTCGTGAGCCGACCGTGAGGCCCGCCTTCGAGCACGGTCAGGCGCAGTTCTTCGAGGCGGACTGCCTGCAATGGCTTCGCCAGCGGGCCGACAAGAGCGTTCACGGCGTCGTGACCGATCCTCCATATGGGCTCGTCGAGTACACGCCCATGGAGCAGTCGAAGCTGCGGAAGGGTCACGGCGGGGTCTGGCGTATCCCACCGTCCTTCGACGGCCATCGTCGTTCCCCGCTACCACGCTTCACGACGCTCACGCCCCAGCAGCTCATCGCGTTGGAAGACTTCTTTCAAAACTGGGCGAGCGCGCTGCGTCCGATCTTGGTACCCGGTGCCCACGTCGCGGTCGCCTCCAACCCGCTGCTCTCGGACCTGGTGTCGCGGTCGGTGGTCGCGGCGGGATTCGAGCGCCGCGGGATCATCGTGCGACTCGTCATGACCATGCGCGGTGGCGACCGGCCGAAGAACGCGCACGAGGACTTCCCGGACGTCAGCGTGATGCCGCGCTCCATGTGGGAGCCGTGGCTGCTGTTTCGCCGGCCCCCGGAAGGGCGCGTACAGGACAACCTGCGGAAGTGGAGGACGGGCGGGCTGCGCCGCATCTCCGACGAGCAACCATTCGGAGACGTCATCAGATCCAGCCCGACGCGCCCGATCGAGCGAGCGTTGGCGCCGCACCCGAGCCTGAAACCCCAGGAGTTCCTGCGCCAGCTCGTCCGGAGCATCTTGCCGCTGGGCGAGGGCGTGGTCCTGGACCCGTTCGCCGGCTCCGGTTCGACGCTCGCGGCGGCGCTTGCCGTCGGCTACGACAGTATCGGCGTCGAGACCGATCCCGAATATGTCGCTCTTGCCAGGCAGGCCATCCCAAAGCTAGCCGCCTTGGAGCTCCCATCGATCGACAAGCGATAGATCCAGTTCTGGCGCAGCTTCCCCAAGCCGGCGCGGTCGAGGGTGGCGGTGCGCGTCCCCAGTTCGCCGCGTGGATTCCTCCTCCAGTCCTCCAGCGTCACGTGCGCGAGATAGACCTCGGTGAAGACCATGGGGCGCCGGGCAATCTTGGGCTCTGACTGGTTGTCGACTTCGTAGACGAAGGTACAGAACCACTGTTCTCGGGCTCCATGGGCGGCTCCGGATAAGTCCAGGCGCATGGGCTTGAGGTAGCGGCCCAGCTCGTCGAAGCCGAGCCGGCCGTAGAGCAGCTTCGGCCAGTCGTCTGCGTCGGCGACGAGGAAGACCAGGTCGCAGCCGGCGCGTCGCGCCTCCTGGAGCGCGCGCAGGACCAGCGCGCTCGCGTAGCCGCGCCCACGGTGCTCCTCGAGGGTGGCGAGGTCCTCGATCTGCGCCGTGCGCCCGTCGTGGTACAGGTCCACGTAGCCGGCCACCTCGCCGTCGACGAGCACGGCGAAGAAGCGCGCCGTCAGGGCCTGGGCGACCGTGAGCTTGGCGTCGAGGAGCTGCTCCACCACGGCCGGGGTCGCCCACGGCTCCCTGGCGAGCTGCCGGCGCCGCGCCGGCCGCAGCGCCGCCTCGTCGACCTCCTCGACGAGCCCCGTGTTCGCGGTCCGTTCGGGCCGCCGGCGGTGCGCCATGACCAGGCCGCGATGGATCGTCCAGCCCAAGGCCTCGAAGCGGGGCGCGAGCCGCTCCCCCGTCCGCCCGTCGCGGACCATGACCGCCGGCCGGTCCAGTCGCCTCGCCTCCTGGACCAGGTCGTCGGCGGACACCGCCTCGGGAAGCTCGTCGACCAGCAGGTAGTTGGAGTCGTACCGGAGCGGCAGCCGCTCGTCGAAGACGGCGAGCCCGAACCGGGAGGCCTCGGTGCGGGCGCCACCCATGTCGCCGGTGGCGATGAGCGCGAACGCACGGCGCAGGTCCTCGCTCACGAAGCGACCTCCTACCAAGAAGAAAGCTGAACGCTGGACTCATCGGAGTGCGTTTGCGCAGGTCAGCCGCAGTTCGAAAGTCCAGCTACTTCCGCACTCTTTAGTAACTCTCCATAAGGAGAGAGACCGGCGAGGAGGGAGTTGCCTCCCTCCTCGCCGGTCATGTCGGGACGGACCAGCGTCCCTCAGCGCGGGAGCTCGAACTGCCCGTCCCTTGCCCCACCGACGAACGCCTCCCACTCGTGGCTGTCGAACACCAGCACCGGCCCGGTGCGGTCCTTGGAGTCGCGGACTGCGACCTGGGTGTCGACGAACGCCACTTCGACGCACCCGTTGGCGTTGCTGTAGGTGCTCTTGCGCCACGTTGCGCTGGACAGGTCCACCATCAGCTCCTTTCCGATTCCAGTAGCTCGTGCTCGACAACGGCCAAGGTCCGGCTGGACTCGGCCGGGTTCAGCGCCGCCGCCCGCAGGTGATCGAAGATCGAGTTGTATCGCCGGGTCACGTCGACGTTCTCGATATACGCATCACCCCCGGTGTTCTCGATGAAGACCACGTCGGGGTCTGCGGGGTCGCGGTAGCTGAGGACGGTGAACTCGCCGTCGAGGCCGGCATGCGCGCCGGCGGCGAACGGGAGCACCTGGAGGGTCACGCTCGGCAGCGCAACGGCGTCGATCAGACGCTGGAGCTGCGCGTGCATGACCGGCCGCCCACCGATAGCTCGACGCAGGGCCGCCTCGTCGATGACGATCCAGTACTGCGGGGCCTTCTCATCGGTGAGCAACGTCTGCCGTGAAACACGGAGCTTGAGTCGTCGCGCGATCTCCTCGGGGCTGGCCTGAAAGTGAATGGCTCGGAGGACCGTGCGGGCGTAGTCCTCGGTCTGGAGGAGACCGGGGATCACCTGCGCGGCGTACTGCGAGATGGAGGCGGCCTCGGTCTCGAGGCTGGCCACCGCAGCGGTCGGCAGGTCCTTGTAGTCCTGCCACCAGACCTGCTGGCGGCGCTCTCGCGCGAGCTGCAGCAGCTCGTCGCGCCGCATGCCGGTGACCTTGTAGATGTCCAGCAGCGGGCGCAGGTCGTTGGTCCGCACCCCGACCTGGGCGGTTTCCATGCGGGAGATCGTGGACGGAGACAGCTCGAGCTTCTCCGCTACCTGCTCGATGGTGAGACCGGCGCCTTCGCGGAGGCTCCGCAAGATCCTTGCGAGCCGCCGCTGGCGCACCGTGGGGCTGGTGCCAGCCGTAGACGTTCACCTCCTCGAGCCGGGGAGTCTAACGCAGTTCTCGCATCGCATCTTGCAGGGAAACGGTGGGGCTCAACTCCAGTTCAGCGAGGTCGTGACCAATCTCTCAGGAGTCGATCTCCACGGCGGTGGCCTGGTTCGTGGACACCACGGCAAGACGCCCAAGCGGCAGGGCACCCGAAAGCATACTGCATGATGGCGTTGGCATACAAGAGTTTGCATTCTGTGTCTCTCAAGATGGAACTTGCAATCTGACGGCTTCCTCGGCATGATATGGGCAGGACCGGTGTCGTGTATCGAGGAAAGAGGCCGATGATGCCGCAGGTCGACACACCCTGGATCGGCCTGGTCGCTCTGGTCGCCATGTTCGTCATCCCGTTCCTGCCGAGCTGGCTGTTCGAGGGACCGCGGACCATCAAGCACTATCCCCGCCGGCACGTCTGCGGCGACTGTGGCGCACCGTGGACCGACGGCCATGCCTGCGCAACCGATCGCACGCTGAGCCGCCGGCCGCTCCGCGGCCAGCTCCGCCGGGTGCGCTCGTCGACCGCCCTGGTGCGCCGTTCGGCGCGACCTTCGACAATCGACCGCTTCTAGCACATCAGGCGTATCGGCTATCATCGCCATAACATCGCGGTCGCGCGCCGCCGACCGGCCGCCCTGCTCTTCTCGCCCAGGAACCGTCGCAGGGCCCGAGACCAGGGGGACGATGATGGTGGATCTCAGGACCGCGACGTGGCAGAAGAGCAGCCACAGCAGCACCAACGGCTGCGTCGAGGTGGCCTTCGTCGAGGACCGGGTCGCGGTTCGCGACTCCAAGCAGCATGGCGGGCCTGTGCTCGTGTTCACCGCCCACGAGTGGGCGGCGTTCCTGCGCGGGGTCCGCGGCGGGGAGTTCGACCAGGGGAGCTGAACCCTCCACGAGCGCGGGAGGATTGCGACCCGCCTTCAAGGGGCAGACCGCCGCCTCGAGCGGCGGCCGGGTACGCGGACGCCTGGCTGCCCGACGACGGGTGACCGAAAGCCAACGAGGGGACCCGCGCCAGGCGGGTCCCCTCGGGTCGTGCCGGTGGTGCAGGAGCGGCGGTGGCTACGGGCTGTCGAACTCCCCGTCGCGCACCCCGCCCACGAACGCCTCCCACTCGAAGGGCGTGAACACGAGCACTGGCCCGTTGCGATCCTTCGAGTCGCGGACTGCGATGCGGTCGTCGACGAACGCGACCTCGACGCACCCATTGGTGTGGCTGAGCGTGCTCTTCCGCCACACGGCGCGGGATAGGTCCTCCACCATCCCACATCCCCTTCCTGGGACTCGCGGCAGCAGCTTCGCCCGCACGAAATACCATGACCGGGCGGCCGGAGAATAGCAGCTCAGCGGTTGGGGAAGTGAATTCCAGCGTCCAGCTCGGCGTGTAAACGTCCAGAATTCTCGGTTCGGCGCTATCTAATGAGAAAGCAGCATTGTCTGCTGCGACATGGTGGTCACAGTTTCCGCGCCGACGAGGCGACGAGCGCCGCCGACTCGTCCGGTTCGAGGGCGGCGGCGGACAGCTCGTCGAAGGCCGCGGCGTACCGCGCCGTCTCCTCGGCGGTCTCCAGGTACAGGTCGCCCGTGGTGTGCTCGAGGTGGACGACCTCGGGGTCGGTCGGCTTGGGGAACCGGAACACGGTGAACGCGCCGTCCATGCCCGGGTGGGCGCCGACGCCGAACGGCAGCACCTGGAGCCTGACGTTGGGTCGCGCGCCGGCCTCGGCGAGGTGATGGAGCTGCCGGCGGATGGCGGCGCGGCCACCCACCGGGCGGCGCAGCAGGGCCTCGTCCAGGACCGCGCGGAGGGTCGGTGGGTTCTCGCCGGCCAGGATCGACTGCCTGGCCATGCGCAGCTCGACCCGCCGCTCGATCTGCTCGGCGGGCAGGTCGGGTCGCAGGGCCAGCAGCACGGTCCGCGCGTACTCGGCCGTCTGCAGCAGCCCGGGGACCAGCAGCGCCCCGAAGGTGTCGATCGCCGCCGCCGAGTCCTCCAGGCCGATGTAGCCGGGCACGACCGGCACGTCGGTGTACGCGTGCCACCAGCCCTTCTGGCGCGCGTCGCGGGCGATCTGGATCAGCGCGTCGCGCTGCTCGGGACTGACCCGGTACAGGTCCAGCATGTCGCGGACGTCGCGGGGCATCGCCCCGACCAGGCCGGTCTCGATGCGGGAGACCTTGGACTCCGAGCACTCGAGGGTCGCGGCGACCCGCTCGATGGTCAGCCCGGCCTCTTCCCGCAGTCGCCGCAGCTCGGCCCCGAGCCGCCGGCGTCGTACCGTCGGGCTCTGTCGGGCTGTCATGGCGGTGCTCCCTCGTCCCTCAGCGTCTCCGCTGCGCGTGTGCCACAGCGTGGTCGCAGCGGCGGCCGTCTGCAAGCCTATCTCTTGCAACTTTGCACGGTGCAAGCTTGCAACTTCCGAGAGATGGTGGTATCTCTATCTGAGCAACGGGGCCCTGCCGGAAGGAGTCGCTCACCATGGTCTCCCCCAAGCCACGCGACCGGATCCTGGACGCGGCGACCAGGCTCTTCTACCAGAAGGGCGTCGAGGTCGTCGGCGTCAACCCCGTCATCGAAGAGGCGGACGTGGCGCCCATGACGCTCTACCGGCAGTTCGGCGGCAAGGACCAGCTCGTCGCGGCCGCGCTCGAGCAGTGGAGCTCGAATTGGCTCCACTCGATCAACGACCGCATCGACCGCAGCGGCGACGACCCCCAGCGGCGCTTCGACGCGCTCTGGGACGCGCTCGAGGACTGGTTCGCCAGCGACGGCTTCCGCGGCTCGTTCGTCACCAACGCCGCCATCGAGCTTCGCAGCAAGCCCGACCACCCCGCCCACAAGGTCATCCTCGCGCACCGGATGGCCGTGGACCACCTGCTCGAGGACCTCGCCAAGCTGGCGGGCGCCAGCGACCCGGCGGACCTCGCCGCGCAGCTCCAGGTCCTGGTCGACGGCGCCGTCACGGTCGCGGCCGCCGACCGCCGGCCGGGTGTCGCCGCCAACGTGCGGGCGCTGGCGACCGCGGCGCTCGCCGCCGCCTCGCGGTAACGGGCACGGGGGACCGGAGGCCGGCTAGACTTGGCCCCCGCCGTTCCCCGACCCGCCTCCCGAGGAGGACGCATGGGCCGCAAGCGCAGCCACGAGGACGAGCTGGCCGAGCACACCCACGAGACCGAGCACGAGCATCGGTCGGGCCGCAAGCGGAAGCTCGCGCTGCTGCTCGCCGTCGCCGGTGGCATCGCCTGGGTGATGCGGCGCAACCAGCGCCGGGCCGAGCTGGACGA
>WNGA01002306.1_pt1 | contig 29151 bp, 27 predicted proteins | sample 5400061 | NCBI WGS metagenome assembly WNGA01 (sample SAMN13153366, study PRJNA577476) | soil metagenome | isolation source: 100 cm soil or saprolite under grassland replicate 2 | place: USA:California | collected 2016-06-15
GAGTGCACGACTGGCACTGGAGGGTCTTCGACAACGACCTCGACTACGCCGCCAACGCCACGGACGCAGACCATCCCAGCGGCCTCAAGGTGATCCTGGAGGTCATCGGGGCTCCCGGCTGGGCGGGCGGCAACGACTGCATATCCGACCCCGAACCCGGTGAGACGGCAGGGTGCCCCGAGCTCGATGCGCCTGGAGAGAACGACGGGCTGAACCACTGGCCCGACTGGCGGAATTTCGTCAGCGCCGTGGTGGCCCATGCGGAGGAACGCCACCCCGGGGAGCTGATCGGGGTCGAAGCCTGGAACGAGCCGAACGGGCGCGTCGGCGGCGGAATCGACCCAATCGTCTACGCCCGCTTGGTGCTGCACACCTACAACGCACTCAAGCCGACCTACCCCAACCTCACGATCATCATGGGCGGGCTGGTCGCCGGCCCAAGCGACTGGCTGGACGATCCCCCCTACATGGGCCAGGCGGAGTACCTCGCCAACGTCCTCTACTGGTTCATCAACAACGGCTACACGGGCACCGACGTCAAGTTCGACGCGATCAGCAACCACCCCTACCCGAAGACCGCGGAAGTCCCGGACGCCTGGAACAAGACCCAGGACAAGATCGAGGAGCTGAAGTCCTGGCGTGATGTCTACGACACGTTCTGCAGTCCCTTATGCGGTTTTCACAAGCCGATCTGGGTCACGGAGGTGGGTGTGAGCAGCTACGACGCGGAACACCCGGCGCAAGGGTGGACGAAGCAAGACGAGGCACTACAAAACGTCTTCAATCACATCGACCTCGAGACCAAGGTCGCCATCTGTCACACGCTCAACGACAACCCGGCTGTGAAGGGCGTCGCAACCGAGATCGACAGCCCAGCAGATGCCTTCGGAACCCGGACCAAAACCGATGTCGCGAAGCCAAGCTTCGTGACGCTCCGCGACATCTGGCCCTAGCACAGGGACCCTGGCTACGCTGCGCAAAGAAAAACCCCCGCGTTAGCGGGGGCTTCTCTCATAGCGGAGGGTGGGATTTGAACCCACGACCTCCGGGTTATGCGCCGCGAACGGACGGTCCGGCTCAGCCCGGGTACTCGTCCTTGCGCCAGGCGCGAGGCTCCTCGGGTTGGGCCTTCGGCGTGCGGTCGAGCAGGAACGAGTAGTAGGGGGCGACGAACGGGTCCGGGGCCATCACCGTGTAGGTGTGGTAGACGGTCCCGTTCTGGCGCGCGAACGCGATCCAGCCCGGGCCTTCGCGCAGGCCGTCCTTGAGCTCGGCCCCCGTCTGCCGCGACCACTCCTCGAGCCAGTCGGGCGGGTTGTCGATCATCTCCTTCACCTCGGGGATCTGCTGTGCCTGCTCCTCGGTCATCGCAAGGCCGAAATCGAAGGGGAAGTCGGTCTCGTAGGTGGAGACGTAGGGGAACTGCCAGCCCATCCGCTGCTTGTAGGCGGCGAGCCGGTCGATCGGCGCCCGCGAGAAGCAGATCAGCGTCACGTCGCGGTGGTTCATGTGGACGAGCACGCCGTCGAGTCCGTCCCCAAGGTTGGTGCAGCCGGGACAGGCGCCGACCTCGTAGTCGGGGCCGAACATGATGTTGTAGGCGAGGAGCTGTGAGCGGCCGTCGAAGAGCTCGGCGAGGGTCTTCTTGCCGTCCTCCGTGTCGAACTCGTATTCCTTCTCCACCGGTACCCACGGGAGCTCCCGTCGCTTCCTTTTGATCTCCTCGTTTCGCTCCGCCTGCTCGGCCTCGAGCTTCGCCAGCTCGTCCCGGGCCGCTTGCCATTCCTCGCGGGTACCTGTCGTGTGGTCAGCCATCTTCATCGCCCTCCTGTTTTGAGCTTGGCCAATCCCGGTGCGATCGAATCCACAGTCGCTCGGACGCTACCGGGTCACGAACTGAGACCCGCGGCGCCGCGGAAACTCATCGCAAGGCGAGCTACCTGACTGCTCCACCCCGCGGCGTAAGCCGAAGATCGAGCACTGGTCGCGCCCCACGTTGACGATCGACTTCGAGACCCACGCGGTGGCGACAGTACGGCCGGCCGCACGGAGCTCGGCCGCAACGAACGCCACGCGTCGGGTTCCGGCGCTCGAGTCGTCCGGGTGCCACCAGTGCGCCTAGCACTATGACGCGCGTCAGAGTCAAGGGACAACCGGCGTCCACAGAGACGACGGATCGGGCGCCGCCGGGGTCAATCGGGCAATGGCGCTACGGTCCGGGCATGCCCGGCTAGAACGAGGCGCCCGGTTGCGACCGGCGCCTCGTCGCCCGGACGGCTTTGGCGATCTCGATCACGCCTGAACGAATGGTGGGCTCGGGGCTCTGCCCGTAGCCCAGCAGGAGGGTCGGGGGTTCGCCCCGAGATTCCATGCGGTAATCGCTCATCGTGGTGAAGACGATTCGACGGCGGCGCGCCTCGTCGAGGATCGCCTGCTCGTCGTCGCTCTCGGACAGTCGGACCGCGGCATGCAGGCCGGCGGCGATGCCCTGGACCTCGGCCTCGGGAAGCGCATCGGCGAGAGCCTCGACGAGCGCGTCGCGCCGTGCCCGGTAGCGGGCGCGCATCCGGCGCAGGTGCCGGTCGAGTTCGCCGCGGGCGAGGAAGTCGGCGAGTGCGTGCTGCTCGATGTGGGCGGTTCCGAGGTCGGCGAGGCGTTTCTCATAGACGACGGCGTCGAGCAGCTGCTCGGGAACGACGAGCCAACCAATCCGCAGCGCAGGGGCCAGCGTCTTGCTCGTCGATCCGGCGTAGACGATGCGCTCGGGCTCGAGGCCCTGGAGCGTGCCGATTGGTGCGCGGTCGTAACGGTATTCGGCGTCGTAGTCGTCCTCGATCGCGATCGCGCCCCGCGCCCGGAGCCATTCGAGCAGTGCCGCTCGCCGCTCGCCGCTCAGGACAGCGCCACTTGGGAACTGGTGAGCGGGCGTCAGCACGACCGCGTCGGCGGCCGCGACTTCGAGGCGCTCGACACGGAGGCCACCTTCGTCCACGGGTATCGGAACGAGCTCGAGGCCGGCGCGGGTCATCGTCGCGCGTTGCTCGGGGTGGCTCGGGTCCTCGATCGCGATTCGCTTCCCGCCCGCCGCCGCCAGCGCGCGGCAGACGAGTCCGCGGCCCTGCGCGTAGCCGGACGTGACGACGATACGGGCGGGGTCGGCGACGACGCCGCGCACGCGACCGAGATACTCGGCGAGCGCGGAGCGGAGCGGAGCGACGCCTCGCGGGTCCCCATAGTCGAGATCGGCATCGGAGAGCCCCGCGACTGCCTCGCGAACGGAGCGAAGCCAGGCGCTGCGTGGAAACGCCGAGAGGTCCGGGACGCTCGGGCGGAAGTCGAATCGCGGACGCGGGACGGGCTCTCCTGCCCCAGCCTCGACGGACTCGACGAGCGCGGCGGCGTTCGAGACGTGGGGTCGGGAGCCCTGCCGGATGATCAGGTAGCCCTCGGCACCCAGCTGCGCGTACGCGTCAACCACGACACGGCGCGAGACGCCGAGCTGGCGCGCCAGGTCACGGGTCGAAGGCACGCGCGCCCCGGGGCGGAGGTTCCCGGACCGGATCGCGTGCCGAAGCTGGTCCTCAATCTGCGCTCCCAGCGTCCGAGTCCCATCCCTGGTGACCGAGAGCAGGAGCTCGAGCGGCTGACTGGTCTCCTTCACAGGAAGAAAACTGGACCTTCCATCTGCACCAGTCACAGGCTACCGTGCAAGCCATGCGAGGAGAAGCGAGCTTCACGAGGACCGATTGGGCGTTGCTGGCGACCGTCGCCGCGATGTGGGGATCGTCGTTCCTATTCATCGGCATCGGTGTGGACCACTTCGCGCCGGCGCTCGTCGCGGTCCTGCGCCTGGCGTTCGGCGCGGCCACGCTGGCAGCGATCCCGGCCGCCCGGCGCCACGTCCCCCGCTCGGACTGGCCGGCGATCGCCCTGCTCGGGGTGGTCTGGATGGCCGGTCCCTTCGTGCTCTTCGGCGTCGCCGAGCAGTCGATCGACTCGTCGCTTGCGGGCATGCTCAATGGGGCAGCGCCGCTGTTCACCGCGGCCGTGGCCACGCTTGTGTCGCGACGACTGCCCGGCACACGTCTGCGGGCGGGGCTGTCGATCGGCTTCGCCGGCGTGATCGTGATCAGCTGGCCCTCGCTACAGGGCGCCCACGCGACAGCCGCGGGCGCCGGCCTCGTGGTGCTGGCGACTGCGCTCTATGGCATCGCGTTCAACCTCGCGGCCCCGCTGCAGCACCGCCACGGCGCCCTGCCGGTGGTCTGGCGTGCGCAGCTCATCGCGCTCGCGCTGCTATCACCGCTGGGCGTGGCGAGCGTCCCCCACTCGACTGTTGCCTGGTCGAGCCTGTTGGCCGTCGCCGCGTTGGGCTGCCTAGGAACCGCGTTCGCCTTCGTCGCCTTCACCACACTGGTCGGGCGCGTCGGATCCACTCGTGCGTCGGTGACCGTCTACTTCCTGCCGGCCGTCGCGATCCTGCTCGGCGCTGTGTTCCGCGGCGAGACGATCGCCGTGGTCTCGCTGCTCGGAACGCTCCTGGTCACGGCAGGGGCGTATCTGACAAGCCGAAGCGAGGGCGTCAACCGCAGACAGGCCTCCGGGGGCCGTTCGGCACGAACACGGCAGGAACGGAGGACCTCATGGGCATTGCCTCGACCAACCACGATCACGACCCAGAAGGGAGCGCTATGACCGCTTTCACACCACAAGAGCTCGCATTCCTAGGCGGGGGGCGGAAAGCTGGCGGGCAAGGCAATCTCGCCAGGATCGCCACGGTCGGCAAGGACGGCACGCCGCACGTCGTTCCCGTTGGCATGTGGACTCACGACCCCACAGAGGACACCATCGACGTGCGTGGACGCGATCTCGAGAAGACGAAGAAGTTCCGGGACGTCGCCCGCAGCGGACGCGCCGCAATCGTCATCGACGACATGGTCAAGCTCGACCCCTCGGAACGCGAGGCGGCAGGCGGCTGGGATTCCCGCCCCCGTGCGGTCGAGGTGCGCGGCCGCGCGGAGGCCATCATGGAGCCCCAGCCGCTGATCCGCATCCACCCCGAGCGGATCGTCTCCTGGGGTACCGATCCCGACCATCCGAACGAGCGCAACGCCCGGACCGTGAGTAGCTGAGCGGCGAACACGCTCGATTATTGGCCGGTCGCCGCCCGGCCGGAGGCACGCGCAGCAGCGACAGCAATAACAGGAGCAAAGGAGGAGCCCATGGACCCCGTAATCCCCGGTCTCTACGCGTCACCACCCGAGCCGTTGCCGTTCGGCCCCTCGCTCGAGATCCGCGCCTACCTGCTTCAGCGCGAGCAGGGCAACCTGCTCCTCCACAGAGCCGACACCCTCAGGCCAGAGGTGGGTGCGATCAACGAGCTCGGCGGCATCTGGCGCCAATACCTGAATCACCGGCACGAGGCCGCGCCCGCCTGCGATTGGGTCGCCGAGACATTCCGCGCGCCACTCCACTGCCACGCTGAGGAGGCGCCATCGGTCTCAGATACCTGCAAGGTCGACGAAACGTTCTCCGAGCGCCACCATCTCGCCGACGACTTCGAGGTCATCCCGACTCCGGGGCACACCAGCGGAGCGACCGCGTTCCTCTGGGACTCGGGAGAGCATCGCTGTCTGTTTACCGGCGACACGATCGTCATCCGCGAGGACGAATGGCTGGCGGTTTTGCTCGAGGGGGTGAGTGACCGCGACAGATACATCGAGAGCCTCGAGCTGATCCGCGGCCTCGACTACGACCTCCTCGTGCCTTCTGTGGGAACTGCGGGTCACGCCCACTACGCGTTCGTCGACGGCGCCGAGGCCGAGCGTCGCATTGACGCCATCCTCGAACGCCTGCACCGCGGCGAGAACAACTGACTTCTCGAAGATGGAGCAAGTCGCTGAGTTAGGCGCCCCGTGACTCGGCCAGGCGACGCATCCAGTAGCGGAACCAGTCCTCTCCGAAGGGCACATACAGGCGCACAGTTCTGCCCCTTCGGGCAAGCTCCTCGGCGTCCTCGCCTCGCACGCCGAGCAGCAGTTCGCACTCCGCCTCGGGCAGCGCTCGAAGTAACGCTTCACGGAGTGGTCTGTCGTGTGTTGCCAGCGCGAGCCGTTTACCCGTCCCGGCGAGGATATGGGCCAACCGAACGTAGGCCAGGTCGGTCTCCTCGCCGTAGGGGCGGGCGACGTCCGGCCCTTCGACGTAGGCGCCCTTCACCAGCCGGATGTGGAGGCCGGCCCGGGCCAACTGCTCGGCGTCCTGCCCACTTCGCCGAAGATTCGCCTGCAGGGTCGCGCCCAGAGGCGCTCCTTCCACGGCGAGCGGGAGGATGACCTCGAGAATGCGGTCGGTGCGAGCGGCATCCTCGGCGCCAACTTGGAGCAGGCGCCCGTCGGGAAGCGCCTTGACGATCCGCTCGAGCTGCGAGCGACAGAACGAGACGTCGATGTCGAGACCGATGTGGGAAAGATCGAGGGACAGCCACACTCCGGCCGGTAAGTCGACCAGCTCTCCCGCGACCGCGACGTAGCCATCGACGGCGGAGCGGGCCAATGCGGGATCCCGAACTTGCTCTCCGAAGAAAGTCGAGGCTGGCCCCGATCCCCCGCTGTGCCAACTCGACCGAGAGCGAGAGCGCCCTCTCCTGACTTTTCCCAGCGACATAGCGGCTTGCAGCCTGCCATGCGCGAGCTTCGCCGCCGGGTACCCGGCGCACGATGCGCTCGAACGCATCGCTCGTGGCAAGTCGGAAGAGAAGCGCGCGGTCGACCCTGGCGTCCAACATGATCGGCTTCTACCGGATCGCCGTAGAGCCTGTCGCGAGGGCTCTGAGCCGCGCTCCGTCCCGGGAGACCGGTCCGCCCAGATCGCCGCGATCACCGTGTGTTGGAGCCGCGCCGATCCCCACTCGCGCGCGGTCCGGTCCAGGGATGGGGGCGCCATCGCCCACGCGGCTCGGCTTAGGATCTGCACCGGTGGCGAGCGAGGACTACCGCGAGAAAACCCCGCCTGAGGCGGGGTTTTCTCCAGTAGCGGGGGTGGGATTTGAACCCACGACCTCCGGGTTATGAGCCCGGCGAGCTACCTGACTGCTCCACCCCGCGGCGTACAGGGAATGTTAGCGACGCAAAGTTGCGCGCGTGGCGGGCGGGCAAATGCCGTCGCAGCCCTTGCGATCGGCCGAAATCGCGCAATCATGTGGGCGATGCCGCCGGTGGCTCAGCCTGGCACGCCCGTGGAGGTCCCGTTGTTCGTCCATCTGGTCCTGTGGCCGCTGCTCTGCGCCTGGACGCTCTTCCTCGTCCGCCGGCGTCACTCCCGCTCATGGCCGTGCTCGCCGCGGTTCGGCGCCGCCCTGGTGCCGGGCTGCATGCTGGTGGACGGCGCGGCGCTCGTCGCCGCGTTCCGGTGGCCGACGCCGGCGTCGAACTCGTTCGTGTTCGCGATGCTCTGGCTCGCGGTTCTGTTCAGCGTCACCGCGTACTTCGCCCTGCGCACCCCGGGCGACGGCCGCGGCGGCGACGGTGAGGCCCAGGACGAGCCGGAGCCGCCGTGGTGGCCTGAGTTCGAGCGCGAGCTTCGCGACTACATGCGGCGCGGGCCGCGACCCACCCGGCCTCCGCGGGCACCGGCCGGCGTCTCGTAGAACCCCGGCTGGCGTCTCATAGCCGCCGCGGGGGCACACGCTCTGTCCAACGGCTAGCCCGAGGGCGCCTGGAGGTTCAGTTCGCCCTGCACGTGAGGCTCGAGGACCTGCGTGAAGCTCTTCACGTCCTGCTGGTAGGTGTCCGGACAGCTCTGGATGTCTCCCTTCGGCAGGAGGCCCGCCTGATCGACTTCGGCGTAGCGCTCCTTGTTCGAGCCCGCGATGTCGCAGATGATGCTGTAGGCGCGCTGTAGGTCCAGCGAGTGCTCGTCCGCGTAGTCGGCGACGGCCGGCGGGCTTTGGCGACCGGAGAAGTCGGCCCAGAACTCGGCCGCGCCAAGCGCCAGCTTCGAGCCCGCCGGCGACTTCAGGAGGAGCAGGGTTGCCAGGGTGTCCGCGGCGTCCTCCTCCTTGCCGAGCACTGGGAGGTCGTAGATGTGAATCAGCGCGTGGGTGAACTCGTGCTCGAAGATGAAGCTCTCGACCGAGCCGACGGCGAAGCCCAGGTGGTGTGGGCTCCAGTCCGGGTTGCTCTGCTTCAGGACGTTGTAGATCAGGGCGACGAACCCGTACTGATACGTGATCGTGTCGTCGGTGGGGTCGTAGTGGGGTCCCCCGTCGATTCCGTTCACGGCCTTGACGCTGATCGTCTTCGGGAGCTCGAACGTGGTGGCGAGGGTGTTGGCGAGGCCGGAGATGTCGGCCGCCTTCAGTAGCTGCGCGCCAAGCTGGTCCGATTTGCTATCCGGTTTCTCGTAGGACACCGGCACGCTGGCCGCCGCCCGGGTGCCGCTCGCGCCCGTGGCGCCGGAGGCGCCCGATGCGCCCGTCGTCGAGCTCGAGCCGCCGCCGCAGCCCGCGACGAGAGCCGCGACCGCAACCGCGGCGCCGGCTAGGGTCAGCCGGACGCGGAGCGTCCGTGTGCGGGTCCCCCAGATGGCCGGCAGGCTAGCCGCTGGCCGCGGAAGCGGTCGAGCGACGCTGGTTGGCGAGGAGCTTGGCGGTCCGGCGGAGGAGGAGCCGCCGCGATCAGCGGCGCTTGACGAGCTTCACCTTCCGCCTCGCCGTGGTCGATACGCCCGAAGCGCTGGTCGCGGTGACCTTGATCTTCGCGATCACGGAGCCGTGGCGGGCAAGGGCCTTCGTGGCGGCCTTTCGCGCCCTCTTCGAGAGCCTCAGCCTCAGCGTCGCCCTCTTCCCAGCCTGAAGATCCTTGCTGACCTTCTTGATCTTGAAGGTCCGTCGCGACGCCACGGCCGCGCTCGTTGCGCGCTTGCCCCTCGGCGTCGTCACGATCAACCGACCGGAGGCGGTGGCGGTGCAGGCCACGCTGCACCGGGCACCGACCTCGATCGCGGCGTCGAGCGGCTGGGTCCTCTTCCCGGAGAGCTTCAGGACGACCGCGCCGGGCGGAACCTGGACGCTCGTCTCGGCCCGCGCTGCGGCGCTGCCGTTGCAGTCCGCTGTCTGCCCGGTGAAGATCACCGTCGTCGAGCAGCCCTCGTTGTCGGTGACGGTCACCGCCGCCACATAGGGGCCGGGCTGGGCGTAGACGTGGCTGGGGCTCGGGCCGCCGTTCGGGAGCGTCTGCCCGTCGCCGAAGTCCCAGTCGTAGCGAGCGACAGTGCCACCGTCGGTGTCCGCCGAGCCCGCGGCGTCGAACGTCGTCGGCTGACCGGACGCGGCCGGCGTGGCAGTCAGCGCCGCGCTCGGGCCCTGGTTGGGCGTCGCCGCCACGGATTGGAACTCGGCGCTCTTCACCTGCGAGGTGAAGGGGGAGTTCGGGATGTTTACAAGCGAGCCGTCGGCCTGGACCGTGTAGCCGTTCACCTTGCTCGGGTTGACGGCGTCGAACGACGCGCTGTAGACGGCGCCGTTCGGAGCCGCATCGACTCCATAGGGCGCGATCACCGAGGTGAACGGCTGCCCGGGAACCGCGCTCAGCGTTCCGTCCGTTGCAATCGCGAGGGCGCTCACCTTGTCCGTGCCGAAGTCCGCCGTGTAGACGAAGCGGCCGTCCGGGGTCACCGCCAGCGTCTCGGGGCCATTGCCGCCCGTAGGGGTCGGGGTGCCGAGCGAGGTGAGGGTTCCGTCCGCCGCGACCGCGAAGGCCGACACGCTGTTTGTACCGCTGTTCGAGACGTAGAGAAAGGCGCCGCTCGGCGTCACCGCGATCCCGTTAGGAGCGGTGCCCGTCGCGGCGGGGGTGCCAACGGCCGAGATCGTGCCCGTAGCGGAGATCGCGTACGTCGAGACCTTGTCGGTCGGGGAGGCCGCGACGAACAGGAACTGCCCGTTGGGGCTGACGGCGAGGCCTTCCGGGGAGTTGCTTACCGATACGTTGGCGCCCACCTGGGTCAGGGTCCCGTCTGCGTTGACGCTGAAGATCGAAATCGCGCCGGCGCCCCCGTTCTCGTCGCTCGCGTAGAGGTACTTCCCGTCCGGCGTGATCGCGATTCCCCGCGTGAAGTTGGCGCCACCGGTGGCAAAGGGCGAGCCGGCGACCGCGCTCAGGCTTCCCGAGGCCGAGACGTTCAGAGCGGCGACGGCTCCACCGGCACCGGCCACGTAGACGTGCTTTGCGTCAGGCGTGACCGCCACGCCCCGGGCGGCACCGATCGCGCCGGTGGGCGCTGCGGGAGGGATGGGCGTGAGCCCGCCGTCCGCGCCGATGGTCTCGGCATCCACCTCGAGACCGCCGGCGATGAACGCCGTGCCCTTCGCATTTGCGAAGGGCGCCAGTGCAAGCGCCACGATGCCGGTGGCGACGATCGCCGCGCTCATGCGCGCCAGCCGCTCGATGCTTCCCTGCCCCATTTGATCCTCCTTGAGAGGTCTCGACAACTCCGTAGAGGGTAGTCCGTCGGGCGGGCACACGTCCGTGGCCGAGCTCGTGGCCTGCGCGCCGCCGCACCCGCTCACCTAGGCTGAACCGCGAATGCGGGTCGCGGTCGTGGACATCGGCACGAACTCGACGCGCCTCCTCGTCGCCGACGTGGACGACGGGCGGGTGACGGAGCTCGAGCGCCGCTCCACCGTGACCCGGCTCGGCCGCGGCGTCGACACGTCGGGCCAGCTCGCCGCCGAGGCGATCGACGACGTGTGCGACACGGTCGCCGAGTACATCGGCGTCTACGAGTCGCACGAGCCCGACGCCGTGACGGCAATCGCCACCAGCGCGGTGCGGGACGCGGGCAACTCCGGCGCCTTTCTCGCCGAGCTTCGCGAGCGCTTCGCGCTCGATGCCCGCATGCTCGACGGCGAGGAGGAGGCGCGGCTCACCCATCTGGGCGCCTGCGCCGACCGCCCGGCCGTGAACGGCACGCTCGTCGTGGACATCGGGGGCGGCTCGACGGAGCTCGTAGTCGGCTCGGGTTCCGAGCTGGGCTTTCATGCCTCGCTACAGGCCGGCACCGTCCGCCATACGGAGCGCCACCTGACGACCGATCCGCCGGAGCCCGCCGACCTCGAAGCGCTGGCCGACGATGTGCATGGCCTGATCGACGCCGAGCTCGCCGGCACGGACCTGGTCAGCGCCGGCGAGGGGATCGCCGTCGCGGGCACGCCGACCTCGCTGGCGGCGATCGACCAGGAGCTCGACCCCTACGACCCCGAGAAGGTGCACGGCCACAGGCTCACGATCGACTCGATCCAGCGGATGTACTCGATGCTCGCCTCCAAGACGCTCGAGGAAAGGCTCGAGGTCACGGGGCTTCATCCCGGCCGGGCGCCGACGATCGTTGCCGGCGTCGTGATCCTGATCCAGGTCATGCGCGCCTTCGGCCTGCGCGAGATCGAGGTCTCCGAGCACGACATCCTCCACGGCGCTGCACTGGAGACGGCCCGTGCCGCCGCCTGATGCCGCGTTCGTTAGGTTTGCGGCTGGTGCTTCGGCGGATCTTCGCATTAGGTGGCGCTGCCGCGCCGGCGCTGGCGCTCTCGCTCGTTGCGCTTGCGTCCGGGAGCGCCCCGGTGCCGGCCCATGACTTCGACCGCCAAACTCTCGCGGCCTATCTCAGCCTGCGCTTCTCATCGGCGGTGCCTCCGGCGGTAATCCAGCACGTGCTCGCCACCGAGGGCTTCGCCGCGCGTGACGTCGCGCTCGCCGGACAGGTGGCGCCGCAGCGGACGTCCGGTGAGAGCGTCTCGGCGACCGGCGGGGCGGCCGGCAGGGCGGCCGGCGCGGCGCCCTATCCCGTGAACGCCCTTCGCCAGGTCAGCCGCGACCGGCTTCGCTGCCCGAAGTCGGATTCGACCGAATGCGAGCTGGACACCGAGGCCGAGCCCGACATCGCGATCAATCCGGCCGAGCCCCGCAACCTCGCCGGCGCCTTCCAGCAGGGTCGTTTTCCGAACGGCGGCGCGGTCGACGTCGGCTGGACCGCCTCGTTCGACGGCGGCAGGACGTGGCGCTTCGGGGGCAGCGCGCCCGGGCTCACCGTGGGCGTCTCCGATGCGCCGACGCAGGGACCCGGCCCACCGTTCGAACGCGCGTCCGACCCCGTCGTCTCCTTCGACCGCAAGCACGACCGCCTCTATCTCAATTCCCTCTCGGTCTCCAACCCGGGCTGCGCGCAGTTCTGCGACACCGCGCTCACCCTGAACATCTCGCGCAACGGCGGCCGAAGCTTCGGCGATCCCGTGGTCGCGCACGAGAACGTGAGCGACCCCGATGCGAGCACGTTCCGCTTCAACGACAAGAACTGGATCGTCACCGACAACAACCCTCACAGCCCCTACTACGGGCGCACCTACGTCACCTGGGATCAGGTGCGCTGCGCGGACCCCACCTGCACCACGCTGTCGCAGCCCGTGATGGTGCGCTACTCGGACAACGGCGGCAAGACCTGGAGCAAGGCGATCCAGGCGACCTCCGAGGAACCGGCGCAGACTCACGCCGAAATCGGCGTGCAGCCCGTACCACTGCCGAACGGCGACCTCGTGATCGTCTACGCGGACGTGGCGGCGGGCGTGTACACGTTCACGGGCAACTACGCGGCGATCCTCTCGAAGGACGGCGGCAAGACCTGGTCGCAACCTCACGTGATCGATGCCGCCAACCCCTATGCGGAGGAGAGCGGATCGGTGCGGGCGCCGAACATTCCGTCGGCGACCGCGTCCGGGAAGACGCTCTACGTCGCCTTCCAGGACCAGCGATTCACACCGGGCCGCAACGACATCCTGCTGACCCGCTCGAGCGACGAGGGGCTGACGTGGAGCGACGCCATCAACGCGACGCCCGACGAGTCCGATCTCGACCACTTCACGCCCGACATCGCCGCCGCTGGCAAGATCGTCCACCTCACCTACCGCGCCCGCCAGCCGGGCAACCTCGACGCCTCGCCGATGGTGGACGCCGTCTACCGCAGGATCGCCGACCGCGGCCGCAAGCCGCGCAAGCCGCTCGAGCTGGGGAAACCCTCGAACGCCGACGTCGCGGCCTTCGTCACGGTGGAGGGCGCCCCGTTCAAGTTCTTCGGCGACTATGCAGGCATCGTTGCCGCCCCCGGTGGGCTGGCGCACCCGATCTGGGACCACGCCCAGACCTTCAAGAACCAGCGCGACAATCCGACCGACACCCACCAGCGCTCCTTCAGCGCCCGCGTCGGCTGATACCTCTCCTAGAGCGCCCGCGTCGGCTGATCCTCGCCCGCGTCGGCTGATTCACTAGTTCCCGGAGATCCGGTCCCAGGCGCGGCGCAGCTTGTCGTGCATGTCGTCCGGGACGACATCGTCGGCCCCGACGTCGATCTCGCCGGGATTGGCGCTCGGCTCGGGCAGCGACTCGGCGCGCTCGGCGTCGAGCTTCAGCACGACGCCGCGCTCGTAGATCTCCTCCACTTGATCGGCATCGACGAAGCGATGGCCGCCGGGAAGCGCGCTGGTGTCGAGCACGATCCCGTCGAAGATGTCGGCGTCGGGATCGCACAGCACGTGCTCCGCCTTCCCCAGCTCCTGGCCGTCGCTCGAGTACACGGCGACGCCCTCGGCGAGCGTCAGGTACGACCCGGGTGTGCCGAGATCCTCCACTCGATTACTCCCTACGAAGGCGGGCGATCGACCGCGCCTATGGCTGGAGCACGTTGTGGACGGGCCACCAGGTCGTCTCGGGCGCCGCGCCCTCTCCGGGCTGCCTGCCGCTCACCTCCGCGATCGCCGGCCCGAGCCGCTCCTCCATGAACCGATCGAAGTGACCTCGCGACTCCCATACGTCGACGATCCGAAAGCCGTTCGGCCCATCGCCCGCGGAATGGAAGATCAGCCCGTCCGGCGGATTGTCACGGACGCCCATCTTCTCGTTGACCGCGTCGTACGTCTCCGTCCCGAACTGCTCGGGAAAGTCCTGCAACAGCGCCTCGGCCATCTCGTCTCCTCTCTGATCGATTCCGGCCGCTCACGAAACAGCGACCAACTGTCACTGATCCTATGCGTGCATGTAAAGAACGGCAAATCCGTCACACGCCGCAACGCGGCAGCATCCACCGACCGACCGACCGACTCCCGCATTATGGCCAGAAATGTGGCCACAAACCGGGAGCCGGCGCGGAGAGACCTGCGAGTAGGAAGCACCCGCGGGCGAACGACGTTCGACTGGTGGCCAGAAATGTGGCCACAAACCGGGAGCCGCGTCTCGGGCGCCCCGGCCCCGCGCCTGATAAGCATCCGCCCGTGCCGATGGACGTCGCGGTGGCCGGGGGCCACGGGAAGATCGCGCTGCGCCTGCTGCGGCTGCTCGCCGAGCGGGGCGACCGGGGCCGGGGGCTGATCCGCAACCTGGAGCATGCTGCGGACCTGGAGGAGGCCGGCGCCACGCCGGTGGGCGCCGACCTCGAGAACCTCGACCCGGACGCGATCGCGCGCTCGATCGCCGGCGTGGAGGCGATCGTCTTCGCCGCAGGCGCCGGCCCCGGCAGTGGACCGGCCCGCAAGCGCACGGTCGACTACGGAGGCGCCGTGAAGCTGGTGGAGGCGGCGAAGATGAACGGGATCTCGCGTTACCTGATGGTGAGCGCGATGGGCGTCCGCGATCCCGCCGCGCGCGGCGAGGAGATGAGCCTCTACTACGAGGCAAAACTCGAGGCCGACCAGGAGCTTGCCGCAAGCGGGCTCGACTACACGATCGTTCGTCCAGGCCGGCTCACGAACGACCCGGGCACGGGCCGGATCGAGGCCGCCGAGCGCCTGGAGCGCGGCGGCGAGGTCCCGCGCGACGACGTGGCGGCCACACTCCTCGCCTGCCTGGACGACGACGGGACGATCGGCAAGTCGTTCGACCTCGTGGGCGGGGAGACGCCAATCGCCGAGGCGCTGGCGTCGCTCTGAATAAAGGGCGCGCCCGAGAAGGACCGCCGCGCCTGAACCCCGCCCACCCCCCGTCCGTATCCCGGGCGGGCCGGCAAGCGTCGGCAAGGACGACGAAGAGGAAGGTCAGCGATGAAGCGGACGGTCCAGGTATACGGAGCGGTGGCGGCGATCGCGCTCGTCGGCGCGCTCGCCGGCTGCGGCAGCTCGAGCAACGACTCCGGCTCGGCGGCCACGACGACGTCGACGCCGAGCGGCTCCGCGTCAGGCTCTGGCGCCTCGCAGGGCGGAGGCGGCGGAGGCGGGGGCGGCGGCTACTCGTATTGAGGCCGCAGTCATTTGGAGGCGGGCCGCCGGCCCGTCCATAGATGCCGACTTGTCGGTACATCTGGACGGGTAGCGGTGTAGGCACAGGCGTGGTTGGCGCATTGGCAGCCGCGGCGCTGGCGGCGATGCTTGCGGGCTGCGGCGGCTCGGGCGGCCACGAGGCCGGCGCGACGCGGCAGTCGGTCGAGGCGTACGTCGCTCAGGTGGAGCCGATCCGGCTGGGCACGAATCGCCTGCTGGATCGCGCCGATCCGATCCTCTCCGCCTACCACGAGCATCGGCTGAGCGCCCGTGAAGCGCAGCGGCGCACAAGCGCGCTGGAGCGGCGCCTCGCCGACTATGCGGTGCGGATCGGGGCGCTGCGCCCCGTTCCGCCAGCCCTCGCGTCGGCCCAGCGCGCCTACGCCCACACCTGGGCGCTGGAGGACTCCTACCTGAGCGCACTGGCGGCGGCGATCCCCGAGCGCGACTTCGAGGGCCTCCCCGACACCGAGGATCGCCAGCGGGAGGCGATCATCGCGTGGCGGATCCGCCTCCAGGTGGTCGCCGATCGCGTCGGCGCCAAGCTTCCGGGCGACATCCAGATCGCCGGCCGCGGCGAGATCAGACCCTCCCCTATCGGCGACTGATTCTCGTCATCGGCGACCGAACCCGGGCTGCGACCTCGCGAGTGTCGAACGATCGACGCGCCGAACCGCTACGGCGAGACCGCTTCCTGGCCGGCGAAGAAGCCCTCGTTCTGAAGGGCGACGTTCATCCCCTGCGTGGTCCGAACATCCGTGTCCGGGAAGACGATCGCCTGGCCGTCGTGCACCACGCCGCGGCCCAGCGTCTGTCCGTTCTGCTGCAGGGTCACCAGCGTGCCCTCCACGCCGGGCTGCTCGAGATTCGCCTGCACCCAGAACGGCGGCGGGTCGGGTCCCGGCCCGGGCGGCTGCGGGATCGGCGGCGTGCCGGTCATCACCTGGACGTTGATCTTCGTGCCGTCGAAGCTCACCGGCGTCGCAATCCAAAGCTGCATGGTCGGGTCGCCGAAGTAGCCGTACAGGTGGCCGTGGCCGTAGACCGCTCCGGAGGAGGCGGTCGCCAGGTACTGCTTGCCGGCCAGCAGGACGTCGCCCATGTGCTGGAGCGGATCGGGGGCACCATAGGAAGGCACCAGGTTCGGGAACAGCGCGTCGAAGAACCCGATCGCGAGGTGGTTGTTCGCCCAGGTGCCGCTGACGCGCGAGTCTCCGAAGCTGCCCACGGCGCCCCCGTCGGGCGATTGCAGGAGCCGCTCGGTGAAGCTCGGGAAGGCGGGGTTGTCGTAGGCCGCGCTGGAGCAGTTGATCCCGAAGGTCACCGGCAGCTGCGTGCCGTTCGTGAGCGAGGGCACGTTGGCCGACGACAAGGAGGGATGTGACCAGCCACCGGGGCCGCCGTGGTCGCGGTGGAAGACGATGTTGCGCCCGTCGTTGAAGGCGTCCACCAGGTCCGCGGTATCGCCGTCCCAGGGGAACCCAGGCTTGAGGATGGCGGCCGGCATCGGCGTGCCGTCGTAGTAGGTCTGCGGGTCGGTGTCCGGGTGCGCGTAGTAGAAGCGATCGGCGGTGTATCCGTTGGCGAGCATCGCGTCGCGCACCCGCTCCGACGTCTTGGTGAAGCCGCGGGAGTCCTGCGTGACCTCGGGATGGAATACGTAGTGACCCGTGACCGGCGGGGTATTCGGGTTGCAGTTGGGCGTGCCCGACTCCCCCTCGTTCAGCTCACAGATGTACTTCGGCTCGAAGTAGGAGGTCACGGTCATGTGGCTGTAGAAGTCGTCGCCGGGCGGCGCGGGCAGGGTTGTCTCGTAGCCGACGATCTTGTTCACCACCGTGTTGGCCGTCGCCAGGTCCGGCGCCGGTATGCGCCCCAGCGCCGCGTCGGCGAAGTAGTCGGCCGAGTCCTGCAGCGAGTAGGGGAGGTCCGAGGCGATGTCGCACTCTGCCGGGTCCCCGTCCGGGCTGCACGGGACATGGAAGGTGGGCACCTGGTCGGTGTTGCCGATCAGGATCACGTAGGAGGGCCGCAGCCAGCACGCGCCGGTGAGCTCGCCTCGGATAAAGCTCTGGATCTCGGTGTTCGTGGTCCCGATCTGGCCGGCCCCAGTGCCGGTCTCGACGATGCGGGTCAGATAGCCCTCCGCGTCCTTTTGGGTCTTGAGCGTGGTCGCGGCGGGATGCAGCGTCGGCGAGGTGACGATCAGGACCTCCTCGCCGCAGAAGGGATAGACCGTCGCGCCGGGGTTCTTGAAGACGACGTCGTAGTTGAGAAGCGAGGAGCGGTAGAGCCGGTCGAAGGTGGCGTTGAACGGATCGGTGAGCCGGGCATCGCCAAAGGTGCCCTGGCTGTCGCCGCCGAAGGTCACCTCCACGTCCATGCCGGTGAACACCTTCAGCTTCTTGTCGTGCGGCTTGTACTGGCCGCCCGCGAGCTCCGCGCCGCCCACGTTCACGTCGCGCATCACCCCGCCCGCCCCCTCGCCACCCGGGCTGGCCGGGAAGGGCCCATCCGAGTGGTAGGCCTGCCTGTCGATCTCGAACTTCGGGTCGAGGAAGGCCTTCTCGGCCCCGGGGGTCCGTCCCCCGTCGACCGCCTCCGGCTGGTGCGGGAGCAGGTTGACGCCGTTCAGCGTGTAGCTCGACAGCTTGGACACCTTCACCGAGACGTCGGCCCCGGCGGGCACGCCGAACTGCTCGGTGAGCGACGGCACCCCGGGCTGGCCAGTCGCACCACCGGTGCCCATGCCGTCCATGTCCATCTCGCTCCAGTCGCGCCCACCGATGTGCTGGAAACCGAAGTGGGCCTGGGGCAGGGTCACGTGCAGCATCAGCCCGTTCAGATCGCTCGAGAGGAGCCTCGTCTTCAGCTCGCTCGAGGGCGGCCGGTCCGCGCCGCCGCACTTCTTCGCCATGGGACTGGAGAGCAGCGACGCGTCCACCGCCACGGCGTCCGTCTCCAGCATGCCGCGCGCCCCTATCCCTCGCTTGAGCTGCTCCAGCAGCTTCTCGTAGCCATTCATGAGCGACCGCGCCCGGCACGGGGAGTCCTGCGACGCACGCCGCGCCTTCTGTGCGATGTCGAGTAGCTCGCGGCGGGCGTTCGACTGGACGGCAGGCAGTTGCTTCGTGTCGGTGATCAGGCGCGAGAACGCCTGGCGGATCTCCGAGGCGGGGCTGGCGGCCGCGGAGGCCGGCACGGCGGCAGCGGCAGCGAGCGTCAGCGCGAGAACGACGAACCGCCGGCAGCGAGGGACCTTGTCCATGTCCTTATCTACCTCCCTGTTCCAATCTGAGCCCAGGCCGGTACACGGCCTATGGCAACCCTATGGCCTCCGACACCCCCGCGCAAGGGGTTCTCCCGCAAGCATCTCGAAGACGCCCTCGAGGAGATCGAGGTACCCACGGCCGTTTAACCGGCGCGAAATCGCCGCTCACGACCTAGATTTCGACCATGAGAGCGGTGCTCGCCGGCCTCGGCTGCCTGATCGTGCTGCTCGTCGTGGGCGCTCCGGCGAATGCGGCGCCGAAGCTCCAGGTCGGCGTCGCGCGCGCCGACATCACCCCGCCCACCGGCTACTACATGATGGGCTGGGTCCGCTCCGACGCGAAGGTGATCGGCCAGAACACCCGCCTTTGGGCGCGGGTGGTAGTGCTCCAGGAGGGCCACCGCAAGGTGGCGCTGGTCGCCGAGGACCTGAACGGGATCCCGGGCGGGATGATGGCCGCGGCCGCGGATCGCGTCCGCGAGCTCGGCTTCTCGCAGCGAAACGTCCTGGACTCCGCCTCGCACACCCACGCCGCGCCCACGGGCTTCTACAACTTCTCCACGTACAACACGGTCTTCATGACCCTGAACTCGCCGACGGACTTCGAGCTCGGCGGAAGCCTCGACCCGCAGCTCTACGCGTTCGAGGTCCGTCGCCTGGCGCTCGCTCTCCGCCGCGCGAACGCGGACCTCGGTCCCGGGCAGGTGGGCTGGGGCTCGACCACCATCAAGCACCTGACCGAGAACCGCTCGATCGAGGCCCACCTCTACGACCACGGCATCCACGAGAACTATGGGGAAGGCAGCCCCGACCAGGACCCCAAGGGGTACCTCCACACGATCGACCCCCAGGTGAACGTGCTCCGCGTCGACAAGACGATCCGCGGGCGCCGCGTGCCGGTGGGGATGTGGTCCACGTTCGCCGACCACGGCACCGTCAACAAGTTCCAGTTCACCTACTACAACGAGGACCACCACGGCGCCGCAACGCAGCTCGTCGAGCGCGCCATCCGCCGCGCCGGTCACGTGCCGCGAGGCCAAGACGTCGTCAACGCCTACGGCAACACCGACGAGGGCGACATGTCGGCGGGCCTGGAGCGTTCCGGCCCTGCCGCCTCCGAGCACGTCGGCGCCGTGGAGGCACGCTCCTTCATGCACGCCTGGCGGGATGCCGGCCGCCACATGGACGCCTCGCCCCGCCTCCAGCGCCGCTGGACGCGCATGTGCTGGTGCGGCCAGGACACCAAGGCCGGTCCCGTTGCCGACGAGGGGATGTTCGGGCAGCCGGAGTTCACCGGCTCCGAGGAGGGGCGCGGACCGCTCTTCGACATCACGATGGTCCCCTTCGAGGGCGATCACCTCCCGGCCGGCACCGGAACGCAGGGAGACAAGATCGCCGCACCGATCCCTCTGGACATCCCGAAGGCGGTGCCGCTGATGGCCCTTCGGATCGGCGACCGGATGATCGTCTCGATCCCCGGCGAGATGACCGAGGGCATGGGAAGGCGCGTGCGCCACGCGGTGACCACGGCGTCCCGCGGCCTCGGCGTCCACCGGGCTGTGATCTCCGGCCTCGCCAACGAGTACGCCGACTACTTCACCACGCCTCAGGAGTACGACGCCCAGCACTACGAGGGTGCCGCCACCGTCTACGGGCGCGCGAGCTCGGTGGCGCTCCAGGAGACGCTCGTGAAGCTGGCCCGCGCCATAGCCCGTGGCCGAAAGGGCCCCAAGCCCTACCCGTACGACCCGCGAAACGGCGTCGCCGCGAAGGCGCCGCCGTTTCGCCGCGGCGCGAAGAGGGGCTCAACCGTCAAGCAGCCGAAGCCAACCGCACCGCGGCTGCGCCGCCCGAGCTTCTCGTGGCAGGGCGCAAAGCGAGGATTCGACCGGCCGCTCGATCGGCCCTTCGTCCTGCTCCAGCGCCGCTCGCCGGCCGGCGGCTGGCGCACCGCCGACACCGATCTCGGCCTCCACATCCTCTGGTCCGTAGGCGGCGACGGCGTGTACACCGCCGAGTGGGAGCCGCCCTTTGACGCCCCGCTCGGCACCTACCGCTTCGCGATCCGCGCCAACCGCTATCGCCTGCACTCCCGGCCGTTCCGGGTCGCGCCCTCGGCCGCGCTGATCCCGCGCCGCGTCTCCGCGCCGCCGGGCAAGGTGGCGGTGGTGCTCGCCTACCCGAAGCCCCGCGTCCACGAGGCCGTCGGCGATCCGGCGCCGGACTCCGGCGCCAGCCTCACCGCCCGCCCAGGCCGCGCGGGCGCCGGACGGGTCGCGTTCCTCGTCAACGGGCGCCGGATCGCCGTCCAGGCCGGCCCCGGCGGGCGCTTCCAGGTACCCGCCCAGCCCGGCGACCACGTGGAGGTCAAGCGCGGCGCCGCGCGCGACCGCTTCGGCAACCGAAACAGCACGCGCCTCGCCTTCACGGCCTAGCGATCGGCTGGCACCGGCGACCTCCGCCAATCGCTGGTCGAGTTGGGTTGTCATTGCCGTCGCAATTCGACCAGCGACCGCTCGGGCATCGCCCGCCATGGCCCGCCCGTAACGGTTCGGGGTTGCGCGCCCAATAGCGGAGCGGATATAAACCCCGGCGAACGGCTCACCAAGGCGTTTGAGGAGGCTCGCCCACGGTGCACCGCAGATTTCTCGTTCCCGTACGCAGCGCTGCGGTGCTTGGCGCTGCGCTCCTGAGTCTCGGAGTCGGCGTAGCCGGCGCGGCGGGCGCCGAGAGGCTCGGCTTCGCGCCGCGCCAGTACGTGGACTCCGAGCTCGCGGGCGGCGAGCCCTTCGTGCTCGCCGACAACGTCCACAAGACGCTCATCTACACCGCCCACGAGGGGACTACCCACCTCTATCGCCCGGGGCTCGAGTATCCGCTCGACTTCGGCCTCAACTATCGAAACCAGGTCAACCTCTGGCGCTCCGACGACGGCGGCGTCAACTGGCAGCGCCTCAACTACCTCGGCACCGGGTTCTCCACAGACCCGACCAAGAACACCGGCTTCAGCGATCCCGACCTGACCCAGGACACCGGTGGTCGCGTTTACGACACGGGGATCGACCTTGCGAACGACGCGGTCTTCTCCACGGCCGACGGCGGAAAGACCTGGGATCGCGGCACGGCGCAGTGCCACGACGGCGACCGCCCCTGGCTTGCGGGCGGGCGGCCCGACGAGGTGTTCATGGCCACCAACACCCAGGAGGACGGCCACGCGATCTACCAGAGCACGGACGGCGGCAACACCTGTTCGGCCGCCGGCATCCCAGACGAGGGCGATGCCCCGGGCGGCGGGACCTACGTCGGCAACGGCAAGCTCCTCTACGACGCGGCGCACGACCAGCTCGTGGAGCCGATCGTCTTCCAGGACGACGACGGGAAGCTCGTCGGCATCGGCGCCTCGACCTGGCAGCGCGGCGACGCGGAGTTCACGCCAGGAGCGATGATCCCCACGACGCTCCTGTCCCACTGGGCGGCGATCGCGATCGACCGCGCCGGCACGCTCTACACGGTCTGGGACACCGACCCGCGCCTCGACGACGGCCAGGGCTGCGGCGACACGCTGACCGGAAACGGCGCCAGCGGCAGTCCGCTGCCGAACGCGATCATGCTCGCCTCCTCGCCCGACTACGGAAAGACGTGGTCGGCGCCGATGACCGTGAGCAGCCCGCCGGACAGCCGGGTCTTCTGGCCCTGGATCGCCGCCGGCGACGCGGGCCGCGTCGCGGTCACCTGGTACCACACCGACCGCCTCGCCGACGTGGACTGCCAGCCGGTCACCGTCGACATCGAGTCGGCGCACATCCTGAACGCCACCGGCAGGCCCAAGGCGCAGACCATCGACGCCTCGAACGGCCCGATCCACGTCGACAGCACCGTCTGCATGGGCGGCACCACCTGCGTGGCGACCGGGCAGGACCGCCGCCTCGGCGACTTCTTCACCAACGCGATCGACCCAAACGGCTGCGAGGTGATCGCCTCCGGCGACACCATCCGGCCCAACCCCCTCACCGGCGGCCCCCGCCCCACGGCCCTCCCGATCCTGATCCGCCAAAACTCGGGGCCGAAGCTGGTCGGCAAGGGGAACTGCTAGGCGCCCGGCACCTCGCTCAGCGGGTGTCCTGCGCCAGCCATCCGCCGCTCTCGCGCCGGTAGCCGAGCCACGCTTCGCTTACCCCGGCTGCCTGCATCGCCACCCGCAGGAGCTGAGCCTCATAGCCGGTGCGCGGCACCGCGAGCTGCACGCCCAGGGACCGGCAGCCGTACCGGGCCGCCCTCTGAGGCACCGCCGAGGCGCCGATCAGCCAGCTCCCGTCCGCCGTCCGGCAGGCCGGGCGGTGTCGCTCGTCGCAGGCGCGTGACTCCCAGCGCCCGTAGGGGAACTGCGAGTCGACCCGCTGCACCGCGCAGGAGCCGCCGCTTGGTTCGCCGGGCGCCCAGCTCCAGACCAGGTTCTCGAGTCGCCCGTCGTCGGGCAGGAGCTGATCCATCCCGAGGAGGTCGACGCCGCAGCGCGCCATCTGCGCCGCGGTGGTCGGCGTGATCCCGTCGTCTCTCTCCGAGGCGCCGACAAGCGACGCCCCCGCGGTGAGCCCCGTGGAGTCCTCGAAGTAGCGGATCAGGGTCGAGTCGTAGGTGGCGCGGTCGTAGTCGCGCCCGCAGGTCGGGTACTCCGAGTAGCCCTGCGGGCGCGTCTCCCTGTGCGCGGACCAGTCGAAGGCAAAGCCCCGCCACGCCGACCCCACCCCGCAGCCGCTCACGATGACCACCTGTTTTCCGGCCGCCAGCACCTGGTCGCGTGTGAGGTCGAGCGGCAGCGCCGTGCAGCCTGGCCCGGCGGGCCGGTAGACGAGATCGCCGAGCCGCTGATCGATCGCCGCCGCTCCGGCGTCGTATCCCTGCTGGCTGTCCAGATGGTCCTCCAGATAGAGGAGGAGCAGCTGGTCGGAGTTCTCCGGCCGGCGAAGCCACGCCCCGATCTCGCCGAGCACCGGGCCGAGCTGCTTCTCCACCGAGCAGCCGGCGTGGTTTCCCTCGGCGTGGCAGACGACCGGCGCGTTCGCCCCGCCCGACGCCACGCTCGGGGACCAGTGCACGTCGAGTTCCAGGCTGCGAACGTCGATCCGCAGCTGATCGACCAGCGAGAGCTGCTGGTTGGCGTCCGTGTCCGAGAGCGTCGGCCCCATCTCGGCAACGCTGTTGAAGGAGTTGTGGGTGCCCACCCAGGGCGCGTTGACGAACCCCACGTCGCCCTCAAGGTCATATTGGAGGCGGAGCGCGCGATCCACCCACGAGCCCTGGAACGCGTCAACCGCCGCCCGCGTCGCCTGCGGGCCGAGCGGCGTGTTGCAGCTCTCATCGGGAGCGGCGCCGGTGTAGCGGCAGATCGCCGAGGCGTCCGAGATGAGCTGCTCGCCGCCGTGACAAGCCGCGCCGAGGCGCTGATCGATCCCGCCGCACGTCTGCGCCAGCGGCCCGCCCTCTGCCGCCGCCCAGGCGCTCGACCCGCCGCCGGCGATCATCGCAAACGCTGCCAGCGCGGTCGCGCCGCAGACCATCCTCCTCCGCCCCATCGGGTTGGAAACGGTAGGGGGCCAACGCCCCGCATGCGCCGGTTCCACCGAGGCTACGAGAGGTCGGTCGGGACCAGCGCTGACGGCTCGTTCAGACGCCCACCGGCCAGTGGTCCACCTGCACCCCGGCCATCGGGAAGTCCCTGGGATTGCCGGTTGCCAGGCGAGCGCCGATCGCCAGCGCCGCCGATGCCACGAGGCAATCCGCCTGTGTGAGCGCGCGCCCGCGCGCCGCATTCTCTCGGCGCCACTCACCCGCCTGCCATCCCTCATCGCTGCCCAGCGGCACGGTGCGCAGGCCGTCGAACAGGGCGCGCGCCGCCTCGCGCTCCTTGGGGCGGAGGCCGCGCACGGTCTCCTCGACCGTTATCGCGCACACATGAGGGCTGTCGCCAGCCTGTCGCAGGGACCGGAGGCGCGCCGCCGCCCCCTCCCGGCCCCGCAGCAGATCGATCACCACGGTGGTGTCCAGGAGGACCGAGCCCACTCAGCCGACCCGGCCGGCGTCGGCACGCCTCTGCTCCCTGACCCAGGCTGCGGGATCCCGGTCCCACTCGTGCCCTCGGTCGGACACCGACCCGAGGGAGGACTCGATCAGCTCCCAGCGCCGCTCGTCGTCGAGCGCCTGCCGCACGGCGCTGGCGATGAACGAACTGCGTCGCCGCGACCCGACCCGCCGGTCGAGCTCGCGAACCAGCTCGTCGCTGAGGCTAATGTGCACTCGCATGGCCACAAGCTAACACACGACGGTGAGGTCCCAGCAAAATCCAACCCCAGCGCGGCCAAACCCCGCGGGTAACGCCGCGGCCTAGCGCCGACTTCCTCGCCGCGGAGCGGGTGGCGGGGGCGTAGGTGGCACCTCGCATCTATTGAAAATCTCTTGCACCCGGTGAGAATTTCTTGCACCCGGTGAGAGCGATTTGCCCCCCACTCGGCCCGGAGATCCTGAGGCTCGTGGGCCTATTAGGGCTCAGCCTCGGAGATCGACGGCGATCGGGAGCGCCGTCTCGCGCCAGTTGGAGAGATCGCCGCCGTAGCGCGGCTCGTACTTGCCGAGGAGAAGCCGGCGGGCGCGGGCGTCCTCGTCGACGTCGGTCACCACTCGCGCTCGGCCCTCGAAGCTCCGGTCGGCGATCCGCACCGTGACCTCGGGCTCTGCGATCAGGTTCTTCACCCAGTTGGAGCGATCCCTGCCGCCCGAGAGCATGTAGAGCGTGTCGCCCTCGAGCCCGAACCAGATCTCGATCTCGCGCGGCTCCCCGCTCATCCGCCCGGTCGTGGTGAGGTAGCAGTAATCCTCATCGGCGAGCGAGCGCTCCACCCGACCATGGTGGCAGCCGCTGCGAGGGGCCCGCCGGTGGAGTGCCCTAATGCTGCTGGAAATCGGGGGCGGAGCTGTTGGAGTCGCGTAGCGATGAGTTCGGTCGCGCGCGGCGGTCTTGTTGGATACGGACCACGATTCGCCCGCCCGACCGCGAACAAGAGGAGGCACCACGATGGGAAAGCTGACGTTTGAGATCACGATGTCGCTGGACGGCTTCGTCGCCGGCCCCGACGCCGGCCACGAGGAGCCGCTCGGAGTCGGTGGCGAGCGCCTCCACGAGTGGGTCCTCGGCCTCAAGAGCTGGCGCGAGCACCACGGCAAATCCGGCGGCACTACCGGTCCCGACAACGACCTCATCGAGGAATCGGTCGCCGCAACCGGGGCGACCATCATGGGCAGGCGGATGTTCAGCGGCGGCTCGGGGCCGTGGGAGGACGACCCGGGCGCCGACGGCTGGTGGGGAGACGACCCTCCCTTCCACGTGCCGGTGTTCATCCTCACCCACCACCCGCGCGAGACGGTCACCAAGCAGGGCGGGACCACGTTCAACTTCGTCACGGACGGGATCGAGGCGGCACTCGAACAGGCGAGGGAAGCGGCCGGAGAGAGGAACGTCGCCGTGGCCGGCGGCGCGAGCGTCGCTCAGCAGTACCTGAAGGCCGGGCTGATCGACGAGCTCCTGCTCCACGTCGTGCCCCTGCTCCTCGGCGACGGCACGCGGCTCTTCGAGAACCACCTCGGCCCCGAGCAGGTCGAGCTCGAACGCACCCAGGTGATCGACTCCCCCGCCGTCACCCACCTGCGCTACCGCGTCGTCAAGTGAGGGGCGCTGCTCTACCGAGGGCGCCGGCTTCGCCACTCGCGTGCAGCAGTCGTCGCGGACCTGCGGGCTGGCTAGGGGTTAGCGGCGGCGAATTCGGCGGCGGCGGCGAGGTCGAAGTCGCCGTGGTCGGAGCCGAGTCCCTGGGCGACGAGGGCCGCCGTGGCGCAGCCGAGCACCGCCGCCTCGCGCCGCTCGCGTCCGAGCGAGAGGCCGCGCAGAAACCCAGCCGAGAAGGCGTCGCCGCAGCCGGTCGTGTCGACGACCTCCACCCCAAAGGCGGGGACCTCCTCCACCGCCCCGCCGTCGACCACCACCACTCCCTCGGCGCCGCGGGTGGCGGCGACGCAGCCGACGCCGCGCTCGATCAGGGCGCGGCACCCCGCCACCAGCTCGGTCTCGCCGCTCAGCCCCAGCACCTGCTCGTCGTTGGGCAGCAGATAGTCGAGATGCGGGAGGGCGGGCGCGATCCAGTCGAGCAACTCGCTCGCCTGCTCACCGGGGGCGAGGATGTCGGCGGAGGTGACGACGCCGTTCGCCCGGGCGTGGGAGAGGATGCGCGCGGCCGCCTCGCCGCCCATGAACTCCGGCCCCCCGAGATGGAGGTGGGTGGCGGCGGCGACCTCCTCCAAGGGGACGTCGTCGGGGCCGTAGGCGGCGTTGGCGCCGATCACGTGGAGGGCCGGGCGCTCGCCGCTGGGACGGATCGGCAGCACGCTCGCCGATGTCTGGACGCCGTCGCGGCGCACGAGCAGCGAGGTGTCGACGCCGAAGCGCTCCAGCAGGCGGACGAGGACGTCGCCCAGCTCGTCGGTCCCGATCGCGCCGGCGCTGCGGACGCGGGCCCCGAGCTTGGCCAGCGTGATCGCGGTGCCCCCGGCCGAGCCTGCGGGCGTGATCCGGATCTGCTCGACGAGCTGGCCGCCCTGGCCCTCCGGGATCGACTCCACCGGACGGGCGAGCACGTCGACGACGTGCACGCCCATCGCGATCGCCCTCATCTCCTCGCCCATCGCCAAGCCTCGCGAGTCATCTTCATCTCATCCGCCCCCGCCGCGCTCCTCCGGGTCGGCGGGCCGGGTGTCCCCGTAGCGGCGCTCGACCGCGGCGGCGACCGCCGCCTGACGCTGCGCGTCGTCGAGGACGCGAGGCTCCCCGAGCGCGGCGGCGCGCCAGTAGACCGTGCAGGCCCACTCGAGTAGGAGCGCGTGCTCGACCGCCGTCTCCAGCTCGGCCGCGTAGTTCAGTGCGCCGTGGTTCGCCATCAGCGCGGCAGTCCGCCCCTCGAGCGCCTCCAGCACCGACTCGGCGAGCTCGGGAGTGCCGAAGGTCGCATAGGGGGCGATGCGGATGCTCCCCCCGAGCAGGAGCATCTGGTAGTGGACGCAGGGCAGCTCGTCGTCGAGGACGCAGGCGAGCGCCGTGGCCATCGGGGCGTGGGTGTGGACGACCGCGCCGGCCCCGTAGCGACGGTAGACACCGAGGTGGAGGTCGAGCTCCGAGGTCGGGGCCAGCTCCCCCGCGACCACCCGGCCCTCCTCATCGACGACCGTCACCTGCGCCGGCTCCAGGGCGGCGAGCGCCGCCCCGGTCGGCGTGATCGCCACCCGCTCCGCGGCGCGGGCGCTGACGTTGCCGGCGCTGCCCACCACGAGCCCCTCCGCCGCCAGCCGCCGGCAGGCGGCCGCTACCTGCTCACGTTCGACCTCCAGCATGCGGCGCCGATCCTATGCGGGTGAGGCGGAGCGCGAGCCGCTGGGCCATGACTCGGAATCCCGACGGCGATCACGAGCTCGACGACGAAGCCGGCGGGAACTTGGGCGCGCCGCAGGAGCTCTCGTCGGCGATCACCGACGGGATCGCACCGCCGCGCCGGCGGCGGAACCGGACGATCGCGCCGGGGTGCCGGGCCCGTGCCGGCCCCGGCGCGGTTGCCGGGGGCCGCGCGGATCGCGACGCCATCGGCGCGGCTCGTGGTCGTCTGCCTCCGGCGGCGGCTCCTCGACCTGAGGCGTTCGACGGATCACGCACCACCCCAGGTAGAGCAAATACGCGAAGGGGATCAACGAGGGGAAGAAGATCGTCCACAGCCCTTCCACGGCTGCGATCCAGTCTAGACCTCGCTGACCGCGAGGATGATCTTCCCGCGGGTGTGTCCGGACTCCAGCTGGTCCGAGCTCGGGCTCGCCACGTGGAGCTCCGCGCGCACGCCCCGCTCACGCGCCTCCTTCTCGGGCGGAGCCGCAGCGATGGTGACGAGGCCGAGCACGAACTCGCGGTTACGCGACCCGGTGCCGATCGCCCGCGCTCCCGCATCAAGACGGCGTGCATCGCTTCTCCTCTCGGCGTCTGCGGCGTGACCACAACGTAGCCAACGGACCCGCCGGCCCTAGGGCTACGGCGCGTAGACGTCCGTGTGGCACGGGTCGCCGCCGCAGACGTCGACGATCGCCCCATTCCGGTCGCTGAGGAACCGCGACTTCTGCTCCCGGGCCGCGACCGTGGAGCGCGGATACTCGTGCGGGTCCTCGCCCGTGGTCGGCGGCAGGTTGCGAAACGGCGGCGGAGTGACCAGGCCCGGCCCCGAATCCCAGATCACGATCCCGGAGCCGCGGAAGGGAAAGCGCGGGATCGGCTTGATCCCCCACAGCAGGTGGCGATCGCGCGAGCGGGACGGGTCGAGCGCCGGCTCATAGGCCCGCGCGCCGATCGTCCGCGCCTCGACCGCCGCGGCGTACATCGTCACCTGGTGGTCGCCGTAGGCGACGTGCATCAAGACGTGGTGCTGCGGCGTGTCGGGAAGCGGGTGGCGAGTCATGTGCCGCGCGTAGGCCTCGGCCTCCGAGCGCGTCCAGAGCTGCTCCA
>WNGA01002312.1_pt1 | contig 29107 bp, 29 predicted proteins | sample 5400061 | NCBI WGS metagenome assembly WNGA01 (sample SAMN13153366, study PRJNA577476) | soil metagenome | isolation source: 100 cm soil or saprolite under grassland replicate 2 | place: USA:California | collected 2016-06-15
AGCACCGTCTTGCCCACACCGGCGCCGCCGAACAGGCCGATCTTGCCGCCCTTCACGTACGGGGCGAGCAGGTCGAGCACCTTGATGCCGGTCTCCAGCATCTCGGTCTTCGGCTCCAGGTCCGCGAACGCCGGGGGCTTGCGGTGGATGCCCCAGCGCTCGGTGATCTCGAGCTTCTCGCCCTTCTCGAGGTTGAGGCAGTCGCCGATGGCGTTCCACACGTGACCCTTGGTGACGTTTCCGACCGGGACACTGATCGACTCGCCAGTGTCTCGTACCTCGGTGCCTCGTACCAGACCGTCGGTGGGCTGCATCGAGATGGCGCGCACCATGTTGTCACCCAGGTGCTGGGCCACCTCGAGGGTCAGTGTCTTGGCACCCTCGGACAGCTCCACGTCCACGTGCAGGGCGTTGAACAACTCCGGCATCGAGTCCCGGGGAAACTCCGCGTCGACGACCGGGCCGATCACCCGGACAACGCGGCCGACGCCGGTCGCGGTCTTGTCAGCAACAGCGGTCATCACACTTCACTTCCTGCCGCGGCCAGCGCGTTGGCGCCGCCGACGATCTCGCTGATCTCCTGGGTGATTTCGGCCTGCCGCGCCGAGTTCATCTGGCGCGTCAGGGTCTTCGCTACGTCCTCGGCGTTGTCGGTCGCCGCCTTCATCGCCCGCCGCCGGGCCGCCGACTCGCTCGCTGCCGCGTCCAGCAGGGCCGCGTACACCCGGGTGTTGAGGTACTTGGGCAGCAGGGCGGCGAGCAGCTCCTCGGCCTCCGGCTCGAACTCGTACGCCGGGAGCAGGCCCTCCTCCTCGTACTCCGCCTCCTCGATCTCCATCGGCGCCAGGAACCGCGCGTGCGGAGACTGGGTCATCAGCGACTTGAACGTGGTGTAGACGACGTGCAGCTCGTCGACGCCGAAGACGCCATCGTCGCCGCCATGCTCGTCCGCGTCGTCGGCACCCTTCTCGAACGCTTCGATCAGGCTGGAGGCCACTTCGCGGGCATCGTCGAAGGTCGGCTTCTCCGAGAACCCGATCCAGCTCTGCTCCACCGGACGGTCCCGGAACCGGTAGTACGACAGCGCCTTGCGGCCGACCACGTACAGCACCGGCTGCTTGCCGTCCTCGCGCAGCCGCGAGATCAGCTCCTCGGCGGTACGGATCACGTTCGCGTTGTACGCACCGCACAGCCCACGGTCACTGCTGATCACCAGCACCCCGGCCCGCCGTACGTTCTCGCGGGGCCTGAGCAGCGGGTGGTCGATGTTGGCACGCGACGCCAACGCGCTCAGCACGTTGGTGATCGCTTCGGCGTACGGCCGGGACGCCTGCACCCGCTCCTGGGCCTTGCCCAGGCGGCTGGTGGCGACCAGCTCCATCGCCTTCGTGATCTTCTTCATCGAGCGGACCGTCTTGATCCGCCGACGCAGGAGTCGAATCTGTGCACCCATGGGCTACTTCTTCACCGGTGGTGGTACGTAGCGCTTGACCTTCTCTTTGCCCTCGACGCCCTCGGCCATCGCGTCGGCCTCCTGCTCGTGGAGCTGTATGCCGTGGTTCTGCTCGGCGAACATCTGCTTGAAGTGCTCGACCGCCTCAGTGAGCTGCTTCTCGGCGTCCTCGTCGAGGTTGCCGCTCTCCGCGATCCCGTCCAGCAGCTCCTTCCGCTGGTGCCGCAGGTACCCGAGGAACTCGGTCTCGAACCGGCCGACGTCGCCGACCGGCACGTCGTCCAGCTTGCCCTGGGTGCCGGCCCACACCGAAACCACCTGCTCGGCCACCGGGTACGGCGAGTACTGCGACTGCTTGAGCAGCTCGACCATCCTGGACCCGCGGTCCAGCTGGTCCCGGGACGCCTTGTCCAGGTCGGAGGCGAACGCCGCGAACGCCTCCAGTTCACGGAACTGCGCGAGGTCCAGCCGCAGCCGGCCGGAGACCTTCCGCATGCCCTTGACCTGCGCGGAGCCACCGACCCGGGAGACCGAGGTGCCGACGTTGATCGCCGGGCGTACCCCGGAGTTGAACAGGTCGGTCTCCAGGAAGATCTGGCCGTCGGTGATCGAGATGACGTTGGTCGGGATGTACGCCGAGATGTCACCCGCCTTGGTCTCGATGATCGGCAGACCGGTCATCGAGCCGCCGCCCAGCTCGTCGGAGAGCTTCGCGCACCGCTCCAGCAGCCGGGAGTGCAGGTAGAACACGTCGCCCGGGTACGCCTCGCGGCCCGGCGGCCGGCGCAGCAGCAGCGAGATCGCGCGGTACGCCTCGGCCTGCTTCGACAGGTCGTCGAACACGATCATTACGTGCTTGCCGGCGTACATCCAGTGCTGGCCGATCGTCGACCCGGTGTACGGGGCGAGGTACTTGTACCCGGCCGGGTCGGACGCCGGGGAGGCCACGATGGTGGTGAACTCCATCGCGCCGTGCTCCTCGAGCGTGCCCTTGATCGACGCGATCGTGGAGCCCTTCTGCCCGATCGCGACGTAGATGCAGCGGACCTGCTTCTTCGGGTCGCCGGAGGCCCAGTTGTCCCGCTGGTTGATGATCGTGTCGATCGCGACCGTGGTCTTGCCGGTCTTGCGGTCGCCGATGATCAGCTCCCGCTGGCCCCGGCCGATCGGGATCATCGAGTCGATCGCCTTGATACCGGTCTGCAGCGGCTCGCTCACCGGCTGCCGCGCCATCACGTTCGGCGCCTGCAGCTCGAGCTCGCGGAACGACTCCTCTTCGATGTCGCCCAGCCCGTCGATCGGCCGGCCGAGCGGGTCCACCACCCGGCCCAGGAAGTTGTCGCCCACCGGCACCGACAGCACCCGGCCGGTGCGCTTGACGGCCTGGCCCTCCTCGATCCCGGCGAAGTCGCCCAGGATCACCACACCGATTTCGCGTACGTCCAGGTTCAGCGCGACGCCGAGGGTGCCGTCGGAGAACTCCAGCAGCTCGTTCGCCATGGTCGAGGGCAGGCCCTCGACGTGGGCGATACCGTCGCCGGCGTCGGTGACGACACCGACCTCCTCGCGGGAAGTCTCCGGTGTGTAGGAGGAGACGTAACGCTCTAGCGCGCCCCGGATCTCCTCCGAGGAGATGGTCAGCTCGGCCATCGTCGCAGTCCTCGTCCCTTGCTCGTATGTCAATTCGGCTATGTGTCTTGCTGGCGGCTATGTATATGTGTCTTACCTGGAGGTACGGCCAACCAACGCGGTACGCGTCTGGCTGATCCGCCTCAGGATCGTGCCGTCGTACAGGTCGTGGCCGATCTGGACGCTGACGCCGCCCAACACCCTCGGGTCCACCGAGATCTTCAGCGAGACCTGCTCGCCGTAGATCCGGCCCAGGTTCGCGCTGAGCCGCTCCTCCTCGGCGTCGGACAGCGGCGAGGCCACCTTCACGTACGCTACCCGGCGCTCCCGCCGCTCGGCGGCGAGCTCGACCAGGCGTTGCAGTGAAGCGCTGAAGTTGCGACCGCCGAACCCGGCCACCGCCAACTCCCCGAGTCGTACGGTCACCGCGTCGGCCTTGCCCTCCAGCAGGCCGCGTACCAGCTCGCTACGCCGTGCCGGTGTGGCGGATACGTCGCCGAGCGCGCCGGCCAACCGCGGGTCGCCGTCGACCACCTGGCCGAACCGGAACAGCTCGTCCTCGACCTCACCGAGCGTGCCGGCCCCCTCGGCGCTGGCCAGCAGCGCCTCGACACCCAGCCGCTCGACGCCGTTGAGCAGGTCCACCGAGGAGGACCAGCGGCCCGACGCCAGGGTGGCGGCGAGGTCCTTGACGGTCTCCGACACCCGCTCGCCCAGCACCGAACGGATCAGTCCCGCCCGGTCGTCGCCGGAGCGCGCCGGGTCCGCCAGGGCCCGCCGCAGCCGCGGTTCGCCCTTCAGCAGACCGGCGAGTCCCAGCAACTCGTCCGCGGCGGTGGCGATCGCGGCCGGCTCGGCACCGCGGACCTGCTCGTCGAGCCGGTCGCGGGCCACGGCGTACGACTCCCGGCTGGCTGCCCGCATCAGTGCGCCCCCGCCGCCGGCTGGGTCTCCAGCTCGGAGAGGAACCGGTCCACGGTGCCGCGCCGCCGGGCCTCGTCGGCGAGCGACTCGCCCACGATCCGGCCCGCCAGCTCGACCGCCAGCGCGCCCATCTCACCGCGGAGCTGGCGTACCAGGGATTCGCGCTCCTGGGTCAGCTGGTCCTTGCCCGCGGCGATGATCCGGTCGCGCTCCTCGGCGGCCCGGGCCAGGATCTCGTCCCGGCTGGCCACCGCCTCGGCGCGGGCCTCGTCACGGATCTGGGAGGCTTCGGTACGCGCCTCGGCGAGCTGCTGCTTGTACTGCTCCAGCAACTGCTTCGCCTCGCGTTGGGTCTCCTCGGCCCGCTTGATGCCACCCTCGATCGCGTCGACCCGGGCCTGGAACGTCTCCTCCATCCTCGGGAAGACGTACTTCATCAGGACCCAGCACAGCAACGCGAACGCGATCACCCCGAGGACGAGCTCCTGCCAGATCGGCACGAGGGGGTTGTGCGCCTCCTCAGCCATGTAAAGCATGGCGACCTCCAGATCGATGGGGTGTGGCTTACTTCTGGAAGACGAACGCGAACGCGATGCCGAACAGGGCGAGCGCTTCGATCAGCGCGAAGCCCAGCCACATGAACGGCTGAGTCATTCGCGAGGACTCGGGCTGGCGAGCGGTCGCCTGGATGTACGCGGAGAACACCAGGCCGATGCCGACGCCGGGGCCGATGGCGGCCGCGCCGATGGCGAGCGCGTTGATGTTGCCGCCGATGGCAAGGATGTCCATTACTGAGCTCCTTGTTGGTTATCGCGCGTGACCTTCACGCACGGCTGGTCGTTGGTACGGACGGTCAGTGTTCTTCGGCAAGGGCGCCTTGGATGTAGCTCGAGGTCAGCACGGTGAAGATGAACGCCTGCAGCAGCGCCACCAGCGTCTCCAGGAAGGTCAGCGCGAGTGTCAGCAGCCACGAGAACAGCGAGACCGGCGCGAACAGCGCGCCGGCGTTGAGCAGCACGAAGCCGCCGAGCGTGAAGACCAGCAGGATGATGTGGCCGGCGAACATGTTGGCGAACAACCGCACCGCGAGTGTGAACGGTCGCACCACGAAGGTGGACAGGAACTCGATCGGGATCAGCAGCGGCAGGATGAACAGCGGCGCCGGCAGGATCAGGGTCTTCTTCATGTATTTCAGGAAGCCGAACCGGCGGATCCCGACGTACACGAACATCACCCAACTGATCACCGCGAGCATCGCCGGGAAGGCGATGTGCGAGGTCGGCGCGATCTGAACGAACGGAATGATGCCGAACAGGTTGTTCACCAGGATGAAGCAGAACAACGTGGCCAGGTACGGCGCAAACCTCAGCCCCTCCGGGCCGATCATGTCCTTGGCCATGTTCTCCCGGGCGAACCCGTAGATCGACTCGGCCATCCACTGCAGCCGGCCCGGCACCAGCTTCGGGTCCCGGTACGAGAGCGCGAAGAAGATGATGATCAGCGCGACGGCGACCCACACCAGCAGTGCGAACTTGGTGACGTCGAAGCCGCCCACCGAGAACAGCGGGGCCGGGAAGAAGTCCTCCACCTTCGGCGGGAACGGGATATCAGATGCCCGCACGGTCGCCTCTCCGGTCATCGCTTCCCTTCCATCGCGCCGAGTCGCTTCACTGCCTGCCGGCCTACTGCAGGTTGAGCCGCTTGAGGATCAGGTAGATCCCCAAGCCGGCTCCGACCACGCTGCCCACCGCGATGGCGATGCCACCGGTGTGCAGCCAGCGGTCGACCAGCCAGCCGACGAAGCCCCACACCAGCATTCCGGAGATGAGATAACTGAGTACGGTCCAGCCCTGGCCGGCGCCGTACCCGGTGTTGTCCGGTTGCGGAGTCTTATCGTCGGTCATGACGCCGGAACGATATCAAGCGGTGACTGGCACCTACGAGCCGGCCCCCGCGCAGATCAGATGCGCGGGCGCCTCGTCAGGCTCGCTATCAGCGGACACCATACTCCTCACTCGGCGCGATCGTGGGGCTGCTCTCCGAGGTACCAGTCGGGAGGTGGCACCGGCTGCCGCGAAGCCCACCGGGCGACCCACCACACGTGCGCCCCGGTCAGCACGGCCACCGCGGCGATCACCCCCGCCACCATCGGCATCAGCCCCGGCCAGCCGGTGCGGGAGACCACGTACAGCAAGGTGCCGACGAGGGTCAGCTTGAGCACGTACGAGGCCATGCCGAGGGGCATGACGAGGCGGGGGTTCACCGACTCGCCGCGGGCGATCAGCAGTGTGGAGAGCAGGTAGGCCAGCGCCACGACGCCCACCCCGCCGGCCGCGCCGAGTGCGCCGGGCACCCCGCGTACCAGGCCGCCGACGACCGCCGCGATGCCGAGCAGGCCGGACGAGATCAGCAGCAGCGTCGGCAGGTGGCTCGGCAGCCAACCGGTCGCGCCCCGTTCGCCAGTCGCGGTCGCCGGCATCAGATCAACCCTTCAGCAGTACGCCGACCAGCGGCCGTACGGTGGCGTCGATCTGGTCGGCGATCTGCGAGAAGTAGCCGTCGTCCATGCCGTACGGGTCGTCCAGGTCGTCGTCGATCTGTGGTTCCGCGCCCTTGCGCAGCCGGTCGGCCAGGTCGACGAGGGCGACTCCCCGGGCGTACACGACATCGGGGTCGGGAGCGAAAGCCGGCAGCTGCGCGAGGTCGACCGCTGGCAGCAACCGGCCGAGCTCCCCCAGTACGAAGGTCCGCGACGCCGCGTCCGCCCGCAGCGACAACACGTACGACGACTGCGCCGCCGTCGCGGTGAGGATCAGGTCGGACGCCTCGATGTGCTCGGCGGCGATCCGGCGGGCGGCGAACCCGGACGGGTCGATCCCCCGCGCCCGCAGCTGGCGCGCCGCGGGGGCGTTCATCGCCGACCCGATGTGCCAGCTGCCGGTGCCGGTGCTGTGGCTGAGCAGCAGGTCGTCGACCCGGTCATCGCCCACCAGCTCGGCCGCCCGGGCTCGCAGCAACCGCTCCGACATCGGCGAGCGGCAGATGTTGCCCATGCACACGTGCAGGACCGTGAACGGTGCCGTCATCCGTCGCCGCCGTCGGAGTCGGCGCCCTCGACGGAAGGCACCACGTCGCGCAGCTTCTCCAGCGGCACCGCACCCTCGCGCAGCACCCGCGGCACGTCCTCGGTGAGGTCCACGATGGTGCTCGGCACCGGGTCCGCGCACTCCCCCGCTTCCAGGTAGACCGACACCGAGTAGCCGAGCTGCTCCCGGGCCGCCTCGGCGGTGGTGGCCGGCGGTTCGCCGCTGCGGTTGGCGCTGGACACCGCCATCGGGCCGGCCTCCCGCAGCACTTCCAGCGCGACCGGGTGCAGCGGCATGCGTACGGCGACGGTGCCGCCGGTCTCGCCGAGGTCCCAGGCCAGGCTGGGGGCGTGCTCCACCACGATGGTCAGCGCACCGGGCCAGAACGCCGCGATCAGGTCCCGGGCGGCGGGCGGCATCGTCAGCACCAGCCCGTCCAGGGTCTTGGCCGAGCCGACCAGCACCGGGGGCGGCTTGTCCCGGCCCCGGCCCTTGGCCCGCTGCAACGCCTCCACCGAGTACGTGTTGAACGCGTCGGTGCCGATGCCGTACACGGTGTCGGTGGGCAGCACCACGAGGTCGCCGCGCTTGGCGGCCTCGATCGCGGCGCTGATCCCCTGCTCCCGCTCGGCCAAGGTACGACAGTCGTAAAGCCTCACGATCAGCAAGTCTGTCACGCGGCCGCGGGCGTCAGGACCGCCGGGCCGTGGCGTACCGGGGGCGGCCGGTGAGGTCGGGATGGTCGGCCAACGATTCCCAACCGGCTGACGCGAGCAACTCCGGCACCGCGGAGCCGTGGCTGTCGTCGTGCTCGACCCCGAACCAGCCGCCCGGCCGCAACAGCGCCGCCGCCCGGGCGATCAGCGGCCGGATCACCTCCAGACCGTCCGGCCCGGCGAACACGGCCGACGCCGGGTCGTGCTCGTCGACCTCCGGCGGCACCTCGACCCCGGACGGCACGTACGGCGGGTTGGCCAGTACCAGGTCGACCCGGCCGTCCAGGCCCGCCAGCACCTCCGGCGCGACCGCGTCGCCGGCCACCACGGTGACCGGCCGGTCCCCCGCGTCCCGCTGCCGGGTCGCGTTGCGGTGCAGCCAGCGCAGCGCAGCCGGGTCGGACTCCACCGCGTAGACCGTCGCGTCGGCACGCCGGTGCGCCACGGCGAGGCCGATGGCGCCGGACCCGGCGCACAGGTCGACCACCAGCCCGCCGGCCGGCCGCAACACGGACAGTCCCCACTCGACCAGCAACTCGGTCTCCGGCCGGGGTACGAAGACCCCGGGCCCGACCGCCAGGTCCAGGTGATGGAAGCCGGCGACGCCGACCAGGTGCTGCAGCGGCACCCGGGCGGCGCGACGGCGTACCAGGGAAAAGAACTGTTCTCTCTGTACGCCGTCGAAGCGACCCGCCGTGAGCAGCGCGGAACGCGCCACCCCCAGTACGTGGGCCGCCAGCAGCTCGGCATCCACCCGCGGCGACGACACCCCGGCGTGGGCGAGTTGCCGCGTAGCGGTAAGAATCGCTTCACGAATGCTGAGATTGGTCGCCTGGTGGACCCCACCGAGAGATTCCGACACACCATAATCATGCGTACCGACAAGTGAGGGAGGACAACCGCGTGGCAGGGTCAGGCGCCGCGAACGACGCGACCGCCTCACGAGTCGACGAGGTACGGCGACTGTTGCTCGCCGGCCAGGCGCAGCAGGCGGTGCAGCTGGCCGACCAGATCGCGGCGCAGTCCACCGATCCCGAAGAGCTCACCGACGCGCTGCTGCGCAAGCTGGCCGCGCTGCTGAACCTGAACCGCAGCCGGGAGTACGCCGCCGCAGTGGACCGGGCGTTCGAGGCGATCCGCAGCTACCCGGAGCCCGGCAGGGTCGGCGCGTTCCACGCGCTCGCCGCCGTGGTCGCCCACCTCGACGGGTCGATCGAACGCTGCGTCACCCACATGGTGCGCAGCACCCGGGCGCTCGCCGGCGCCGACGTCGCCAGCCAGGAGACGATGACGGCCTGGCACAACCTGGCGATCTCGTACTCGTACATCGGGTTCCACGGGCAGGCGCTCGCGGCGATGGACAACTCCCGCCGGGCGGCGGCCGCGGCGCGGATCCCCCCGGAGCGGGAGCTGCTGCCGGAGATCAAGGTACGGCTCGCGGTGTCCCTCGACCACCGCGGCGACACCGACGGCTGCGTACGGGTGCTCCGCGACGTGATGACCGAGCTGACCCGCAAGTTCCCCGACCAGACCGGCTACCAGGTGCTGCCGCAGTGCGACCGCAACTACTTCGGATACGCTGCCGCCCGGCTCGCCGTGCTCGGCCACGACTCGTGGGCCGACATCCCGGCGCTGCTGGCGTACGACGGCTCTGAGACGGTGTCGGTGGCGTTGCAGGAGCTCGCCGCGGTGTGCCTGCGGATCCGGGACGGTGATCCCGGCGGCGCGCTGCATCTGCTGGACACCCTGAGCTGCCCAGAGGAACAGACCTTCGGCGCGGCGGAGATCCCGCGGTTGCGGGCGCTGGCGTACCTGGCGCTGGGGGACGGGCGGGCGGCACACGACGCGGACCGGCTGGCGTTCCAGCTCACCGCCGAGGCGGCGGAACGGCTGCGCGAGCTGTTCGTCGAGGGGGTCGCGGCCCGGATCGACCACGAGGACCTGCGCCGTACCGTCGCCCGGTACGCCGACGAGGCGCTCACCGACCCGCTCACCGGCCTGCCGAACCGGCGGCACCTGCAGCAGTACACCGAGGCGATGGCCCGGCGCGGCGAGATGGGCGCGGTCGGCGTACTGGACCTGGACGAGTTCAAGGCGGTCAACACGGTGCACGGCCACCTCTCCGGTGACCTGGTGCTGCAGCGGGTCGCCGGGATCCTCGCCCGGGTGATGCGCCGGGAGGACTTCGTCGCCCGGTTCGGCGGGGACGAGTTCGTGCTGGTGCTGCCGCAGACGTCGCTGCAGGAGGCGTACGAGGTGGGCAACCGGGTCGTCGCGGCGATCGCCGCCGAGGACTGGAACCTGCTGGTGCCGAACACGCCGGTGAGCATCACCGTTGGCTGGGCGGCGCTGGACGGGCGTACCGAGCTGGCCAGCTCCTTCGAGCTCGCCGACCGCGCCATGCTCCGCGCCAAGCACGCCGCCCGCGCTTCCTGACCTACTTGCGGCTGAGCTGGGTTTCTCCCGCCAGGCGGGCTTCCCGTTCGGCTTCCAGCAACGCCTGCAGCACCGCGTCCATGTCGCCGTTCAGAACCAGATCCAGGTTGTACGCCGTGTAGCCGATCCGGTGGTCGCTGATCCGGTTCTGCGGATAGTTGTACGTCCGGATCCGCTCCGACCGGTCGACCGTACGGACCTGGGACCGGCGGGCGTCGGAGGCGGCGGCGTCGGCCTCTTCCTGGGCGGCGGCCAGCAGCCGGGCACGCAGGATCCGCATCGCCTGTTCCTTGTTCTGCAGCTGCGACTTCTCGTTCTGGCAGGACACCACGATGCCGGTGGGCAGGTGGGTGATGCGTACCGCCGAGTCGGTGGTGTTGACCGACTGGCCGCCGGGACCGGACGAACGGTAGACGTCGATCCGCAGGTCGTTGGCGTGGATCTCGACGTCGACGTCTTCGGCCTCGGGCAGCACCAGCACCCCGGCTGCCGACGTGTGGATCCGCCCCTGCGACTCGGTCGCCGGCACCCGCTGCACCCGGTGTACGCCGCCCTCGAACTTCAGCCGCGACCAGACCCCGTTACCGCCCTCCGGTACGCCCTTCGTCTTGATCGCGACGGAGACGTCCTTGAAGCCGCCCAGGTCGGTCTCCTCCGCGTCGATCACCTCGGCCTGCCAGCCGTTGCGCTCGGCGTACCGCAGGTACATCCGGAGCAGGTCACCGGCGAACAGGGCGGACTCGTCGCCGCCCTCGCCGGCCTTGATCTCCAGGATCACGTCCTTGGCGTCATTGGGGTCACGCGGCAGCAGCAGCTCGCCGAGCCGTTCCTCCAGCGCCGGCAGGGCGGCCTCGAGTTGCCGGGCCTCCTCCGCGAACGACTCGTCCTCGCTCGCCAGCTCTTTCGCGGCGGCCAGGTTCTCCCGGGTCTGCTCCAACTCGCGCGCCGTGGCGACGATCGGGCCGAGCTCGGCGTACCGGCGGCCGATCCGGCGCGCGACCGCCTGGTCGGCGTGTACGGCCGGGTCCGCCAGCTTCTGCTCCAGCTCGGCGTGCTCGGCGAGCAGGGCGGTCAGCCGCTGCGAACCTTCGGTCTGGGTCGACATCACGCCCCCTTTCGATGCTGGGCCGGCCCGATCTGGCTGCGGACAGGCTGGCCGGACAGGGCTTCTGACACCACGACGCCCGCCCACTCCGTACCGGAAGCGGGCGGGCGTGACGGAAGCTACTTGTCCTTCTTGGCCTTCTGGTTGGCCTTGACGTTGGCGTACTTGCGCTGGAATCGCGCGACCCGGCCGCCGGTGTCGAGGATTCGCTGCTTGCCGGTGTAGAACGGGTGGCAGGCGTTGCAGGTCTCGACGTGGATCACGCCGTCGGCGGCGGTGCTGCGGGTGGTGAACGTGTTACCACAGGAGCAGGTGACCTCCGTGGTCACGTACTTCGGGTGGATGTCGGGCTTCACTGGTGTGTCCTCTCTCTCGGTCGCCGGGTCGCCACAGGCCGTGCTGGCCAGGACGTGAACCGGTACCGCACTTCGCAGGAGTCGCCCCCATAACGGGGGGACAGCCGTATAAGTGTGCCACGCCCCCGATTTATTCCGCGCGGGACCGACCTCGACCGGTATACCGGCCGCTGAACTGCGCCGCCGGCGTACCCGGAAAAGACAGCTGGTGCCGAACGCACCGGGCGATTCGGCACCAGCCGGAGTTGCACGTCGCGGGCTAGTCGCCCGGCGTGGTCTTCGCGATCTGCATCAGGAACTCGGTGTTGGTCTTGTTCTGCTTGAGCCGGTCCAGCAGCAGGTCGAGCGCCTGCTGCGGCTCCAGCCCGGCGAGCACCCGGCGCAGCTTGTGCACGATCACCAGCTCCTCGGGCGGGAGCAGGATCTCCTCCTTGCGGGTGCTGGAGGCGTTGACGTCCACCGCCGGCCACACCCGCCGGTCCGCGATCTTGCGGTCCAGCTTCAGCTCGGAGTTGCCGGTGCCCTTGAACTCCTCGAAGATCACCGTGTCCATCGTGGAGCCGGTCTCCACCAGCGCGGTCGCGAGGATGGTCAGCGAGCCACCGTTCTCGATGTTGCGGGCCGCACCCAGGAACCGCTTCGGCGGGTAGAGCGCGGTCGAGTCGATACCACCCGACAGGATCCGGCCGCTCGCCGGCGCCGCCAGGTTGTACGACCGGCCCAGCCGGGTCACCGAGTCGAGCAGCACGACCACGTCGTGGCCCATCTCGACCAGCCGCTTCGCCCGCTCGATCGCGAGCTCGGCGACCGTGGTGTGGTCGGACGGCGGACGGTCGAACGTCGCCGCGATCACCTCACCCTTCACCGACCGCTGCATGTCGGTGACCTCTTCCGGCCTTTCATCCACGAGTACGACCATCAGGTGGCACTCGGGGTTGTTGGTCGTGATCGCGTTGGCCAGGGCCTGCAGCACCATCGTCTTACCGGCCTTCGGCGGCGAGACGATCAGCGCCCGCTGCCCCTTGCCGATCGGGGTCACCAGGTCGATCACCCGGGTGGTCAGGTTGTGCGGCTCGGTCTCCAGCCGCAGCCGATCCTGTGGGTAGAGCGGAGTCAGCTTGTAGAACTCGGGGCGGCGCTTCGCCTCCTCCGGGTCCATCCCGTTGATCGTGTCCAGGCGTACCAGCGGGTTGTACTTGTCCCGCCGGTTGCCGCTGCCGCTGCTGCTGCCGCTGTCGGTGTCGCGGGCGGCGCGTACGGCACCGGTGATCGCGTCGCCGCGGCGCAGGCCGTGCTTGCGGATCTGGCCCATCGAGACGTAGACGTCGTTGGGCCCGGCGAGGTAACCCGAGGTCCGTACGAACGCGTAGTTGTCGAGGACGTCCAGGATCCCGGCCACCGGGATGAGCACGTCGTCCTCGGTGACCACGGGCTCGCCGCCTTCGCCACCGCGGTCGCCGCGCTTGCGGTTGCGGTCGCGGTAACGGCCGCGCCGGCGGCGTCCGCCGCCCTCGCCGTCGTCGTCGCCGCGGTCGTCCCGGTCGTTGCGTCCCCGGCCGCCGTCGCGCTGGTTGTCGCCACGGTCCCGGTTGTCGCCGCGATCGCGGTTGTCGCCGCGGTCGCGGTTGTCGCCGCGGTCGTTGCGGTCGCGCTGGTCGCCGTCGCGGTCGGAGCGGTCGCGCTGCTCGGAGCGGTCGCGCTGGCCGCGGCGGCTGCGGCCGCCGTCGGCGTCGGTCTGCTCCCGGCCGGTCTCGCTGTCGGCCCTGGCGTCGGAGTCGCTTCTCGTCTCGGCGGTCGCGGCGGCACGGCTGCGGGTCCGCTCGCGCCGCTCGCTCGGGCGGTCCGCGTCGTCGCCGGAGCGCTGCTCGGCGTCAGCCCGGGAGCGGCCCTCGGCCGAAGCCGCTTCGGCGGTCGGTGCAGAGCTTCCCTGACCGGGCTCCTGGGCCGCGGTCGGAGGCGCGTCTGAGGTACCGGCGTTGGACTGGGGCGGGCCGGCGGGCCGGGTGGCGCGGCGCGGCGCGGCGCCGTCGGCCGGGGCGGTGCCCGGCAACGTCTGCTGCGCCAAGTCGTTCGCGCCCGAGCCGGTCGCCGCGGCATCCGCGGACGCTGGTGGGGCGTCCGATACCGGTGCGGCCGCTGCCGGTTGTGAGTCGGCTGTGGTGCCTGTGTTTGCTATGTCCTGTTCTGCCACGTCCATACCCTTCTGGGGCCGGGCAACCTGTCCAACCTGTCCAGATCCGTCGGACTGCTCGGGATTCGACTGGTCGGCCTGCTTTACCTGAATGGCCGCGACCAGTTCGCCCTTGCGCATCCGGCCGGTGCCGGTGATGCCGAGCGAGGCGGCAAGGCTCTGCAGCTCAGCCAGCAGCATGCCGGTCAGCCCGGAGCCAGAGCGCCGACGTCGAGCAGGCGCATCGCCCGCGTCGCTCTGCGGAGCCGCAGAGCCGGAGCCATCCGACGTCAGGTCGGTCGTGTCGCTCAATGGATTCCTTCCCTAGGTGGGGCCGGAGCTGCCGCCGGATGGGGCGACGACCGGCCCTGGGGTTGAGCCCCGCATGAGTTCGCGGGTCTTGTCAGAGCCGTACGGCGGGCGACTGGATGGGTACGTCCGACCGTCGACGTGCGATCTTTAGGGGTAGGTGCATAGCGCCCGTGAAGGTACTTGGTGCCCGTAAAGGCAGGGAAAGCCACAGACGACTGGGGACTTTGCCCCGTTGAGATCGCGCGCACTCGGCGGCTGCTCTGCTATGAAGCCTAGCCAACGGTGCTACCTGCAGCAACAGTAGCCCCCTCCCGGCGTGTTCCCGCCACCGCGAACCAATTTCCGCCCGGTTCCCGCACGAGCGCCGTTCCGCGGAGGGCGAGCGCGGGAAATGTCGTACCCCTGGGTCAGGCTGCGGTGGTGACAGTCGAGACGCCCGCCTCCCCGACCACCCGCGGCCTGCGGCTGGGCACGGCCGGGCTCATCGGCCTGATCGCGGCGCTGTGGGGCACGCCGTACCTGCTGATCGCGGTCGCGGTGCGGGAGGTGGCGCCGATCGTGGTGGTGGCCGCCCGGTGCGCCACGGCAGCCGTCGTACTGCTCGCGATCGCCGGCGGCATGGGTGTGCTGCGGGTCGAGCGACGGCACTGGCCGTGGGTCGCGCTGCTGGCGTTGCTGGAGTTCGTGGTGCCGTTCACCCTGATCTCGATCGGGGAGCAGTCGCTGCCGTCGTCGCTGACCGGGATCCTGGTGGCCTCAGCGCCGCTGCTCGTTGCCGCATTGGCGCCGCTGTTCGACCACACCGAAGCGCCGCGCGGCACCCGCGGGTTGGGGCTGGTCGCCGGGTTCGCCGGTGTCGTGACGGTGATGGGGCTCGACGTCGCCGATGCGTCGCCGGTGGGTGGCGTGCTGGTCATCGTCGCGACGTCGTCGTACGTGTTGGCGGCGTTCGTCCTGAAGTTGAAGCTGGCCGACGCGCATCCGTTGACCGTGATCGGTGTCGCCACCGGGCTGGCCGCCGTGCTCACGGCGGTGCCGGCGCTGTCCGCGTTGCCGGCGCAGCCGCCGTCCGCCGCCGCTGTCGGCTCGCTGCTGGCGCTCGGCCTGGGGTGTACGGCGGCGGGGTTCACGCTGTTCGTGGTGCTCAACTCGCGGTTCGGGCCCGGGCGGGCGTCGGTGGTGGCGTACCTGGCCCCAGGGTTCTCCACGGTGCTCGGGGTGACGGTGCTCGACGAGCCGCTGGGGGCGGCCACCGTGATCGGGCTCGGCCTGATCCTGGTCGGCTCCTGGCTCGCCGCCCGCGCCGGCAGCCCCGCACCGGTCCCCGCTGCGCGCTCAGTCGGTGGCGAGTTGAGCGCCGCGTGCGGAGACGTCCAATGACAGTGCCGCGAAGCCGTCGCCGGCGAACCCAGCGAGGTCCTCCCCCGGCTTCGCCAGCGCCAGCACCGCCGGCCCGGCCCCGCTCACCACCGCGGGTACGCCGGCCGCGCGCAGATGCCGGATCAGCGCCGCGGAGTGTTCCATGGCGGGCGCCCGGTAGTCCTGGTGCAGGCGGTCCTCGGTGGCGGTCAGCAGCAGCGACGGATCCGAGGTGAGCGCGTGCACCAGCAGCGCGGCGCGGGCGACGTTCGCGGCCGCGTCGACATGCGGCACCCGCTCCGGCAGCAACCCGCGCGCCTGCGCCGTCAAGCCCCGCTGGTCCGGCACGAAGACCACCGGCCGCACCTCCGGCGAGGGTTCCAGCCGTACGGCGTGGGCGCCGTCCGAGGAGGTCCAGGCGATGGTGAAGCCACCCAACAGGCACGGCGCCACGTTGTCCGGGTGGCCTTCCAGGCCGGACGCGAGGCGGAGCACCGCCGGGTCGTCCAGCAGGCCGTCGCCATCGACGGACAGGGCGCGGGCGGCGAGGATGCCCCCGACGATCGCGCCGGACGACGATCCGAGCCCGCGGGCGTGCGGGATCCGGTTGACGCATCGAAGGGCGATGCCCGCCGGCCTGCCACCCAGGTGGTCGAAGGCGGCGTGCATTGCGCGTACCACCAGATGATCTTCGGAGTGGGGCACCTCGCCGGCGCCTTCGCCGCTCACCTCGACCGTCACCCCGGCCGGGATCACCCGCGCGGTGATCTCGTCGCAGAGATCCAGCGCCAGGCCGAGCGAGTCGTAGCCCGGGCCGAGGTTGGCGCTGGTGGCCGGGACCCGCACCCGTACCTCGCCGTCGGTGAAGCTCAGCGTCATGCCACGCAGGCTAACCCGCGGCCTGCTCCACGGTCTGGCGGAGCAGCCGTACGGTGGCGAGCCGCCACAGGATCCCGTACATCAACGTCACCGCGCCGCAGACCGAGATCACCACCTGCGGGCCGAACCGGTCGGTGAGCGCGCCCGCCGCCGCCTGGCTCAGCGACACCGCCACCATCGCGATCATCATGTCCGCCGCGAACACCCGGCCCCGCAGGCTGTCCGGCACCTCGGTCTGCAGCGCGAAGTTGGACAGCACCCAGTTGCCCCCGCCTGCGAGGTGCGCGATCACCACCAGCACCAGCACCATTCCGAACCACGGGGTGAGGCCGACGAACAGATAGCAGACGCCGTACGTCATCATCGACAGCGCCAAACTCGTGAGCAGCCGGCGCGGGTGGGCCAGTACGCCGCGCAGCAGCAGCGGGCCGATCAGCGCGCCGAGACCGCGGGCGCCATACAGCAGGCCCATGCCGAACGGCCCCATCCCGAACACCACCGTCGCCAGGATCGGGAACGCCGCGAGCACCCCGTTACCGAAGCCGACCGCGGACTTCACCGTCACCAGCGCCATCACCCGGGGCCGCGCTCCGATGTAACGCAGCGCCTCCCGCAGCGCCGCGACCGCCCTGACCGGCGGGTCGTCGCCCCGCGCCGCCTGGAACGGACGCCGCACCCGCACGGTGAGCGTCGCCGCCATCGCCAGGCACGCCGCACCGATCACGAAGCTGGGGTACGCGCCGACAAGGCCGGCGACGAGGCCGCCCAGCGACGCACCGACCACCAGCATGGTGCCCCAGGCGCTGCCGGCAATCGCGTTCGCGGTGGGCAGATCCTCCGGGCCGACGAGGTTGGGCAGCGCGGCCTGGGAAGCCGGTGAGTAGAGCGCCTTCGCTGCGGCGACCGCGACGATCCCGGCGACCGCGATCGGGGCGGCGGCCGCGCTGCGGACGAGCAGCAGCACCAGCGAGGCGACGACGCTGATCGTGTTGGCGGTGACCAGGATCTTCCTGCGGTCCAGCCGGTCGGCCAGGGTCCCCGCGTACGGCAGCAGCAGCGCCAGAATGCTGGTGTCGACGGCGAGCACCACCCCGCCCCACACCCCGCCACCGGTCAACTTCGCGAGCAGGGCGAGCAGCGGAATGATGACGAACCAGTCGCCCCCGAAGACCACCAGTTGTGCGATGAACAGCCGCCGAAAGTCCGCATTGCGGCGAATGAGAGATAAGGCCCGGCCCACGTACCGGCAGCTTACTGAGGTTGGTCGCCGGCGGGGCTGCCGGGCGAGCGTTTGCCGTGGTAGACCTCTGAAATGGCGAAGCTTTCCCGGATTGTGGGCGCGACTTGCGTGGCAGCCGCGCTGACCCTCGCACCGTTGCCCGCGCTGGCCGCCGACGGGCCGCTGGACCTCACCGGCGACCTCGACGGGGTGGCGTACGAGATCCGGGTTCCCGCCGACTGGAACGGCACCCTGGTGATGTACGCGCACGGCTACCGCGACGCCGCCGACCACCCGGGTGAGACCGACGACCACAGCGCCCAGGCGTTCGCCAACAACGTCGTCGAGGACCAGCTGCTCGCCGCCGGGTACGCGGTCGCCGGATCGGCGTACGCGTCCAACGGTTGGGCGGTGAAGGACGGGATCCACGACACCAAGGAGTTGGTCAACTACTTCCAGGACGTCGTGGGGCAGCCGAAGACCACACTGCTGGCCGGCTTCTCGATGGGGTCGCTGGTGGCGTACGAGAGCATCGAGAAGTACGGCGGCGTCTACGACGGCGCGATGCCGTCCTGCTCGGTCGGCGCCGGTGCGCCGCGGGCCTGGGACGGCAGTCTGGCCGTGGCGACGGCGTACGACGCGGTCTTCGGATGGCCCGCCGCCTGGGGTACGCCGGCCAACGTACGCGACGACCTGGACTTCGACAGCGAGGTCCTGCCCGTGCTGTTCAGCCAGCTCAGCGCACCCGGCGGCGCGGCGAAGTTCGAGTTCCTGCGGCTGGTCGTGGGCGTACCGAAGGGGCCGGAGTGGCCGTTCGGCGTGTGGTTCTTCACCACCGAGGGCCGGGCCGAGCTGGAGCGCCGCGCGGGTGGCCCGGTGGCGCAGAACGCCAATCACACGTACGGGCTGTCCGCCGCCGACCGGGCCTACCTGGCCGGCCTCGGAGTCACCGGTGAACAGGTCGACGGCTACCTGGCCACGATGATGGCCAACCGGGTCGCCGCCGTGCCGGGCCCCCGCCGGTACGTCGAGCGGTACGCCGACTACACCGGCAATGTGGACGGTCCGGTGCTGACCCTCGGCACGACGACGGATTCCCTGGTGCCGCCGGCGCACATCAGCGCGTACGACGCGACAGTCGCCGCCGCCGGGACCTCCGATCTGGTCGCACACGCCTGGACCAGCGGCGTCGGCCACTGCAACTTCACCCCGACACAACTGGTCACCGGCGTCAGGGCACTCGATTCGTGGGTGAAGACCGGGGTACGCCCGACAGACTTCCCCGCCGACCAGGGCTTCGTCAGCTACACCCCACCGCCCTGGCCCCAGCCGTAACCGCCCCGCCCCGGCGGACCGACCGTCGGGCGCCGGGGGTCAGGCGAGTTCGAGGGCGGTAGCGGCGATCAGGGGGTCGACGGGGATCGTGGTCGGGGCCGGGGCGATGGATACCGCCCAGTCGGGGTCCTTGAGGCCGTGGCCGGTGACCGTGCAGACCACGGTCTCGCCGCGTTCCACCTCGCCCCGCGCGACCGCTGCCAGCAGGCCGGCGACACTCGCCGCGCTGGCCAACTCCACGAACACCCCTTCGGTACGCGCCAGCAGCTTGTACGCCGCCAGGATCTCCCGGTCGGTCACCGCCGTGATCGAGCCGCCCGAGGAGTCCCGCGCGTCGAGTGCCTTGGTCCACGACGCGGGATTGCCGATCCGGATGGCCGTCGCGATGGTGGTCGGGTTCCGTACGGCTTCGCCGGCCACGATCGGGGCGGCACCGGAGGCCTGGAACCCGAGCATCCGCGGCCGCCGCGTGGCGTTGCCGGCCTCGGAGTCCTCGCAGTACCCCTTCCAGTACGCGGTGATGTTGCCCGCGTTGCCGACCGGGATGCAATGCACGTCGGGCGCGTCGCCCAACTCGGCGACGATCTCGTACGCGGCGGTCTTCTGGCCCTCGATCCGGTGCGGGTTGACCGAGTTGACCAGCGCCACCGGGTAGTCGATCGCCAGCTTGGACGCCAACGCGAGACAGTCGTCGAAGTTGCCGTCGACCTGCAGCAGCTTCGCGCCGTGCACCAGCGCCTGCGCCAGCTTGCCGAGCGCGATCTTGCCCTGCGGTACGAGCACCGCGCAGGTCAGGCCGGCGCGTACCGCATAGGCCGCCGCGGACGCGGACGTGTTGCCGGTGGACGCGCAGATCACGGCCTTGGCGCCGGCTTCGACGGCCTTCGAGATCGCGACGGTCATCCCCCGGTCCTTGAAGGAGCCGGTCGGGTTGCTGCCCTCGACCTTCAGGAACACCCGGCAGCCCGTACGGTCCGACAGGGTCGGCGCGGGCAGCAGCGGCGTACCGCCTTCGTGCAGCGTGATCACCGGCGTCGTCTCGGTGACCGGCAGCCGGTCCCGGAACTCTTCGATCAACCCACGCCACGCCATCGGATCCTCCGGTGTTCCTCAGCGGGCCGCCCGGCCGGGCGGCCCGGTCGAGTCACTCGCCCTCGACGCGCATCACGCTCGCGACTTCACGTACCACGTCCAACTTGGTGAGTTCGGCGACGGTGGCGCGCAGCGCCGCGTCGGTCGCCTGGTGGGTGACCACCACGAGCAGCGCGTCCTCGCCCCGGCCTTCCTGCCGTACGGTCTGGATGCTCACGCCCTGGGCGGCGAAGACATTCGCGGCGGCGGCGAGTACGCCCGCCTTGTCGTCCACGTCCAGCGAGATGTGGTAGCGGGTGGTGATCTCGCCCATCGGCCGTACCCGCAGGTCGGCGTACGAGGATTCGGCCGGTGCCCGGGAGCCGGTGAGCCGGTTGCGGGCCACCGCCACGATGTCGCCGAGCACCGCGCTCGCGGTGGGCGCTCCGCCGGCGCCCTGCCCGTAGAACATCAGTTGCCCGGCGGCGTCCGCCTCGACGAACACCGCGTTGAACGCGTCGCCGACACCCGCCAGCGGGTGCGACCGCGGAATCATCGCCGGGTGCACCCGCACCCCGACGCTGTCCCGCACCGCGCCACCCACACCCTCGGCTGGGCGGGCCGAGAAGCGTTCGGCGATGCAGATCAGCTTCACGGTGCAGCCCATCTCCCGGGCGCTCGCCACGTCGGCGGCGGACACCTCGGTGATGCCTTCGCGGTAGACGTCGGCGGCCGTCACCCGGGTGTGGAACGCCAGCGACGCCAGGATCGCCGCCTTCGCCGCCGCGTCGAAGCCTTCGATGTCGGCGGTCGGGTCGGGCTCGGCGTACCCGAGTTCGGTGGCCTCGTCGAGCGCTTCGACGAAGCCGGTGCCCGGGCTGGTGTCCATCCGGGACAGGATGTAGTTGGTGGTGCCGTTGACGATGCCGGTCACCCGGGTGACCCGGTCGCCGTGCAGCGACTCGCGGAGCGGGCGTACCAGCGGAATCGCCCCGGCCACGGCGGCCTCGTAGTAGAGGTCGTTGCCGGACTCGGCCGCGGCCGTGTGCAGGGTTGCGCCGTCCTCGGCGAGTAGCGCCTTGTTGGCGGTGACGACACTCTTGCCGGTACGCAGCGCCGTGGTCAGCCAGGTGCGGGCCGGCTCGATCCCGCCCACCACCTCGACCACGATGTCCACGTCGTCGCGCTTGACCAGCCCGAGCGCGTCCCCGGTGAACTTCTCGCGCGACACCGGCAGGTCGCCGCGGTCGCGGTCGGGACGGCGTACCGCGATGCCGGCGAGCTGAAGCGGCGCACCGATCCGGGCGGTCAGGTCGGCGGACTGCTCGTGCAGCAGTCTCACCACCTGCGTACCGACGGTGCCGCAGCCGAGGATCGCCACCCGCAGCGGGCCAGCCATGCTCACCCCACGTCCAGCGCGAGCAGGTCGTCCACGGTCTCCCGGCGTACGATCACCCGCGCCACCCCATCCCGTACGGCGACCACCGGCGGCCGCGGTACGTGGTTGTAGTTGCTCGCCATGCTCCGACAGTAGGCACCGGTGCCCGGCACGGCGACAAGATCTCCCGGCTCGACGTCGCCGGGCAGGAATTCATCCTTCACCACGATGTCGCCGGCCTCGCAGTGCTTTCCCACCACGCGGGCCAGCACCGGGCCGGCCTGTGACGCACGCGACGCCAACGTGCACGAATACCCCGCGTCGTACAGGGCGGTACGGATGTTGTCGCTCATCCCGCCGTCGACGGAGACGTACCGCCGGGTGGCGCCGGCGTCGAGCGCGATGTCCTTGACGGTGCCGACCTCGTACAGGGTGAACACGCTCGGGCCGACGATGGCCCGGCCGGGCTCCACGGACAGCCGCGGCACGGCCAGGCCGTACGCGGCGCACTCGTGTTCCACGATCTTGATCAGCTGCTGCGCGATGGCGGCCGGCGACAGCGGATCGTCCTGCGTCGTGTACGCGATCCCGAAGCCACCACCGAGGTCCAGCTCGGGCAACTCGAGGCCGTGGTCGTCGCGGATCCGGGCGTGCAGCCCGAGCACCCGCCGGGCGGCCACCTCGAACGCCGACGTGTCGAAGATCTGCGACCCGATGTGCGAGTGCAGCCCGATCAGCTCCAGGCTCGGGTGGGCCAGGATCCGGCGTACCGCGTCGGCGGCCGCACCGCCGCCGTCACCGTCACCGTCGGCACCGCCGTTGGCGAGCGAGAAGCCGAACTTCTGGTCCTCGTGGGCGGTGGCGATGTACTCGTGGGTGTGCGCCTCCACGCCGACCGTCACCCGGACCATCACCTTCGGCCGTACCCCCAGGTCGACCGCCAGCGCCGCCAGCCGGTCGATCTCGTCGTACGAGTCCACGATGATCCGGCCGACTCCGGCCTGCAGCGCGCTGGTCAGCTCGGCGACGGACTTGTTGTTGCCGTGCAGCCCGAGCCGGTCGGCGGGGAACCCGGCGGCCAGCGCCACGGCCAGCTCGCCGCCGGTGCACACGTCCAGGTTGAGACCCTCCTCGGCGACGATCCGGGCCACCGCCCGGCACAGGAACGCCTTTCCCGCGTAGAACACGTCCGCGCCCTCGAAGGCCTGCCGGTACGCCCGGCACCGGGCCCGCAGGTCGTCCTCGTCCAGCACGTACGCCGGGGTGCCGTACTCGGCGGCCAGGGTGCGTACGTCGACTCCCCCGACGGTCAGCACACCGTCGCCGTCCCGCCGTACGGTGGCGGGCCACAACTCCTCCAGCAGCGCGTTGACGTCGTCCATCGGCCGCAGCCAGGCAGGTCCGTGGTGGCCGATGTCGCCGTGCATGGCGCCGGCTTCATGAGCTCGCACTGTGCGCCGCTCCCTTACATCCGCTCGGGCGCCGAGACGCCGAGCAGGTCCAGTCCGTTGGCGATCACCACGCGGGTGGCGTCGTTGAGCCACAGCCGCGCCCGGTGCAGGTCGGTGACCTGCTCGTCGCCGCGCGGCAGGATCCGGCAGTTGTCGTAGAACCGGTGGTACGTACCCGCCAGTTCCTCGAGGTAGCGGGCAACCCGGTGTGGCGCCCGCAGCTGCGCCGCCGTGGCCACCACCTGCGGAAACTCGGCCAGGGCGAGCAGCAGATCGCTCTCCTTCCCGTGCCCGAGCAGCTCCGGCTTGAAGTCCTCGGCCGCGCCCCGGGTGACTCCCGCGTCTGCCGCGTTCCGCGACACCGCAGCGGTACGCGCCGCGACGTACTGCACGTAGAACACCGGGTTCTCGTTGGTCTGCCGGGTCACCAGCTCCACGTCGATCGTCATCGGCGAGTCCGCCGAGTAGCGAGCGAGGGTGTACCGGGCGGCGTCCACTCCGACCGCGTCGACCAACTCGTCGAGCGTGACGATGTTGCCGCCGCGCTTCGACAGCTTGACCTCCTGGCCGTTGCGTACCAGCTTCACAAGCTGGCCGATCATGACCTCGATGTGCTCGGCCGGGTCGTCCCCGGCGCACGCGGCAAGGGTCTTGAGCCGGCCGATGTACCCGTGGTGGTCCGCACCGAGCAGGTAGATGCAGCGGTCGAAGCCCCGCTCCCGCTTGTTGATGTAGTACGCGGCGTCCGCGGCGATGTACGCCTTCTCGCCGTTGGACCGCACCAGCACCCGGTCCTTGTCGTCCCCGAAGTCGGTGGTACGCAGCCACACCGCTCCGTCGGCGTCGTACACGTGGCCCTGCTTGCGCAACTCCTCAAGCGCGTGCTCGACCGCGCCCGAGTCGTGCAGGCTCCGCTCGGAGAACCAGATGTCGAACTCCACCCGGAACCGGCGCAGGCTGGCCTGGATCTCGGCGAGCATCAGCGGGTAGCCGTACTCGAGGAAACCGGCGACGGCCGGCTCACCGGACTCCTTGCCGACCTCGGGGTGGTTCGCCACCACCTGCTCGGCGATCTCGGCGACGTACGCCCCGCCGTACCCGCCCTCGGGCGGCGGCTGGCCCTGGCTGGCGGCGTACAGCGACTCGGCGAACTTCCGCATCTGGGTGCCGGCGTCGTTGATGTAGAACTCGCTGGCGACCTCGGCGCCGGCGGCCTCCAGGATCCGGTGCAGCGAGTCGCCGAGCGCGGCCCACCGGGTGTGCCCCAGGTGCACCGGCCCGGTCGGGTTCGCCGAGACGAACTCCAGGTTGATCTTCTCGCCGCCCAGGGCGGGGCTGTGGCCGTACTCCCGGCTCTGTTCCACGATCGTGCCGGCCAACGCGCCCGCAGCGGCCGACGAGACCCGCAGGTTGAGGAACCCGGGGCCCGCCACCTCGGCGGACGTAACCCCCTCGACCCGCTTCAGCTCTTCGGCGATCCAACCGGCCAACTCCCGCGGCGGTACGCCGACCCGTTTGGCCAATTGCATCGCAACGTTCGTGGCGTAGTCTCCGTGCTCGGGGTTGCGGGGTCGCTCGACCGTCGTCGCCTCCGGCAGCGCAGCGGAATCCAGGCCGTGCGAGCTGAAAACAGTCTTAACGGCGGCGAGTACGACATCGGCGAGCTTGGCAGGAGTCACTGCGCAATGCTAACGAGGGTAGAGTCTGTGGCTCGGTGGTATCCCGTCGTCGCGACCACCAGGCGAGACCATCGGTGAGAGACCAGGGCATAGTTTCGGGTGAAGCCTCACCCAACACCCCAAACCGGAGCGTGGGAAGTCCATGACCAGGAAAACGAACCCGGAGCTCGACGAGCAGTCCGAGGAGGTGCTCGACCTCGACGAGGCCGACACCGACAGCGACTCGGACCAGCCGTCACGGAAGCCCAGCCGCTCCGGTTCCGGCACCACGAAGCGTGCCGCCGCCAAGAAGACCGCGCGTGGCAGAGCCACCAAGTCCAGCGGCTCCAAGTCGGCGTCCAGCGGCTCCAAGTCCGCCTTCGTGAGCGGCGGCAAGCGACCCGCCGCCAAGGGCGGCAAGTCGGGCCGCCGGCCGGTCACCCCGGTCAAGGTCAGCGCCCAGCGACCCTGGGGCACGATCGCGATGTTCACCGTGGTCGGGCTGCTGTTCGTCGGCATCGTGGGCTACACCGGTTACGTCGCCTGGTACAGCGCCAAGTCGCCGGCCGAGCGGGCCAACATGATCAGCGGGGTCAAGGACTACAGCTCCAAGACCAAGGCCTGGACGCAGCCGCAGCACAAGGCCGGCAAGCTCAAGTTCCACACCTCGCCGCCGGTCGCCGGCACGCACAACCCGATCTGGCAGAACTGCATGGGCGACGTGTACGACGCTCCGATCGCCAACGAGCACGCCGTCCACAGCCTGGAGCACGGCGCCATCTGGATCACGTACCAGCCGGGGTTGGCGAAGGACCAGGTCGCCGCGCTCGCCAAGCGGGTGAAGGGCAAGGAGTACATGTTGATGAGCCCGTACAAGGGGCTCGACACACCGATCTCGGTGCAGGCCTGGGGCTTCCAGCTCAAGCTGGACGACGCCAACGACGGGCGGATCGACGACTTCATCAAGGCGCTGCGCAACCAGGGGCCCGAGAAGGGCGCCACCTGCTCGCAGGGCATCACGGTCACCGGCACCAAGCCGCACGACGTACAACCCCAGCAGCCGACGCAGCCGGGCGGCTGACGTACGGGTCTCCGCCGGGCCGGACACCCGGCCCGGCGGGATCTCGGTCGACGTACCTGCTATCTTCGTTAAGGCCTGAGCCCCCGTAGCTCAGGGGATAGAGCACCGCCCTCCGGAGGCGGGAGCGCGCGTTCGAATCGCGCCGGGGGCACAAGATCAACAATTGCCACTCTAGGCCTCTGACCAGCCCAAACGCCGGTCGGAGGTCTTTTCATGGGTACGCCACCCGTCAGCTCGGCTCGGCAGGTTTCGTGCCCTCGGGGTGGCGGTGGCGGTCAGCGGACCTTGCCGTACGTCAGGTAGAGGATTCCGCCGAACGGGATCGTGACCAGCATGATGACCGCCCAGGTCCAGCGGGAGAGGTAGCGCACCTGGTCGGCGCGGGCGCAGTCGACCAGGCAGTAGCCCTCGAACGTGGCCAGCACCAGAATCAAGGCCACCGCGGTCGTGGCGCCGGGCGGAATCACAGGAGCTTCTCCGTACCGTTGGATATCGTCCCCCAGAATCGCACAGCCGCGGTTTCGACGTGCCCGGAGGAGGTCGGATGGCGTACCAGGTGTCGGTGTGCGGTCCGGCGGACTGCACCGACCGGGAGGCGGCCAGCGCTCGGCGCGTCGGGGAGTTGCTGGCCGAGCAGGGCGCCGTCGTGATCTGCGGTGGTGGCGGGGGTGTGATGGCCGCCGTCGCGGCCGGCGTTCGTTCACGGGGCGGTCTGGTGGTGGGCGTACGACCCGACGACACGACCGAAGCGGCATCGCCGGATCTGTCCGTGACGCTGGTGACCAACATGGGCGAGGCGCGCAACGCGATCATCGTGTGGAGTGCTGACTCGGTGATCGTGGTGGGCGGGTCGTGGGGCACGTTGAGCGAGCTCGCGCTGGCGAAGCGACGGGGTGGCGTACCCGTGATTTCTCTTGGGGGTTGGCAGATCCTCGACACGGACGGTCGGCCGGTGCCGGGCATCGACGTCGTGGCGACGCCCGAGGACGCCGTCGCGCTGGCGATGGCGAAAGCCGGTCGGTAGTCGGGCTCTCACGAGACGTCGACCCGGAGGATCCGGTCGTCGTTGTCGCGGGGGTCGCCCCGGCCGTCGCGGTTGCTGGTGGTGAGCCACAGGGTGCCGTCCGGGGCGGCGGCGACGGTGCGGAGCCGGCCGTACCGTTCGATGAAGTACGCGACCGGCTTGCCGACGCCGGCGCCGCGGATCGGGATCCGCCACAGCCGCTGGCCGCGCAGGCTCGCCATGTAGATGACGTCGTCGACGATCGCGATCCCCGACGGGGACGCCTCGTCGGTGTGCCACACGGCGAGCGGGTCGACGTACCGGTCGTCGTCGCTCCTGCCCTCCACGATGGGCCAGCCGTAGTTGCGGCCGGGGCGGATCAGGTTCAGCTCGTCCCAGGTGTCGGCGCCGAACTCCGACGCCCACAGCCGCCCCCGGGAGTCGAACGCGAGACCCTCCACATTGCGGTGGCCGTAGCTGTAGACCACCGAACCGGGGTACGGGTTGCCAGGCGCAGGGTCGCCGTCCGGGGTCATCCGCAGGACCTTGCCGCCGAGCGAGCCGCGGTCCTGGGCGAGTCGGTCCTGGTGGGTTTCGCCGGTGCCGGCGTACAGGTAACCGTCGGGGCCGAAGACGATGCGGCCGCCGTTGTGCAGCCCGCCGGCGGGGATCCCGGTCAGGATCGGCTCCGGTGCGCCGAGCCCGCCGTCCCGGTACGTCATCCGGGCGATCCGGTTGTCCTGGCTCGTCGTGTAGTACGCGTACACCTGGTGGTCGTCAGCGAAGTGCGGTGACACCGCGAGCCCGAGCAGGCCGCCTTCACCGCCCGCTTCGACATCAGGCACCCGGCCCACCTGCCGAGGCTTTCCGGATGCGCGTACCAGCAGGATGCGGGCGCTGTCCCGTTCGGCGACCAGCGCGCCGCCGCCCGGCAGGAACGCCAGCCCCCAGGGCACCTCGAGACCGGTCGCCGCCGCTCCGCGTACCGGCAGGACCGGGCCACGTGGGTGGCTGCCGGCCTGACAGCCCACGGCGAGCAGGAGTACGGTGACGGACCCGGCGAGTCCACGTACGACGCCGCGCATTTGACCCCTCCCACGCGGCCGACCTGCGGACCACCGACTGTCCGCCGAGTCAGGGCGTCGGCCGCTGCCATCCATAGTGGTCCCGAACTGGCATGGCCCGATGGGTCGCAGCGATCCGGCGGGCGTGGCTGACCGACTGCTGGCGGCGCTCGGCTGAGTTGCCTACCGACGCGTCCGGCCGGATTGGGCGGTTTGTCATCACCCGTACGGCCGTTGCCGGGGCGGCCCGCCCAGCAGTGCAATTGATCTGCAGAGCCCTTGTTCGAGGAGGCGGTCATGAACGAACGCACTTGGGAGCGGTACGGGGCGGGCAGCGGCATCGTGTTCTTCGTGCTGCTGTTGGCATCGGTGATTGTCGCTCCGCTACCACCGTCCGTCACGGCATCCGCGTCGGAGATCACCAGCTACTTCAACGACAACCGCGCCAGCGTGCTGTTGAGTGGCATACTCGGCTCGCTCGCCGCGATGGCGCTGCTGTGGTTCGTGGGACACCTGCGGCACGTACTGCAGCGTGCGGAGGGTGGCGCCGAGAAATTCTCACCCATGGTGTACGGCACCGGCCTGATGATCGCGACGCTGGGCCTGCTGGGCGCTCTGCCCGGCACCATGCTCGCCTTCATGGCGGACCAGTCGGGCGCCACCGGCAACGCTCCGCTGATGATCGCGCTCAACGACGCGACACAGATCATCTTCGCAATGCTGGCGATTCCTGCCGCGCTGTTCCTCGGTACGGCGGGCTGGGCGATGGTGCGCGGTGAGCTTGCCCGGCCGTGGCTGGGCTGGCTCGGCATGGTCATCGGCGTGATCTCGCTGGCGGGCGGCATCGCCGGGTTCTACGCGACCTCGGCCAGCCAGCTCGCGCTGGTGGGCGCGTTCGCGGGCGGGATCGGCCTGGGCCTCTGGGTCGCGATCGCCGGCGGCGTGATGCTCTACCAGCCGGAGGTGGAGCGCGCCGCCGCGGGCCGTGCCATCTTCGCGCACTGACCCGTACCCAGGAAAAGGCCTCTGACCAGCGGAAACCTGGTCAGAGGCCCTTCGGGGGGGTCAGCGCGTCCTGGCGGTCTGGCCGTCGGCGTAGTAGCTGGCGCGGTCGTACGCGTACCCCCAGGCGTAGAAGGTCACCGCGGAGCTGTTCGCGTAGATCATGCCGGTGTGGCAGGACGACTGCCCGGCGACGATGTCCCCGTTGCCACCCGGGTCTTCACAGTCCCAGCGCCCGGCCTCGGAGCTGTAGTCGGTCGTTACCGTTCACGGCCGGCGAGGATGGCAACCGCGACTCACAAGTCGCTCACAATCAGGTGGTCCACGCGGGCGCCTGACGGAGGAGCTGCCCGCGTACCGCGGCGACCGCCGGACGGGTCAGGCTCGACGGGCGCGCGGCCAGGTAGAGCGTGTTCAGCG